>Ga0207797_1000742_pt1 | contig 24866 bp, 14 predicted proteins | sample PRCRCaboRojoPR_6_FD_187275 | JGI IMG/M metagenome (GOLD analysis project Ga0207797, IMG submission 187275) | Marine sediment microbial community from Cabo Rojo, Puerto Rico - PR CR 10% Liquid 1 (SPAdes) | ecosystem: Environmental > Aquatic > Marine > Coastal > Sediment | place: Cabo Rojo, Puerto... | reverse complement strand
GATGCTCTTATCCAAGCTAGCCGCACGCTCACTCAGCTGGAGGACTTGCCCGGCGTGAACGAGCATCTGGTGGCCGAAAGCTACCGGGAGCGATCCACGATGGCGTGGGCAGCAGGACGTTATCCGGAAGCCGTGCGCGATATCAAACGCGCCATCCAGATGTTTGTCGAGCAAGGGGACGAGTTTGCCGAGATAAGTGCCTGGGGAAATCTGGGATTGATCTACTATTCGATGACTGAGTTCGACTTGGCGGAGGAAGGGATTCGTCGCGTCATTGCCCTTGCAGAGCGCCTGAACGCCCGTCACCATCTCACCTACGCCGTGGATTATCTGGGCGCGGTTTATCTCATGCGCGGACAACTCGGTCGGGCGACAAGTTACTTTGACCGTGCGGTTGACTTGGCCCGAAGCTCAGGGGCCTTCAAAGATTTGTGTCGCATCCGAAGCAATCGCGCCGTGGTCAGGCTGTATAAAGGGGATTACGCAGAGGCCATACCCGATTTGGAGGCTGATCTCCGATTCTCCGAGGAACAGCAACTATCCGGAGCGGTGCTGATGGACTGCATCTGTCTGAGCCTCTGTTATCTGGAGATCGAGCAAAGAGACCGGGCTCTACGATTGGCCGAACGCTCCATCAAGATCGCTAATACCCAGGAGAACGCAATCTTCCAGACCCTTGCGCTGCGTTGCCTGGCTGAGCATCGCCCGGAAAAGCGTCTCGATTTGCTGCACTGTGCGTTGGACCTGGCCCGGCAGAATCAACGGCCACTAGACGAGGCCGGTTGCTTGCTATCTTTGGTCGGGCTGACTGGCTGTAGGCATGAGCGTGCCAAGTTATGGGGGCGGGGCGTTCAAATCCTCGAAGAGATCGGCGCAACCGGCTGGTTAGCCGGTGCTTCACCCGACGCCCCCCCGCGTGTGATCATATTGATGTGACCACTCCTGGATGCCCTGCCCCACTGGGGGTCCTACGCGTCCGGAGGATGGAGCGTTCAAGGCCTCGATCCTGCGTCTCGCTTGCTCGTGGAGCCCCTCCTCCTTCCAGCCAAATCCGCTCCTGAGGATCTCCAATCCCATCGGTACGTTGACAGGTTGGGCCTGCATATCTCTTCTCTGTACAGCGTCGCGGCTTCAGCTGCCATACCGTTCTTCGAGAAAGGACAGCGCCTTCTCCAGAATCTCCTCCGGACTCAGACGATCCGTGTCGATGTGGAGGTCCGCGTGTTGACGCGCGTGTTGGAGACGTTGCTCCAATCTGTCCCACCAGGCGGCATCTGCCTCGGCGGCGCGACGCCGTCCGGCGACCTCCTGGGAGACCGACAGGTAGATGAGAAGATCTGGACGCGTGAACCGCTGCCACATCGTCTCCACGTAGGAGTGCTCCTGTTTGATCTCGCGGGCATTGTACCCTTGTTCTCGGAGCGCGCTCACGAGGGTCGATTTGCCCGCGGCACAGGGCCCCACCACCGCGATCAGGGGACGCTCCTCTACCCCGCCCTCCTGCTGCGAATTGGCTGGCTGCCTATCGTTCAATCTGGAAAAAGGATGCTGGTTCATCGGAGGGTCGTGTGCGGGATGACCTCTCGGGCCAGGAGCGGAGCCTGAACGCCTTCATACGTCACAAAGGGACCCGCAGGGCCAGCCGGCGGGCCGCGTTTTTTACCTTCCGCTTCGTGACGCGGAGCGCGAGAACGCTGATGTCGTCGCGAGGCCGTCCGTCCTCCAACGCTAGGGCTCGTTCCAGCAGATTCTCGGCGATCTGTTCCGCGGTCATGTCCGCCTGGCCCAGGAGTTCCTCCACCGCTCCCGGGATGTCGAAGACCCGGGTTGAGCGCGCTCCGGCCCGCTCCAGGCCGTCCGTGTAGACGATGGCTAGCGTGCCCGCCTTCAGCGGCAGCTCGGTGATCGACGGCTTGGTCCGTCGGCGTGTACCGATCGGTGTCACCGGTTCGTCGAGCAGCTCCATACCCTCTCCAGGGTGCACCACGATGATGGGACAGTGGCTGTTCCGGGAGAGGACCAGCGTCTCGGTCACCAGGTCTACCGAGAGAATGTTTAGCGTCGCCGAGACCTTCCCTCCTCTGTAGGTGTACAGGTAATCGTGCGCGGCGCGAGCGGCGGCTCCATCCCGCACGCCCTCGGCAAGCTCGGAGATTGCTTTCCGGGCTACCAGGTTGCTGATCGCCTTTGCCGCCCTTCCGGACCGCTGACCGTCCACCAGGACGAAGGAGAAACCGCCATGCGGGCGCTCGATCATCTCCAGGGTATCCCCGCTCTGGCTGGTAGCCCACTTTCCGACTTTCGTGACGGCAACTTCGATTTCCATATCTTTTCCTGTGAGGGTGTGATGACGCTGGATCTCTCTGTCGAATTGCAGGACCCTCCGGGTCGCTGGAGATTATACATTCGGCCGATGGGGGAGCAAGGTTGGAGCAATTCGAGGTGTATGCTATAATCTGCCCGGAATCACCTAATCCGGCCACAAGCCGCCTTTCCTGATGGAATAGCAAAGCCCCCTATGGATTTCGAGATCTGGAGACCTTGGGCCCGACTCGTCTTCCTCGAGCCAACTGGTTGGGAATACGCCCTCTTTGTGCTCGAGGCGCTGTTGATCTTGGGTCTCCTCTATGTCTTTCGCCGGGATTTCTTCAAATTGGATCGCCGGGGCCTTCTGCTCCTTTCCGCGTTCATCCTGGCCCCCGCACTGACCGAGCATGTGGCGGTGGTCCAGTTCTCGGGCCGCAACTTGCTGCCGCCTCCGGGCGTCCCCTTCGCCCCTCCCCAGCCCTTCGCGCCTCTCCTCGGCGCCTTGCCGCTGGCGATTGCCGGGGCATGGCTGGGGCCTGGAGCGGGACTCCTGGTAGGTCTGGCCAAAGGGGTTCTGCGGGCGGGGACCGCCACGGGGGGGATTGCTGATCCCTTCCACCTCGCCTTGTTCGGTTTCCTGGTCGGGTTCCTTCTCCAACAGGAGTACCGGGGCCGCTTGCCCCTTATCGCGCGCCAGCCCCTCGTTGCCCTTCCGTTGATGACGCCCTTCGCGGCGTCGCTGCTTCTCCTTTCGTCCTTCGCGCACGTGGCCGATGCGGGTCTGTCAGGGTTTGATTACGCCGTATCCCTGACCACCGCGACCCTCGGGTCCTTGTTCATTGAGAGTTTCGTCGCGGCCATCATCATCCAGGCTGTCTACGTCTTCCGTCCCCGGCTCCGTCCCGTGCGAGCGGCGCATCGCTTGCCACCCTATAGCCGCACGTTGAACCGTCGCTTCCTGTTCCTCTTTGTCCCTTTGATCGGCCTCATCACGGTGGTGCTTGTCTATGCCGTGACCTCGACCGCTCTTCGCCTTGCCATCTCCGAGGCTGTGCAGCAGATGGCGAGGGATGCCAACAGCGCCGCCGACGGCATCCCCTATTTCATCCAGACGGGGCAGGGGCTGTTATCGGAGTATGCCAGCGATCCCGAGTTGTGGGACGGTGATCCGGACACGTTGGAGACTCGTTTGCGCCGAGATCTCCGGACGGTGATCTTCTTCGATCAGTTCGTCCTGTTCGACGAGGATGGTCAACGGCTCGCTATGTATCCGCCACCTCCTATGGGCGATCCACAGCTGACGCCTGAGGAGCGACTCCTCCTGGAGAGAGGGTTCGAGAGTGGCGCGCCGCAGATCAGCACCGTCCACCGCTCCGCCCGCGGGATGGTCGTTCAGTCCTTCCTGTCACCCGTCGACCGCGACGGGGCGACGGAGGGGAACGACGCTCCATCGCGTGCCCTCCTCGGGCGCACGCAGCTTGACGTCAACCCCATCATCCGTCGCATACTCAAGGGCCTCCAATGGACGAATGCCCGCGGGGAGGGGTTCGTGGTAAACTCGGAGAGAGATATCGTTGCCCATCCCGATGCGAGCATGTTATTGACCAAGCATCGGGGCGACGGAGACGGCGTGCGCGTTTCGGAGGCGCTCGGCGGATGGGCGTATAGGAGCCGCAATCCCCGGGATAACACGCGCGAGCTGGTCTACCAGCTTCCCGTGCAAGGGTATCCGTGGACCGTCGTCATCCGCCTCCCGTACGCGGTGGTTCTGGAACAAGCCCGACAGATCGCGACGCCCTTGCTGGGGCTTCAACTGTTGCTCGGCGGCGGACTGGTGATCGTCATCTCGCTCGCCACGAACTGGCTGACCCAGCCGCTCCAGGAGCTGGCGACGGCGGCCGACCGCATCGCAAAGGGCGACCTGTCGCGCCAGGTGGATATCCCCGGAGCGGACGAGGTCGCTCGTGTGGGGGACGCCTTTGAGGATATGCGGGTCCGCCTGCGGGACCGCATGGGTGACCTCTCCCTGTTGCTCGAGGTGAGTCAGGCCGTTTCATCGACGCTCGAGTTGCAGGAGGGCGTGCCATTTATCCTCGAGGGGGCCTTGCACGCAACCCAGGCGCAGGTCGCTCATATCGTGCTCCTGTCTTCTGACGGTGATCCCTACATCACTATGTCGCGCGGCGAGCCGCATGGGAACCTGAGGGCTCTCGATGAGGCGCTGGCCAAAGCGGCCCGGGGAATGGAGCGCCCTCTGGTCATAGAAAATCTGACCCGGGCCAGGTCGCTGGCCGGCTCCGAGGGAATTGACGGATCGATAAAGGCCGTCGTCGCGCTGCCTATCCAGACGAAGAAACACGTGCCCGCCGTGATGTGGATCGGATACGATACCGTGCGTCAGTTTGATGACTCCGAAATCGATTTCCTCTCCACGCTGGCAGGGCAGACGGCCGTGCTCGTCGAGAACGCGCGTCTCTTCCAGAGCGCCGAGGGCGAGCGGAGGCGGCTGGCAGCCATCCTGGCCAGCACGACCGATGCGGTGCTGGTCACCGATCGTGAGAACCGGGTTCATCTGATCAACCCGGCTGGTGAACGTGCGTTTGACGTCCGGAATAGCCAGATCGCGGATCAGAAGATCGACCAATCTTCCTTGCCCGCGTCCCTGATAGAGATTTTTGACGAACCCCTCGGTTTGGGCGAGGCCCTCACCCGGGAGCTGTCTCTACCGGACGGCCGGACACTCTACGCCAGCGTCTCGGCGATCTTGAGCGCCGATGGCGAGCGTCTTGGCCGCGTCGCCGTCATGCGGGACATCACCCACCTGAAGGAGCTGGACGAGCTGAAGTCCGACTTCGTGGCCACCGTGTCCCACGACCTCCGGTCGCCCCTTACCTTCATGCGGGGGTACACCACCATGCTCCCCACCGTAGGGGATCTCAACCAGCAGCAGCGACAGTACGTTCAGAGGATCCTTCGCGGTATCAGCCAGATGAGCAATCTGGTCGACGATTTGCTCAATCTGGGCCGCATCGAGGCTGGTGTTGGCCTGGAACGTCAACCCTGCCACCTGGGTGCCGTACTGGCCGAGGCCGTCGATAGCATGCGGGCCCGGGCGGCTGCCGAGGGAATCACGCTGCGAACCGAAGTGAAGCGCCAACCCGCCCTCGGAAACGACCGGGTCGCGTCCCACGGGTCCGACGGGGTCGCCATTGTGTCTGGCGATGCGGCGCTGCTTCGCCAGGCGATCACGAATCTGATGGACAATGCCATCAAGTATACGCCCCGCGGAGGGATGGTGAAGGTTGAGCTCGGCGTGCGGACCGGCGAGCGGAGAGGGCGAGCCGTCGTCACCGTCTCCGACACGGGGATTGGCATCGCCCCCGAGGATCAGGTGCGCGTTTTCGAGAAGTTCTATCGCGTGAAGCGTCGCGATGCGCCGGAAGTGTCGGGCACCGGTCTGGGGCTCGCCATCGTCAAGTCCATCGTGGAGCGGCACGGGGGTGAGATCTGGGTGGAGAGTGAGCTCAACGAGGGGTGCACCTTCACGATCAGCCTCCCCCTGAAGAATTCTGTCCCCGACGACTAACAAAGGAGCGCTCTATGCCATTGCAGATAGGTATCGTAGGGCTGCCGAACGTGGGGAAATCGACGCTCTTCAACGCCCTCACGAACGCAGGGGCTGAGGTAGCCTCCTATCCGTTCACCACCATCGAGCCAAACCGGGGCATCGTCCCGGTTCCCGATCCCCGGCTCGAGGAGCTAGGGGAGATCGTGGAGCCCGAACGAGTCACGCCGGCCACCGTCGAGTTCGTCGACATAGCCGGTCTGGTGAAAGGGGCACACCGCGGCGAGGGCCTGGGCAATCAGTTCCTCGGGCACATTCGAACCGTCGACGCCATTGCCATGGTCTGCCGCTGTTTCGCCGATCCCGACATCGCCCACGTCGATGGCGAGGTCGATCCCATACGCGACGTCGAGGTGCTCGACCTCGAGCTGATCCTCGCGGATCTGGAGGTGGTGGAGCGCCGCATGGGGAGGGTCCGCTCGGCGGCGAAGGCCAAACCGCGCGACTATGCCGCCGAGATGGAGCGGTTGGAGGAGCTTCACGAACGCCTCGAGGCTGGTGAGCGAGCGCGGGCCTGGGTGGAGCGGGGCGGGATGCGGCCGCGCCTGGCGAAGGAGTTGCAGCTCCTGACCGCCAAGAAACGCATCTACGTGGCGAACGTGGCCGAGCAAGATCTGCCCGGCGGGGGGGCGAGAGCCGATCAGGTGGCGCAGCTTGCCGAGAAAGAGGGCGCCGCGCACGTCGTCCTATCTGCCGAGCTGGAGGCGGAGCTGAGCGAGTGGCCGGCCGATGAAGCGGCCGCCTACCGCGCCGAGGTGGGACTCGAGCGCCCGGGGCTGGAGAGGCTGGCCAAGGCGGGCTATCGGGTGCTCGACCTGATCACCTTCTTCACCATTGCTGGCGGGGAGGAGGTGCGAGCCTGGTCGATCGAGCGGGGAACGAAGGCCCCGCAGGCGGCCGGGCAGGTCCATAGCCAGATGGAGGAGGGGTTCATCCGTGCCGAGGTGATCCCTTTTCCCAAATTGGCGGAGGTCGGAAGCTGGCAGGTCGCCCGGGATCAGGGCATCATCCGGGTCAAGGGCCGGGAGTACCAGGTCCAGGACGGCGACGTCTGTCTCTTCCGCTTCACGCCTTAGACTCAATCCTTAATCTCAGTTCTTGATTCTTAACCTCAATCCTTAGCAGCAAACCGCTCGATCTGAGCCACCTGCTCCGGTTTGGGGCGGATGAACGGCCGGACCTCTCGAATCGTTGCCCACGCCTCATCCGCCGTCAAACCCGTGCTGACCAGGTAGGCGGCGGCCATCGAGGGCGCGCGGCCAACGCCGGCTCCGCAGTGGACGTACACCCCACCACCGCGCTCGATCTCCTCCAGCATAAAGTCGACCCCCGCCTGTAGATCCTCCAGCGACGGTGGTCTGTCGTCGACCGTGGGCAGATACAAATACCGTCGCGGTGCGATTCCTGCCGCCTCGTCGTCGAACTCTATACGCATATTGACCACGGCCGTCACGCCCCGCCGTTTCAGGCGCCCCCACCCCCGCCGACGGTACTGACCGCCCACGTGGAGATGAGGCGTGATCTGGCTCACGTCCCGGATGGGCGCGCCGGTGAAGATGCGCACCAGGTGATCGGTGGCCCAGAGGGTGGTGACGCGGAAGCCCTGCCCCGTCAGCCGGCCCCAGAGGATCATGATTCGGTCGTAGATTCCTTTTAGCATCCTTCCTCTTCTCGTCTGATGGCTCCGCTGGTTACTACGACGGCTTCCCGAATGCCAGTCTCCCCATCGCCTTCCGAAGCGAAGCGGGGATCAGCGAGGCCAGCCGGCTTCTCTCCTCGGGCGTGAGGACCCCCAGGGCGAACAGGGCCAGGGCATAGACCACCAGGCCCGTCAGGAGGCCGAGGGGCCGACTCAAAGTCCCCACACCCCAGACCGCCGCGCCCATCGCCAGGCCCGCCAGCCCGGGGCGGACCAATACGTCGCCCCACGCCACCGACCCGATCTGACCATGGAGATCGATGGTGAACAGCGAGGCCAGGAGAAGCTCTCCCCCGATGATGATCCACGCCGACGCCATATAGCTGAACCTCGGCACGAGGAGCAGGTTTGCGACCAGCGCGAACGCCACCCGGGCCCCTGACGCCCAGACGACGTAACGCTGGCGGTTGAGCGCGATGAGGACGTAGTTGGTCAGGCTGTTTATCCACCCGAAGACGATCGACCAGACCAGGAGCCGGAGGGCGACCGCGCCGTGGGGCAGATAGCGCGGTCCGCTCAGTACCCACACCATCGGCCTCGCCGCCACCGTCACCAGGATCGCCGTCGGCAGCGCGACGACCGTCAGCAGCTTGGCCGATATCCGATAGGAGCGTCGTAGCCGATTCCGGTCCTCGGTGGCCTGTCTCGAGAGGATGGGAAAGACGGCAAACGTAAAGAGGGAGGGGATGATGTTGAGCATGTTCATCACCCATTTGCTGGCGGCATTGTACCAGCCCACCGCGTCGTCCCCCTGGAAGTATTGGAGCAGCACCACGTTCGCCCCGGTGAAAAGGGATTGGAGCAGCAGGGAGGCCATCAACGGCCAGCTGGCGGCGAGCATCACGCGTTGCAGGGACCAGGAAATGTGCACCTCCTGATCTTCTGGTAGGTCGCTCCATACCATGCGCCACGCTGCAACCGCCAGAATCGTCATCGTCGCCACGTTCGTCACGATAGAGGTCCCCGCCAGCCCCAGGATCCCCAGACCCCCCACCAGGGCCAGCGTTCCCAGGGTGACCCGGATGATGGTCGTCACCGTCTGAATGGCCGCCGGGTACTCGTGCTTCTCAAACGCGCGGAAGAGGGCCGTCAGGCTGTTGGCGATCGTCCCCGGCAGCAGGCCCAGATACAGCAGCAGAACCGCCCACACCGTATCGTTCGTCAGCGGGTTCTCCAATGCCTGTCGTCCGGCCAGGAACCCCCCGAGGATCGGAACCACCCCGGTGAAGAGGAGTAGGCGGAGCAAGGTCGTGTTGACGAAGACCTGGCGGGTGCGGCTCCGCTTCCGCGCCACCTCCCGCATCAAGTACATATCCAGGCCGAAGTTTGCCAGGGTGTCGAACCAAAGATAGATGTTTGCGGCCGTGAAGTAGCGCCCCATCCCAGCCGGCCCGAGGATGCGCGCCATCAACGCGGCGAAGGCAAAATCGATAAAGCGGTTGAAGAAGTTGAGCACGATCGGCGCCACCGAGTTCTTCGCCACCCGCTGCACAGCGTCAATCTCCTCCGATTCCCGGTAGAAGAAACGCCAGATATACAGCCCGGCGAGGAACAGGATGGTCATCCCCGCGATGAAGCTGGCGAAGGCGCCGACCTTGACGCTGTTTGGACTGTACTTGAAGCGCACGGTCCAGGCCCCGGGCTCCTCCAGTACCACGCCGCGGAAGGTCCCGTTCACGCGATGGATCTCGACCTCCTCCTCTGCCTCTTGGTCGGCCCCGCGCGGGCGGACGAACGCCTTCCACCCCGGGAAGTAGGCGTCGCTCAGCACGAGCCAGCTCGGCTCCGCCACCTCCGCCTCTATGAAGACCTCGTTGATAGTGTAGCTCGCGATCGCTTGCTCGACGTGCGTGCCCGGCGTCGGGCCGTTCGGATTTCCCTCCTTGGCTGCGCCCTCCAGGATCACGTATTCGCGGGGATCGTGCGTCTGCACCGCGGAGCCAAAATCCTCCGTTTCCAGCGTAGCCGATGTCGGCAGCGTGAAGGCCCGGGGCATTGCTCCCAGGTTCTCATAGATTCGCACGGCCTCGTCCTGATACACCTGGTCGTACTTGGGGCTCTCGATCTCCACTTCCGTGACCACGTACTTGACGTTCAGATGATCCGTCAGGGGGCTGTCGAGGCTCGTATACTCCCGGAAGGGGGCGATCTGATTGTACTGGGTCAGGTCCTGGCGCTCGATCAGCGCCATGTAGTCCCGATACTGAGCGCTGAATAGCGAATCGTACCCGGCAACCGTCTGGAGGTCGTAGAACATCCCCACGTTCGGTCGCATCGTCTTCGTCGTCCCCGAGGGGGTGAAGGTAGCATAGCGCCACACCGACCGATCCTCCTTCAGGAAAGTGACCGCTGGCGGCGTGTACCCCAGGAGTGCCGGGTCGAGCGCCGGATAAAAGCCGATGCCGAACGCCATGAGGTCCACGATCAGGAGGCCGACGGCCGCTATCTCCCAGACCGGCCTCCGCCCGACGAAGATCGGGCAGCGGCTGACCCGCAGGACGATCCCCGTGCCCGTGAGGAGGAGGCCGAAAATCCCGATCCATTTGAACTCGTACGAGTAGAAGGCGCGGTGACCGGGGAACGCCGCGGGGGCCCCGGCCAGCGACAGAAATGCCCGCTCCACCAGCGGTTCCACCTGCGCGAAGAAGACCCGGCTCAGAATCAGTCCGGCCAGGGTCGCAAGCCCCCCCCAGAAGGCGAGGCTGCCGAGCACCGTGATCGCGGAAGGGGAGGCGTCCAGGAGGAACAAATTGCGAATCCGAAATCCCAGATTCGACGCCCTGTCGGTCGCTCCGGATGGATCGCCAGATCCATCCGCGGCCCGGCTCCTCCGCACCCTATCGACCCCGAAGCCGGCCAGCACGGCGACCGAGAGGGTCAGCGGGAAGACCCACCGGAATGGGGAATGCGATTGCTTGAGCAGCGGCAGGGCGTAGACCAGCGCGTACAGGGGCGTGCCGAATATGCAGCCCAGGGAGAAGAGGGACAGCAGGGTGAAGAAGGGGACGGCCTGCCCTTCGCTCTCGTTCCCCGAGGGCGAGCTCGTGCCGTTGTCTGCGGGCCGGGACAGGGGGCCAGCGCCCGGGCCCCGACGGCCGGTTTGGAACAAACGCTTCAGCCACCCGAAAACGGTGATAGCCGAGAGGAAAAGGGGCAGGAGCCCCAGGTACGCCCCGCCCTCGACGTGGTTCTTGATCCCCCAATAGACGTACTGCCCGTCACCTCGCTGCGGCGCCGCCATCCGTTCCCAGGTGAAGAGGTCGAAGATCGTGTGATGGGCCGGATTGCCAAAGAAGTTCGGGATGGCAAAGGCGATCACGCGGCGGGGGGGATAAGCCCATCCCCGCACCTGGCTCAGGCTGGCTGCCTCCTCCCCTCCCCGGAAGCTCGTCGAGGCGACCTCGTACAGCGGAACGAACTGGACCGCGCCCAGCGCCAACCCCAGCCCGACCATCAGCGCCAGCCACAGCGCCGGCCGCACGACCCGGTCAGCCGCCTGCCAGCGACCAGCTGCCTGCCCGCCGTCAGCCGGGCCATCCCCGTGCTCGGAGACGATCCGCCCGCCGAGTCGCCACGCGGCGTACAGCCCCGCCACCAGCAGAACGAAATAGGTATTCTCGGCGTGTCCCGCCAGCATCTGGCACCCCAGCCCCACTGCTCCCAGAAGCGCCCATGGGAGCGACGTGGGGTGGCTGCCGAGCACCGGCCGCTGCTGTATCACCAGCTCGACCATCGCCAGGATAAAGGGGAGCCAGGATGCCGCCGCGATGATCATCGGGTGCACCACCGAGACCGTCATGAAACCGCTGAGCTGAAACGTGATCCCCGCAACCAGGCTGCCGAGGCGCCGAATCCCCAGGACCCGGGCGAACAGATAGGCGAACACGCCGGCGAGCCCCAGCTGTAGCCACGCGAAGATCCCGAAAGCGCGCCACAGGGGCAGCAGATAGAACAGGGCGCTCAGCGGGTAGAGGGCCGAGTGCTGCCCGTTGGCCAGGAATGGGTGCCCGGAGAAGATCGTCGGGTCCCAGAGAGGAAGCTCTCGGCTCTGAAATGCCTCAACGAAGAAGCGCTTCCAGGCGTAGTTCTCCAGAATCAGGTCCCCCAGCAGGTGGTTGTGGGGGTACGAGACGCCCAGGCGTTCTGCCGCCGCGCGATAGGGCTGGTCCAGGAACAGAATGTCCGCCGGGAGAAGGGTCTTTGAACCGAGAGCGACCGGAGCGAACAGCAGAAGGGGGAGGAGAAACAGCAGGATGAGGATGCCCAGGTCGGGCAATGCCTTACGGATCATGCCGTGTGGCGGTCGCTCGGGCGCAGATGGCGGTGGCGCCACCAGATCTTCCACACTCCTAACGCGGCCTCGATCTTCACCGGCATGGTCATTTTCGATTCCCCAATCTGCCGATCCTCGAAATAGATGGGCACCTCCAGCGTGCGGTAGCCCAGTCGGCTCGCGACGTACGCCATCTCAACCTGGAAGATGTACCCCTGGGAACGGATGGCGCTCAGGTCCATCCCTTCCAGGGTCTCCTTCCGCCAGGCTTTGAAGCCGGCCGTGATGTCTCGGATGGCGCAGCCGAGGATCAGCCGGGCGTACAGATTGGCCCACCAGGAGAGCAACTCTCGTCCCAGCTTCCAATCCTCGTCGACCTCACCCCCCTCGACGTATCGAGAGCCGATCACCACGTCGTACTCCGAAAGGGGCGCCAGAAGCCGGGGCACGTCTCTGGGGGCGTGGGAGAAGTCGCAGTCCATCTGGACGACGGCCTCCGCGTCGTGCTCCAGGGCCCACTGAAACCCGTCGATGTAGGCCCGGCCCAGACCCCGCTGACCGGTGCGGTGAAGCACGTGAACCCGACCGCCGTATTCCTCTGCCAATCGGTCGGCGATGCGCCCCGTCCCGTCGGGGGACTCATCGTCTACGATGAGGATGTCCGGGTCAGCCAGTTCCAGAGTCAATAGCGCTTCGACCATCGGCCGGACGTTCTCTGCCTCGTTGTACGTGGGGATGACAATGGTTTGTTTCATGGGCGTGACCGATCGCGGTTGTGGGGGGGTAGGACGAAGCCTCGATGGGCTCTGTGTCAACAGACTACGCGTTAGTCGTGGAACGACCCCGGCTGACGTCTTCCAGTGCCTCTTTTAGATCCTCCACGCTCTTCAGCGGCCCGGTCGGCGGCCTGAGTATCCCTATAGAGAAGCTTAAGGGTAAGTCCGAGCCTCCCTTCTGCCGGTCGGTGTAGGGATAGACCAGAGAGAGCGCTTCGTTTAACCGGGTCTCGACCAGCTGTCTCATATGCTCGACCTGATCCGATTCCAGGATGAGCAGCAAATCGGCCGTGTCGAGGTGACCGATGAACGCACCCGGGGCGTGGTCGTCCCGTATGTGGGTCAGTATGGCGGCCACAGAACGGAGGACGTCGTCGCGGGCGACAAAGCCGTAATCCTCCGAGAATCGCTTCAGACCGCGCAACCCCACCAGGAGCAGTGCCCAATCGGAACGTCTCAGGAGCACGTCCAGCTCCTGGTCGACCAGGAGGCCCGTGGGAAGGTTTGTGATCGGGTGGCTCGCGACCTCGCCGTGGGAGCGCTGCAGCACGTTGCGCACCCGCAACCGCAGCTCCTGGATGTCGAACGGCTTGGTGATGTAGTCAATCGCGCCGAGCTTCAACCCTCTCAGCTTGGCGCTCTTCTCCCGCCGCTCGGTCAGGAAGATGATCGGCACGTGCTTCGTCCGCTCGTGGGTTCGCAGGTGGCGACAAACCTCGTATCCGTCGATATCCGGCAGCCGGATGTCGAGCATCACCAGATCGGGAATCGTCTCCTCCACGAAACGGATCGCGTCCTCTCCCCATCCCACGGTGACCACCGTGTATCCCTGGGTCTCGAAGTAGGAGCGCAGCATATCCGCGGTGGCGTGTTGATCCTCCACGATCAGGATCTGCATATCCGCGTTGGCCTCTTCCAGCCCGGTCCTGTCAGCTCTGGTCGCCATGGTGCATCACCCTATCGGGTCCTTGTGGATGGCGAAGGTGCAGTTCTCGTCCTCCATAGCCACGCATTCGATCTCATCCACCCGGAACTTCCGCCCTCCGCTGACCCAGTGGAGCCCCTCCTCCAACAGCCCCTTCGCGGCGAAGCAGATCGGGCGATCGGCGGTGCGCCCCCAGCAGACGGGGCAGGGGTTGATGTAATAAATGTAGCGATCCCCATCATCCTCGACCCAGCTATTCTGATCGCTGAACCGGGTGAAAACCTTAGCCATCGCCGGGAGGCCAGCCTTCAACTTCGCGCCGAGCGGCAGGATCCGGAATGCCAGGTCACCCACGCCGACGAGCGCGCCCATGCGCTTCCCGCCTCGGTTGAAGCCGACGCGTCCGGCACGCAACTGGAGGCCTCGTCCTCCTCGACGACCGTACATCTCGTCGAGTGCTCCCATCAACGTCGAATAATCGGCGAAGTCGAACTCTTTTTCCAGGTTCGCGGGCGGGTAGTTGTCGATCAAGTGCGAGAGATCGGCCAGGTTGAGGATGGCATTGAGGCCGTTCTTTCCCATGATCTCTTCCATGGCCTCCAGGGTGAAGCGGACGATCATATTCGTGTAGTAGAGTCCACTCGGTTCAATTCTTCGCACGTTAGTTACTCCCTACTCTGTCTGATGCCTCTCCGGCTTCCAGAAAGCGGTCGTAGATTTCAACAGTCGACGCGTGGCGTGGGATCCAAAAAAACAAGACGCGACCTGCTCAGGGACGACTCCATCGGGGCCACCTCTATCGCCCGCCGATTCGCCCCTGAATGCGGACACTTGGTTCGGCAGGATACCATAGCTCATGAGCGTTGTCAAGCGTTGCAGTCTCCCCACTTGATGGTATAATCGCACGCTGCTCGACGCGGGAGAACCCCGCGGAGGGCGGGGAACCAGACGGCGCTATGTGATGGTTGCGCCCTACAGAACGGATTGGCCTGCTTGGAGACCTGCTGGGTGACCTTCGCAGGGGTTGGCTTGAAGGCGATGAGACCCTGAGGAAGCACACGCTGGCTCGACGGCCGGAGTAATGGAGAAAACCCATCGTGCCAAGCTGCGATGTTCCAGCCGCTGGGACGTCCCAGCCGCTTGGACATTCAAGCCGCTTGGACATTCAAGCCGCGCACCACTCCAAATGCAACAAACGCGCTCTCCTGTCATTCCGAGTGGAACGGAGCGCAGCGGAGTGGAATCGAGGAATCTCCGCTCTCGACAGCGGCCCAACCGCCAAACCACGAGAAGAGTCTCTTGGTGAGAGGGAATAGGCCGTAGTCAGCGCAGCGGAGTGGAATCGAGGAATCTCCGCCCCCGACAGCGGCCCAACCACCGGACCGCGTGAAGAATCTCTTGGTAGGAGGGTGGTGGGCGCACTCAGCGCCGCCGGGTAGGCGGACGGAAAATCGTTAGACCGTGTTATCGACCGAATCATTCGGACCAAACGCATAGGGAGTGAAGACAACAACCGATGGGATTAGGAGAGCTTCTCGACACGATTGTGACCTGGGCCCAGTCCGCCGTCAGCACCATGGGGTATCCTGGGCTGGTATTGGTGATGTTTCTGGAGAACGTCTTCCCGCCGATTCCGTCGGAGGTCATTCTCCCCCTCGCCGGTAGCCTGGCGCTCGAAGGACGCTTCACCCTCCTCGGGGTGACCGTTATGGGCACCCTGGGCTCCATCGCCGGGGCGCTGGTGTTCTACCTGATCGGATATCTCTTCAAAGAAGAGCGGGTTCGCCTCCTCATGCGCCGCTATGGAAAGTGGCTCATGCTCTCGGAGGCCGATCTCGACAAAGCCCTCGACTGGTTCGACCGCTACGGCGAGACCGTCATCTTCTTCGGCCGTATGGTCCCCATCGTCCGCAGTCTTATCTCGGTCCCCGCCGGGATCGCCCGTATGAACCTCATCCCCTTCGGCGCCTACACCGCCGTAGGGACCGGTCTGTGGAGCTTCCTCCTCGCCTTCGCCGGCTACCTGCTCGGCCGCAGCTGGCCCCTCGTCAGCGAGTGGGTGAGCCGCTACGAGAAAGTGGCCCTCGGCGCCGTGGCCCTCGCCGTCGTTCTCTTCTTCGCATACCGGTTTTACCAGCAGCGCCAGTTGAGCTCCGCCTCGGACTAGCCATTCCGCCTCCTCTGACGCCATCTTCTCGATATGCAAAACCGGGCGCTCAGGTCCAATTCCATCTGAGCAGCCTTCCGAAGTCTCGGCCCAATACACGGCCCAGGAGCTGCGCGCGCGTGGACGAGAACCGTTGGACACAGGCTATCCATCAGAATTCCGAAAGTTTGACCGAGCCCTTGTCCCAAGACTTGCGCACATATGGACGAGAACCATTGGGTAAAGAGGCTACCCTGTAAACTTCGGAATTCTCAGCCCCCTCTCCCGTCCGCGTGCGATTCCCCTGCACGACCGTAACCTGGTACGGGGTGTAAGCGTCGGCCCTCGGACGGCGTCAAGTGGTATTGAGCCTCAAGCCCCCACGCCCGTCATTGCGAGAAGACCCATAGCGTCCGGGCGCACCGTGCGTCCGCGCGCCACTCAGCACTAAAGAAACCTCCTGGCCCAGCGCCGCCGGGCCGTCAATCCGAGTGAAATCGAGGAATCTCCGCCCCCGCCGCCGAAGCTTGCTCCGACACTATCGGGTGGTATAATACCGCCCTTGAACCGAGTCCAGCCAATTAGGGAGTAGGGTATCTTATGGAGAGCCTTCTCGAGAACATTCCTGCTTTTTTGACCATTCTATCCACCGTCTGTGGGGCCGTCGTCGTCGCCATGGTCGGAGGGATGGCCATCTGGACCTTCCGGGACATTCGCGCGCGCTCCCGCGACGTCCTGGCCCAGATCCTCGCCACCCTTCTCGTCCTCGTCCTGCCCGTCATCGGCTTCGTCGTCTACCTCATGCTCCGCCCCCGCGAGACCCTCGAGGAAGCCTACGAGCACTCCCTCGAGCAGGAGGCCCTCCTCCAGGCCATCGAGGAGCCCGAAGAGTGCCCCGGCTGTGGACAGCGCGTGAAGGGCAACTTCCTCTACTGCCCCGACTGCCACACCCGCCTCAAGAAAGCCTGCCCCGAGTGCAATAGTGCCCTCCGGCTCAACTGGTCCCTCTGCCCCTACTGCGGTGCCAGCGTCACGCCCCAGGCGATTGAGCCGGTCTACTCCTCGTCGCGGGACCGACAGGGTGGGGAGGACGTCGCGCCGGCCGAGGCCTAGGCCCACCCAACGGGCCTTCTTCGCCACCCTCGACTTCCGAAGTTTCGGTCGAGCATCCGTCCCAGAAGATGCACGCATACGGACCAGCAGCCTTCAAAACCAGACTATCCCGTGAACTTCGGAAGTCTGATCCCCCTGTCCTGTCCCGACGACCGCGGATCCGTCCTCATCGTGCGTGGCTTAATCCGTGGGTGTCTTCCCACACACGACCACCACGGCTGCCACAAATCGACGACACGCCAGCTCCCCCGAGAAAACGCGCTCCAGGTGCCTGGCACTTGTCGGAGACGCCGTTGAAGTGCCGGGCACCTGCTCGTCGAAAGCGTCTCTCAGCAAAGCAAATCATAGCTTTCCTGAAGAAAGTGCTCTAAGCCCCCCTGCCGGGGGCGACTTCCCCATACGACCGCCACTGTTGGAACCTTCTTGACGAGACCCAAGCGTGACCGCCTTGCGTCCCTGCCGATGAAGCCCTCGTCACACGCCGCTGGCCCCACCGGCCCGGCCCTGGCGCCGTGCCTCAGCGACGGCGGGGCTAGGAGGAGGTGGACGGTCATGCCATTATCGCCACCTGCAAAGGTCAGCGACAGCCAAGGATTCTGCAGATCCATTCCCACACGGAACGAGAAGCAGGTCGGTCGGCCGCCGTTTCGCTCTCGCCTTGCGGCTCCTCCTCTTCGTGCGTGTACACGACCTCCTTCGCCCCGATGCCTTCCAGCAGATACAGCGTCAGATCCACGCCCTGCTCTCTCTCGACCTCCGGCGAGGCGGGCTTCGGCCAGTGGAGGTCGTCATAGACGTCGAAGCGATGCAAGTCGAAACTACTGCGCAGGAGGCCGGCGTATCCCATGGCGATCTGATGCGCCGAGCGCCACAGCAGCCAGGCGATGGGCAGCGCCGGAAGCGTCCACCAGAGCACCGGCCAGGCGCGCCGCAGCGCCACGAAGACGCTCCCGACGACCCCGTAGATCAGGCTCAGCGTCGCCAGGCGGAGCGCCAGGTCGAGCTGCTCCTGCGTGGCACCGAGCGCCTCGCGCAGCGATTCCCCCAGGTGCGGGAATAGCCGCGGCCAGAGGACGATAGGGTCGAGCCCGTACCGCTCCCGGGCGTAGTCCTCGCCGGTGCGCAGGATGTCCCCCAGCCGGGTTGGCATACTCCGCTCTGGGTCCCGGGGTCGGTGGGCCAGCTCCGTGTCGATGCGGGAAAGCTCGGCCTTCTCGGCCAGCGTAGCCTGGTTGGTAGCGACCCGGGCCCGCAACTGGCGGCGCCGCTCCATCTTATCCTCGAGTTCTCTCTTGCGACGCCCCGGCAGCCCGGTCCAGAAGAGCCAGTAGCCTTCGTACAGGCGGATCAGCGGCCCCTCAAAGGCCTCGAGCAGGATCGTGGTGAAGAAGACGATCAACAGGCCCGCTGCGCCGAGGAATACTTGCTCCTCCGTGGAGTGTCCTTCCCACATCTTGAGTGCCTGGTCGACCCCCGTGATCTGCACCCAGACCCACAGACCGGCACCCCAGAAGACGAGCGCTGGGATGAACAGATTGCGCAGCCAGCCCTTGTCGAACGAGCCGCCCAGGCTCTTCCATAGCTCCGTGAACATCGGTAACCTCACTCTCCGCCGAGGACGTGCCGCTCCATCTGCACCGGCCGCTCGTGCACGTCATGTTCAGGGGGAGCATCGTCCTCGTGCCCCTCCTGCGGGATGCGGATGTGGCCACAGGCCGGGCATTCCCAGTAGACGAAGGGCGCGGTGATGAGGCCGGCCGGCAGGCGGTAGGCAGCGCGCAGTCCCAGCCTTTCGGCAAGGGCGACGTGATCGCCGCGCCGCATCCGCAGCACTGCCTCCTCCAGCTCGGGGCGGGGTACGATGCCCTGTACCTCTCCCTCTGCATCAACGACGATGATGCCGGGAGCCTCCCGGTGGATCGGCAGCAACTGCTCGCCCGCGCGGAGCAACGTCGCTGCGTCTCGTTCCGGATCTGTGATCTGGACGGTGATGACGGCGCGCATGCCATCGACGGCAATTGGCTCCCCTTCGACGAGCGAGACGGTGTGACCCTCGACCCGTCCCGACTCCTCTCCCTCAATCCTAACAGCCTTAACGATATCCAACTTGGTCATCGTCAACCTCCTTCACTACAACCTTCCCGAAAGCTCTGCAGCGCCGCCTCAAGAATAGGACTTGCGCTGCCAATGGCTACGTCGGTCCACTCAGCTCTATGCAGCTTTCGGGAAGGTTAACGTTACAGCACATCCCCCACCGCCTGGAACCCAGCCCACCAGTAGGGGTGGGCGAAGGGCGGATCGTCCATTCCGTCCAATCTTCGGCGCGCCTGGCGGATCTCCCAGTACTGCTCCCTGGCCCGCCGCCGCATCGCCGGGTCGTCGGTTTGGATCGCCCAGGGCTCCCAGAGGGCGTCCAGCTCCCCCAATGCGTTCTTCGCCTCCTCGCGGTTGAGGGTACGCAGCCACTCCTGCGCCTGCCCCAGCGCCTCAGCGACGGGCACGGCCCCTCGATCCCATTCCTGGTAGAACTGCCACATCAGCAGTGCCGTGGCTAAGTCATCCACGGCCCAGAGCGAGGCTACCACCGCCCGCGCCCCGGCCTGGAGCAGCACGCCGGGCAGACCGATGTACTCGTCGGCCAGGCCGCGGCGCGTCTCCGTCAGGCCCGTCTCGCAGGCCGAGAGGGTCACCAACCGGGTGCGGGAGAGACGGAGTACCTCGCGCATCTCCGCCACCGTGAGCCGATCGATGCCCTTGCCCGTGCGCGGGTTGACGCGCTCCACGTCGGGATCGCGGAGCAGCAGTCCCGACGCCTCGGGCGCCCCCCAGTCGTACGTGCCGTGACCGGAGAAGTGAATCACGCCTGCGTCGCGGGCGGCCTCCACCACCGAGGCCTCGGTTGCCTCCCGCTCCCACAGCGTGCGCCCGCCGTGGAGGGCGGCCTGAACCGCCAGGGACTCCGAGGGTGTATGGCGCAGATCGCCGGTGGGATTGGCGACGAGTAATGCGTGGTCGGCGCTGGTCACTGTCGAATCCAGACGGGCCAGGACGGCGGCAGCCGGCGCGTAGCCAATCGTGTAAAGATCGCAAGCCCGCCCGCTGTCGTCCCCGAGCGAGCAAGCGTGCAGCGGTAGTAGGAAGAGCATCCCCTGCGGAACCAATACCATGCGCTCGACGCCCGCCTCCTGGAGCATCTCGTCCACTACGGGCCAGAGCCGCTGGCCCAGGGTGTCCAAGGTCTCGGTCATAGTCGTCCACCAATGGTCGCGTGCTGCCTCCCAGGCGGCGCCGTGACGGGCCAGCGCGGCTGCGAGCTGGCGAAAATAGGCGCCTAACCACCCACTCCATTGCTCATCATCTGATCCCTGGACTGAGCCCCGAACGTCGTCACGGCTCAGCCTCTCTATGATCTGATGCTGCAGCCCTTCCCCAGTGAGCAAGAAGGCCAGTGCGCCGTGGTCGGTGAGGGCCAGCGAGACCAGAGCGGTATGCCTGTCTTGCAGGAGCGGTAGAGCCTGCAGCTCCCCCACGGTGGGGATGTCCGTCTCCACTCCGACTGCCTCCAGCAGGTCCTTCTCCAGGTCGTGCAGTTCCTCGGTGACGGACGCCAGCTCGTCCCGCACCTCGGGGTAAGGAAGATGATGGGGATCCTTCTCGGGGAGGCGCAGCCTCGCGCGCAGGACCTGCTCCCGCGCGCTGAGGGTTTCATAGTGTTCTCGTATCTCCCGAGCAACCGTCGCCAGCGCGCGGCGCGCCTGGGCACGATCCAAGCCCTGGCGCAGGGCGCGTGCGCGGCCCATTTCCAGCGTGCGCCATGCCTCTTCTTGGTGGCCCATCTGGGCCAGGCACAGAGCGTCCTGGGCCACCATACGGGCGTTGGCTCCGATCTCCTGCTCCTGCACCTCGCGCAGCAGGGCGGCGGCGTAGAACTTGTCTGTTAGATCCTGAGCGATGGCGAAGGCTTGGTGGGCAGCGGCCCAATCACGGGCGGCGAAGTGCGCCGCACCGAGGCGGCGGTGCACATCCCGCGCCCGTTCCGGCCAGACATCGATCGTATACTCCTCCAGGGCCTGCCTGTAATGGTGGGTAGCGCGCTCAATATTCTCGGCCCGCTTCCCCCGTATGCGCTTATAGTAAGCGTTCCCCAGGTTGTTCTTGATCATGGCCCAATCGGCGGGGAAAGCCTCGCGGGTGTAAACCTCCAGGGCCAGGCAGAAGTGATGGATGGCGCGCTCGATGTTCTCCGCCGGCTCGCCGCGAATGCGGTCAGCGTAGGCGGGCGCCATATTATTCTGGGTCCCGGCCCACTCGGCGGGGAAGGCGTCGCGGGTGTAGACCTCCAGGGCCAAGGAGTAGTGATGGATGGCGCGCTCAATGTTATCGGCCCGCTCGCCGCGAATACGCTTGCAGTAAGCATTCCCCAGGTTGTTCTGGGTCCCGGCCCACTCGGCGGGGAAGGCCTGCCGCGTGTAGACATTCAAGGCTTGTTCGTAATGATGGATGGCGCGCTCAATGTTGTCGGCCCTCTCGTTGCGGATGCGGTTCCGGTGGGCTTCGCCCAGGTTGTTCTGGGTCGCGGCCCACTCGGCGGGGAAGGCCTCGCGAGTGTAAACTTCCAGGGCCAGGGAAAAGTGGTGGATGGCGCGCTCGATGTTCTCCGCCCGCTCGCCGCGAATGTGCTCGGCGTAGGCGGCCGCCAGGTTGTTCTGGGTCCCGGCCCAATCGATGGGGAAGGCCTGACGGGTATAGACTTCCAGGGCCAAGGAGAAGTGGCGGATGGCGTGTTCGATGTTCTCCGCCCACTCGCCGCGAATGCGGTTCCGATAGGCTTCGCCCAGGTTGTTCTGGGTCCCGGCCCACTCGGCGGGCAAGGCCTCGCGGGTACAGACCTTCAGGGCCCGTCCGTAGTGGTGGATAGCGCGCTCGATGTTCTCCGCCCGCTCACCTATCGGATTCTGGCTCAGACTATCGGCCAATATGGCCTCGAAGGCAGCCCACAGCATAGGATGGGTCTCTCGACTTACCCTGCTCAGAGTCTGCTCACATAGTTGGATGCGCTGGGGCATCTCGGTGCGGCAAGCCGGCCGGGAGAGCTCCTCGAGGATGGCCCTCACATCCTCGAGGGGGTCGAGGCCGCGGGGTAGGCCCATCTTCTCCGCGAAGGCGACTCTCACAGTCGTCTCGCGGCAGCGGCGAAGGAGGTCGCGGTGCTCCACCAGGATACGCGTGCTATTGTCGTCACCCTGCGCCCTGACTTGCTCCAGCAACTGGCCCATCAGGTCATCGGCCTCGTCACTCAACAGGGTCGGGTGATCCTGCACGACGCGCAGCGAGTCCGTCCAGGTGTTGGCATTCATGAACCGGAAGATTGTCTGGATCAACGGCTTGTTCACCCCGGTCAGCTGTTCTGTGTCAGTACCTTGTTCACGGATCCGCCGGAGGGTTTGGTACCGCTCGTCAAGATGGCAAGCCATCTCTTCATCGCCTACCCATCGTGCATTCTCGATCAAGAGGTAGATCATGAGGTTGACCTCGTCGCTCAGCAAGGACGGGTGAGCCTCTACGACTTTCAGCACCTCGGCCGGCGAACGTGCCTCCACCAGCGCCTGCAGAGGTGTCCCTGAGTCAGCGCCCTCGCAGTTGGCGAAGGCGACCTCAATGCTCTCTTCGCGACAGCGTCGGAGCAGGCCGCGGTACTCGGTTAGCGCCTCGACGGCCCGAGGATCGTCTTGGTATGCCTCCAACACCCGCCCGAACAGCGCGTCGGCCTCCGGCGTCAAAATCTCCGGATGCTCCTCCACGATGCGGCGAGACTCGGCCCACGAGGGGGCGTTGACGAACTGTTGCAGTAGTGTCGAAAGACGCTCGGGGCTCGGCACGGGCATTTAGAATCTCCTCTTTGTCTCACTTTACCTTCCCGAAAGCTGCCAGCTTTCGGGAAGGTGCGCACGTGAATCTTCTCGCAGCCGACAATGGCAGAGAATCGACCCCACCGTCGACACGCTCCCGCCTACAATTTCCCTCGCAAATCCTCCACCCCCGCCACCACCCCATAATCCACCGCAATCGCCTCAAAATGCCGCCGCGCACAATCAACCTTCATCCCCTCCATCCCCCGCAACTCATCCTCATCCACCGCCCCCTTCGTCTCCCGCACCAGATACAACCGCTCCCGCGCCTCCCCGAACGCATCCTGCACTGTAAACACGATCGCCCAGTCCGGGTTATACGCCCCGACCGGCGTCGGCACCACGAACCAGTCCGGCAACTTCACGAACAACTTCACCTCGTCCATCCCATCCAGCGCCTGGGCGAAATCCCGCTCCACGTCGGAATCGGCGATCACGTGGTCGTAGATCGAGCGCTCGATCGGCACCAGGCTGTCCTCGTACCCCTCCAGATTCTCGAAAAACGACATCTCGTAGGCGTCGTCCAGCTCCACGTACTGCACCCCGTCGACCAGGAAGCGCCGCTTCGCCCTGTTGATCGCCTCCGCCGTGCGCTGGATATACTCCGCCGGGTTGTTGAACACCTCCCCCAGGTTCCCCGCCCGCTCCAGGATCACCCGCAGCGTCCGCCGCGTCAGGTTCGTCTCCTCCGCCAGCCGGGCCGTGACGTTCGGGATCTCGTATTCCCGCTCCACCGTCACCGCGCCCTCTCCCAGCAGCGTCGTCTCGAAGGCGCCCCGGTCGCGGATCTGGTCCACGCGGCCCCGCGTCGTGCGCACCTGGATCGGCTGGATCGAGATAGGCCGCACCGCGTCGGCGCAGGCCTCGATCAACGCCTCGGTATCGAGCTGGACCCGGTACCGCGTCCGCTGCGCGATCCGCTGCCAGAGCGCCTTGAACTCCGGGTCGATCTCGTACCCCTTCTTCAGCCGCACCGTCCGCCGCTTCCGCGCGTTCTTCGGCTGCGGCGGCTCCTGCCCCGTTCCCACCTCGTCGACGTACTCCGTCTGGAGCCGGTCGACGTACTCCCGGTAGCTCTCGTTCGCCACCACCGTCAGCCGGTTCACCTGCTCGTCGAAGACCCGCTCGCCGTCCTGGTCCACCGCCAGCCGCATCCCCCGCCCGATCTCCTGCCGCTTCTTGATCGTGGAGATCGTCCGGTTCAGCGTGCAAATCTGGAAGATGTTCGGGTTGTCCCACCCCTCGCGTAGGGCCGAGTGGGAGAAGATAAACTCGACCGGCTCGTCCAGCGACAGCAGCCGCTCCTTGTCCCGCATGATCAGGTCATACGCATCGGCGTCGCTCTCCATGTAGCTCTCGGTCTTGTACTCCGAGAAGTAACTCCCCTGCACGTCCGCCACGTCGACGTCCCGGTAGGGCCGGGCCCAGGCGCGACCCCGTTTCTTCAACCGCTCGAACGCCTCCTGGAAGGCGCGGCGGATATATCCACCCTCCTCGGTGTAGTTCGCCACCTCATCGATGAAGAACAGCGACAGTACCTTGATCCCGCGCCTCCGCAGCCGGTGCGCCTTCCGCATGTGCTCCTCGATCGTGTGGGCGATCTGGACCCGGGCGATCAGCTCGTGATCCGGCCCCCGCTCCTCCCCCGCCTCGACCACCACGCCGTTGGCGAAGCGCACCTCGCCCCACCCGGCGTCCAGGCTCTCTACCACGAACCCCTCATAGGCGTCGAGGTTCGTGATCTCCTCCAGGTCGTCGCCCTGGCGCACCGTGCGCGTCCTCGGCACCGGACCCGTCCGCTCGCGCACGTAGACCTGGAGCCGGGCGCTGACCACCGTCTTCTTCGCGTCGACCGAATAACACTTCACGTAGGCTCGGTTCGCGTCGTGGTCCTCCACCACCGACGCGACCTCGATCTGCTTCACCAGGCGCAGGTTGTAGGCGTCGATCGGCGTCAGGCGGTAGATCAGATTGTAGAGCCGCCGGTGGGAGGCCGAGTAGCGCAGCTTCAACAGCGGGTTCAGGCTCGCCAGCGCCTCCCGGGCGATCTTGCTCTCCATGTTCTGCGGCTCGTCCAGGATCAGGATCGGCCG
>Ga0207797_1000741_pt1 | contig 24869 bp, 23 predicted proteins | sample PRCRCaboRojoPR_6_FD_187275 | JGI IMG/M metagenome (GOLD analysis project Ga0207797, IMG submission 187275) | Marine sediment microbial community from Cabo Rojo, Puerto Rico - PR CR 10% Liquid 1 (SPAdes) | ecosystem: Environmental > Aquatic > Marine > Coastal > Sediment | place: Cabo Rojo, Puerto... | reverse complement strand
GTCTCGTCGTCGGGCGGGACGTCCTCGCCGTCCGCGTCGACGACGCGCACTTCGGTCCCGAGCATGGCGTGGCCCTGACGCGTCTTGACCGTAAAGCGCCCCTCGCTCTCGATCCGTCGCGGCGAGTTGCTCGTCGTGATCAGCGGGCCGGTCTCGGTCAGCCCGTAGACGTGCAGGATGTTCCAGCCGAGTTCGTCCTCGACGGTCCGGATGGTGGCCTCCGGCGGCGGGCTCGCCGCGGTTGCGATCCTGACCGGCTTGTCACCGGTCGCCGCGATGTCGCTGGTCTCGTAGTGGTCGATCATGGACTCGAGGACCGTCGGTGCGCCACAGAGGTAGGTCACGTCGTGGGCGTGGATGCGGTCGAAGGAGCCCTCGGCGTCGAAGTGGCGCTGGCAGACGTGCGTCCCACCGACGCCGGTGATGATGTAGGGGTAGCCCCACCCGTTGACGTGGAACATCGGGAGCGTCCAGAGGTAGACGTCGTCGTCGGTGATCTCGGTGTGGTGGGCGGCGACCAGCGCGTGCCAGTGTTCGGTGCGGTGGGTCCGGACGACCCCCTTCGGGTCGCCGGTCGTCCCGCTCGTGTAGTTGATCGTCGCGGGGTCGTCTTCGGCGACGTCCGCGCGCTCGACGTCGTCGGGATCGGCCGACGCCAGGAGCGACTCGAAATCGCGCCAGTCGCCATCGACGCGATCTGCCGGGTTGGCGACGAACGTCCTGGCGGGAACCCGGTCGCGGATTTCCTCGAGTTTCTCGGCGTACTCGTGGTCGGCGACGACCGCCCGGGCCCCACAGTCGTCGAGGATGTACGCGTAGTCCTCGGGGACGAGGCGGTAGTTGAGCGGAACCGAGATGGCACCGAGGACGTTGATCGCGAACAGCGTCTCCAGAAACCAGTGGGTGTTCGGCGAGAGCAACGCCACGCGGTCGCCCTGCTCGATACCGAGGTCCGAGAGCGCCGCCGCCGTGCGGTCGACCCGGTCGCCGAACTCGGCGTAGGTGTACTCGGTGCCGTCGTGGGCGACGACGCCGACGGCGTCGCCGTAGACGTCGACTCCCCTGTCGAGGAAGTCGAGTGTCGTCATTGGTCGGTGCACGGTACGCTACCAGGGAGCCCTGAGGCGTTAAGTCCTTTCTCGACGGCGGGCCCGAAGTCGGGACCGGACGGGGACTCGGTCGCCGTCCCGGCGTTCCATCGTCAGTCGTCGGCGGACTGGGCGGCGATCGGCTGCTCGGCCTCGGCGAGCAGGTCCTCGACGCTGGTCTCGGTGGGCTCGTTGTTGAGGAGGACGTCGATGGGCAGGGTCGGCGCGCCGTCGACGAGGTTCTCGAGGAGCACCAGCCGCTCTCTCGCACGGGACATCCCGACGTAGAAGACGCGGCGCTCGTTGTCCGTCAGCGTCGGCACTGGCGAGGTGTGCTTGGTGAAGGAGTCGACGCCAGGGACCTCCCGACCCTGCTGGTCGACGGTCGCAGCCATCTGCTCGACGACCTTCTCGGTGAGGTCGGTCGCGACGAAGACGTGGTCGGCCTCGCGACCCTTGGCGGAGTGGATTGTGCCCAGGCGGACCCGGTCGCGATCCAGCCCCTCGTACGTGCCGTTGAAGTACGCGTCGACGCTCCGCTCCTGGAAGTTGGTGACCTTCCGGAGCATGTCTGCGGCGGCGGGCGGGTCCGGTACGAAGGGCGCGTACTCGCGGACGAGGTCGGGTTCGATCTCCAGGTCGGCGACGTCGTCGACGCCAGCCGCTTCCTCGCGGTCGTCGAGGGCGTCGAAGAACTCGTCGCGCTCGCCGGTGCCGAAGGCGGAGTCCGCCAGCATGTCGGCGAGCCGGCGCGCCTGGAGGCCGGTGATCGACTCGTCCTCGGCGAGGGCCTCGATGGCGTCGACGTACTGGGACAGGCGGTCGGTCCACATCCGCTGGTCGGTCAGGCACTGGAAGGGGATGCCCTCGCCGATGAACTCGTCCATGAACTGGAACATCTGGTAGCGGGCCCGGAACAGTACCATGACCGTCTCGTCGTCGGTGTCCGCGACCGTCGACCGGACGTTCCGGACGAGGTCGAGCATCGACGGCCGCTGGACGGCCTCGACGCTGCCGCCCTCCTTGCGGGGCTCGAGGTCCTTCTCCTGGCGCTTGTCGATGTGGCGGACCTCCCGGTTGACCACGTTCAGGATGCGGGAGGGCAGGCGGTAGGAGTTCGGCAGCACCTCGTCGGTGGTGACGGCCTCCTCGAGGAGGAGGTCGGGATCGGCCCCCTGCCAGGCGTAGACGACCTGGTCGTCGTCGCCGGCGATCAGGACCCGCTTCATGTGCGGGCGCCACTCCTCGTAGACGTCGTACTGGAGGGTCGTGATGTCCTGGAACTCGTCGATGATGAGGTAGTCGACGTTCGGGAGGAGCGAGCGCTGCTTGACGCGTTCCAGCATGTCGGCGAACCCGACGAGGTCGTGCTCGCCCTTGTACCGACGCCAGCCACGGATCGCCTCGGGGATGTCCAGGCGGTCGTCGTCGCTCGACCAGGTCGGGGTGTACTTGTTCCCGGTCTGGGCCCGGTCGTCGATGTCCGGCGGGAGCCGGACCTTCTCCTCGTTCCACTTGAAGGGGACGTCGTACCAGTCGGCGACGTCCCGGCGGGTCCGCTGGAGCCACTGGCTGGTCGCGATGACCTTGTTGCCCAGCGTCGTCGACCGGGCCGAGCGCCGGCGTGAGCCCTCGTACTCGTCCTCGAAGTCGAGGCCGAACTCGTCGCAGAACTCCTCCTTGTCGGATTCGCCCACGACGTCCCCTCGCGAGAGGTTGAGGAGGTCGTAGGCCTTCGCGTGCATGGTCGAGACGTTCCCGCGGAGAGCCCGCGGGGACTCGTCGAGACGCTCGGCGAGGCGCTCGCGGATCTCTGCCGCGGCCGCCCTGGTGTAGGAAACCACCAGCACGTCGCGAATCTCCACGTCGTCTCCCTCCAGGATGGACTCCACGCGGTCGAGCAGTGCGGTGGTCTTCCCGCTCCCGGGGCCGCCGAAGAGCCGGACGACTTCCGGGTCCGTGTCCGTCATTGGCCATCTAGTAGGCACACAGGGTCATAAGAGGAGCGACTCGTCCCGCGGGAGTGATGACGGGAGAGTTCGGCCGCTTCGATCACGCCCCCGCCACGTTGGATACGCCGGGACCCCGCTGAGGACCCGGGCCGCCCGCTCGCGTGTTTGGACCCGGGCCGCCCGCTCGCGTGTTTGGACCCGGGCCGCCCGCTCGCGTGTTTGGACCCGGGTCCTGTGCCCACGTGCGTCGTTACCCGATCGCCTCAATCGGTCCCGATCCGGGGATCGAGGTAGCCCAGGAGCACGTCCTGGAGGAAGCTCAGGGTGATTCCGATGAAGACGATGACCATAACCGACCAGACGAGGAGGGGGACGTCGGCCATGACCGGCGTCATCGAGCCACCCTCGACGACGCCGACGGCCCGGAGTGACACGTTCGCGAGCCCGTCGATGTCGAGAACCCGCTCGATGACGTAGATGTTGAGGACGAGGACGGTGAGGAGTTCGGTGATCGACAGCGAGACGATCGGGAGCGCCGCGTTCCGGAGGACGTGCCGGGCCAGGCGGATCCGCCCGACCCCCTTCGCACGGAGCATCTTCACGAACTCCTCGCCGGTCTGTTCGAGCCCGGCGGCGCGGGCGAAGCGGAGCTGGCCGGCGAGGAGGGCGGCGGCGACGGCGAGGGCGGCGATCGTCTTGTCGTCGAGTTCGACGAAGACCAGCACCCAGCCCCCGGGCAGCCCGATGGTCGTCCCCGTCAGGTTCAGCACGTAGATCGCGACCATGAACGAGGGGATCCCGAGGAGGAGGTAGGCGATCAACCGCGCGGTCCAGTCGACGATTCCGTCCCGCCGAAGGGCCCCGTAGAGCCCGATCAGGACGCCCAGCACCACCGCCAGCACCACGCCAGGGACGACGTACTCGAGGGTGTGCAACACGCGCTCGTCGAGGACCGCCAGGATCGGTTCGTCGAAGGCCGAGGAGTACCCCCAGTCGAAGGTCGCGACGTCGATCCACCAGCCAAGGAGACTGTCGAGGAGGGGTTTGTCGAGTCCGAAGGTCGACTCGAGACTTCGCTCGAGACGGGCCAGTTCCGTGGGACTGGCCCCCTGGTACTCGGCGAAGGCGAGGGCGTTCTCGATGTCGCTCCGGATGGTCGCCATCCCGAGGACGAAGGCGATCGTGACGATGGCGTACACGCTGGCGATGGCGAACGCGCCTCGCCGGAGGACGTATCGGAGGTAGCTCATGACCGGTGGGGTTGGGTGGGGTGGGCGGCGTGGCGTGTGGGGCGTGGGAGTGCGGGTTCCTGGTTCGTGAGGACCGACGGGTGGGATTCCGGGGGTAGGGGTTCTCGGCGGGCGGTCCGACCGTGCTGTGGAGGGTGTATTCGTCCCGACTCATGTTACCCCTTCCCAAAGAAACTTTCTCCGGGGTGGTGGGGAGCACGGGTTCTGCCCGGCCCAGAGTGCGGGTTCAGCCCGTCCCAGAGTGCGGATTCAGTCCGTCCCGACCCGCGGATCGAGGTAGCCGTGAAGGACGTCCTGGAGGAAACTCGCGGTGATCCCGAGGACCACGACGACCATCGTCGACCACATAAGCAGGGGGATGTCGCTCTTGATCGCCGCCCGCAGGCTCGCGCCCGCGAGCCCTTCGATCCGGAGGACCTCCTCGATCACGTAGATGTTCAGGACCAGCACGGCCAGCAGGTCGGCGATCGAGATCGAGACGATCGGAATCGCCGCGTTCCGCAGGACGTGGCGGGCCAGGCGGAGCCGCCCGATCCCCTTGGCGTGGAGCATCTTCACGAACGACCGGCCGGTCTGTTCGAGGGCGGCCGCGCGGGCGAACCGGATCTGCCCCGCGAGGAGGCTCAGTCCGACCCCGAAGGCGGCCAGGGTCTGCTTTCCAGGGGCGGGAAGGGCGACCCGCCAGCCACCGAACCCGACGACCTGCCCGGCAGCGGTCTGCATGTAGGTCAGGAGCACGAACACCGGGATCGCCAGGAGGACGTACCCGCCGAGGCGGACGCCCCAGTCGAACCGGGACTCGCGGGCCAGTGCAGTCGCGAGTCCCAGGAGGGCACCCAGCAGGACCGCCAGGAGGACCCCCGGGACGACGTACTCGAGGGTCGTCGCGATCCGGCCGTCGAGCACGGCCAGCACGGGTTCGTCGTAGTACATCGACTCGCCTGCGTCGAGGGTCGTGACGTCCACCAGCCAGCCGACCAGCCGATCGACCAGCGGTTCGTTCAGGTCGTAGGCGGCGTAGAGTCCAGCACGGAACCCCGACATGGTGCCGGTGCCGCGGTAGCCGGCGGCGGCGAGTCGGTTCGCGATCTGGTCGCGGATGGTCATCGTCCCGAGCAGGAACGTCGCCACGACCACGAGGTAGGCGGCGAGGACGGCGAAGAGTCCCCGTCGTGCCACGTACCGGAGGTATGTCATCGGGTCACCTCGGCCCCGATTCGGATACCGGTCCGACGACGAGGTCGGTCACCGGCCGGGAGCACAGTGGTACTGCCGGTCTCGGACGGATTCCTCCCGTCGGTCTGGACAGGGTTCGTACTGCCGGACCAGGTAGCCGCCGTCGGAGCTGGAACGGAACGCATCGGAGCTGGGCCGGACCGGCTCACCCGGTCCGGACTCTCGGGTCGAGGTACCCGTAGAGGACGTCCTGGAGGAAACTCGCGGTGATCCCGAGGGCCACGACCACCATCGTGGACCAGATCAGCAGCGGGACGTCGGACTGGGTGGCGGCCTCCAGACTCACCGCCGCGAGGCCGCGGATGCCAAGCACCTCCTCGATGACGTAGATGTTCAGGACCAGCACGGCGAGCAGTTCCGTGATCGACAGCGAGATGATGGGAATGGCCGCGTTCCGGAGCACGTGGCGTGCCAGCCGGATCCGGCCGGCGCCCTTGGCCCGGAGCATCTTCACGAACGACCGACCGGTCTGTTCGAGCGCGGACGCGCGTGCGAAGCGTATCTGCCCCGCGAGGAGGCCGAGGGCGACCGCGAGGGTCGCCAGCGTCATGCTGTCGACCTCCGCCAGGACGAGCACCCAGCCGCCGACCAGGCGGATCTTCCAGCCCTCGAGGTACATCATGTAGAACAGCAGCATGAAGACCGGAATCCCGAGGACGGCGTAGGAGAGCAGTCGCACGCTGTAGTCGAAGACGCCGTCCTTGGCGAGGGCGGCGAACAGGCCGAGGACGACGCCGAGGAGAATCGCCAGGACGACCCCGGGGATGACGTACTCGAGGGTGGTCTGGACGCGGCCGTCGAGGACGGCCACGATGGGTTCCCGGAAGCTGAGGGACTGCCCCCAGTCGAAGGTCGTCACGTCGACCCACCAGCCCACGAGGCGCTCGAGGAAGGACTGGTCGAGCCCGTAGCGCTCGTTGAGGTTCTCCCGGAGGAGGTTCAGTTCCCGCTCGGTCATGCCGCCGTACTGGGCGCGGGCGAGGACGTTCTCGATCTGGTCCTGGATCGTGATGTACCCGAGGAAGAACGTCGCCGTCACGACCGCGTAGACCGACAGGACGGCGAAGACGGCGCGCCGGAGGACGTAGCGGAGGTAGCTCATGGCTGTGATTGGGGGATCAGGCTGGACGGTGGGCCCCGAGCTGACGCCGGTGCGTGGAGGGCGGCGACCCCGTTGGGGAGGGCGACCCCGGAGGGGAGGGGCGGGGCGCTCACGGCCGCACATGTTCCGGATTCCATAATAAACTTTCTTTTACCCTGGCTGTGGAATGGGGAGCAATGCCCTCCACGGACCTGGACGGCGCCAGGTTCACCGCTATCGACTGGAACGAGGAAACCGGCGGTCTGGCCCGACCCCGCGGTCGGACCCTCGGTCTCGCCATCGCCCTGGCGGTGCTCGGCCTCCTCCTGGCCTACGACCTGCTCGTAAAGCCCGGCGAACTCGTCGCCGCCCTGAACTGGGACGTCTCCCGGATGGACTGGCTGGCGCTGACCTCGCTGGTCGTCTTCGGGCGGTACGTCGTCTTCCCGCTCGTCGCCGACCGCAGACGGACCCGACGGTACGTGCGCACGTTCCTCTCCCGACCCGCAGGCGTCGTCAGCCTCGCGATCCTCCTGCTGCTCGGGCTGGTGGCGCTCGTCGGGCCCGAGGTGTTCTACCGGAGTTATCCCCGGCTGAGCGACCGGCTCCAGCCGCCGGCGTTCGCGGGCGTCCTCGTCGAGGACATCCCGATCGTCTACAACTGCGTCGGCGAGCAGGCCGCCGGGACCTGTCAGGGCACCTGGAAGTACCCCCTCGGCACGACCCGCATCGGGGAGGACCTCGTCCTCCTCCTCGCCCGCGGGACGCGCGTCGCCCTCTCGCTGGGCTTCGCGGCGGCGATGATCATGGGCATCGTCGCGACGGCCGTCGGGACGACCGCGGGCTACGTCGGCGGCTGGGTCGACGACGTCCTCATGAGCTACGTCGACGTCCAGCAGACCGTCCCCGCCATCGTGGTCTACATCGTCCTCGCCACCCTGTTCCTCGGCAACCTCTCCGGCGTGACCCAGGGCGGCCTCTTCGCGGTCGCCCTCGTCTTCGGTCTGTTCGACTGGGGCGGGATCGCCCGCATCGTCCGGAGCGAGGTGATGGCACGGCGCTCGGCGGGCTACGTCCGGGCGGCGCGGGCCGCGGGGGCGAGCGACCTCCACGTGATCCGGCGCCACATCATTCCCAACTCGACGGGGACCATCGTCACCTCGCTCACGCGGCGCATCCCGCTGCTCATCCTGGCCCAGACCGCACTCGCCTACCTCGCCATCCACCGCGCCGGCTCGAAGTCCCTCGGCCGGATCCTCCGGATCGGCCTCGAGCCACGACACATGACCTGGCACCGGAAGTGGTGGATCACGACCTTCGCGGTGGTCCTGCTCATCCTCATGGTGGTCGCCTTCAGCGTCTTCGGCGACGAGGTCCGCGAGGTCATCGATCCCCAGTCCGAGGTCGAGTGACAGCGGGCCTCTCGACAGGCCAGTGCGATTGGCCCCCGCTGGTTGGGCCGAGACACGGATACCGACGAGACCGGACACGGCGAGCGGCAGGGCTGGCCGTGCGGTCGTCGATCCGGCCGGATTTCCCGGATTCCTTAATAAACTTTCTTTAACGGGGCCCGAGGAAAGGGTACCATGCCCTCCACGAGCCTGGACGACGCCAGGTTCACCGCTATCGACTGGGACGACGAGGAGCGCGGCCTCCCCCGGCCGCGCTGGCGCACCGTCGGCCTCGTCCTGGCACTGGCGGTCCTGGCAGTACTGTTCGCGTACGACTTCCTGGCCCGACCGCAACAACTGGTCGGGGCCCTGAACTGGGACCTCAACCGCATCGACTGGCTCCTGCTGATTTCACTGGTCCTGCTCGGCAGGTACGTCCTGTTCCCGCTCGTCGCCGACCGGCGACGGACCCGGCGGTACGTGCGGGCGTTTCTGGGCCGACCCATGGCACTGGGCAGTGCGGTCGTCCTCCTCGGCTTCGTCCTCGTCGCCCTCGTCGGGCCCGAGGCCCTCGACCGGAGCTGGGCCCGGCTCCGCCACGCCAACCAGCCGGCGTTCTGGGAGAAGGTCTACGTCGCAGACGCCTGGGACTACCACTGCGTGGGCGAGATGACGAACGGCTACTGCCACGGGTCCCTCGCCTACCCGCTCGGGACGACGCAGTACGGCGAGTCGATCTCGCTCCTGCTGGCCCGCGGCACCCGCGTGGCACTCGTCCTCGGCGTCTCCGCGGCGATGATCATGGGCATCGTCGCGACGGCGGTCGGGACGACCGCTGGCTACGTCGGCGGCTGGGTCGAGGACGCCCTCACGAGCTACGTCGACGTCCAGCAGACCGTGCCGGGGATGGTGGTGTTCATCGTCCTCGCGACGCTGTTCCTCGGCAACCTCGCCGGCGTCACCCAGGGCGGCCTGTTCGCGGTCGCGGTGGTCTTCGGCCTGTTCGACTGGGGCGGCATCGCCCGGCTGGTCAGGAGCGAGGTCTCGACCCGCCGGCGCGCGGGGTACGTTCGGGCGGCCCAGTCCGCCGGCGCGACCGACCTCGGGGTGATCCGGCGCCACATCGTCCCGAATTCGACGGGGACCATCGTCACCGCCCTGACGCGCCGGATCCCCCTCCTCGTCCTCGCCCAGACCCTCCTCGCCTACCTCGGCCTCCACCGGGCGGGGTCGAAATCGTTCGGCCGGCTGCTTCGGCCGGACGTCGAGGGGGGGACGAGCTTCGTGGTCACGCTGCTCGTCCTCCTGACGATATCCTTCAGCGTGTTCGGGGACGAGATCCGTCAGGTCCTCGACCAGGGAGCGGAGGTGGCGTAGATGGCGCCGCTCCTGTCCGTCCGCGACCTCCAGACCTACTTCCACACCGACGAGGGGACCGTCCGCGCGGTCGACGGCGTCAGCTTCGACGTCGACGCGGGGGAGACCGTCTGTCTGGTCGGCGAGTCGGGGTCGGGAAAGACCGTCGCCTGCGAGTCCATCACGAAACTCGTGCCGATGCCGCCGGGAGAGATCGAGGGCGGCGAGATCCGCTTCGACGGCGAGGACCTGGCCGCGAAGTCCTCCGGCGAACTCCAGGGCTACCGCGGGGGCCGTATCGGGCACGTCTTCCAGAACCCCCTGGGCGCGCTCGATCCGGTCTACACCATCGGCGACCAGGTCGTCGAGGCCATCCGCCTCCACCAGGACGTCTCCAAGGCCGACGCTCGCGACCAGGCCGCCGACCTGCTCGACCGCGTCGGGATCGGCGACGTGGAGGATCGCATCGACGACTACCCCCACCAGTTCTCCGGGGGCATGAAACAGCGCGTCGTCGTCGCGATGGCCCTGGCCTGCGACCCGGACCTGCTCATCGCCGACGAACCCACGACCGCGCTGGACGTGACAATCCAGGCCCAGGTCCTCCGGCTCCTCGCCGAACTCCAGGAGGAGCGGGGCATGGGCCTCCTGTTCGTCACCCACGACCTCGGCGTCGTCGCCGAGATCGCCGACCGGGTGGTCGTGATGTACGCCGGGAAGGTCATGGAGACCGGCGACGTCCACGAGGTCTTCGACCGGCCCTCCCACCCGTACACGCGCGCACTCCTGCGGTGTCTCCCGGGCCGGGGGCGAGCCTTCGAGACCATCGGCGGCACACTCCCCGATCCCACGGACCCGCCGGCGGGCTGTCGGTTCCACCCGCGCTGTCCCCACGCCGTCGAGGGGTGCCGCACGGACGACCAGCCGGCGTTCCACCCGGTCGAGGACGGCGCCGGCCGGAATTCTCCGGGACCGCTCGGGGACGGAGAGACGGGAGACGGGACGGCAGCGGCGGGGGCGGCGACCGACGGGACGGCGGCAGATGCAACGCCGGCAGAGGGAAGGCAGGCAGCCGAGACCGCCGCAGACGGGCCGCGGGACCACGAGGTATCCTGCCTCCTCTACGGGCCCGACCACTCCCTGCCGCCGGATCTGCTGGCCGAGCACGCGGAGGTGGACGATGACTGAGGACCCGGTCGGAGACGCGGCGCCGACCGAAGAGGCGCTGCTGTCGGTCCGCGGGCTGGAGAAACACTACCCGGTCCGCGAGGGGCTGCTCCGGCGCGTCTCCGGCCAGGTCAAGGCCGTCGACGGCGTCAGCTTCGAGGTCCGCGAGGGGGAGACCTTCGGCCTCGTCGGCGAGTCCGGGTGTGGGAAGTCCACGACCGCGACGAGCCTCCTGCGACTCGAGGAGCCGACCGACGGCGAGGTCTACTTCGACGGCGAGGACATCACCGAGTACGACAGCACCGCCGAGAAGCGGTTCCGCCGCCGCGCCCAGATGGTCTTCCAGGACCCGACCAGCGCCTTCGACCCACGGATGACCGTCGGCGAGTCCGTCGCCGAACCGCTGTCGATCCACGGCGTCCGCGAGACCCACCGGCGCAACGAGATCGTCGCCGACCTCCTGGAACGCGTCGGGCTCGACGCATCCGACGCCCACCGCTACCCCCACGAGTTCTCCGGCGGCCAGAAACAACGCATCGCGCTCGCGCGCGCACTCGTCCTCAACCCCGACCTGCTCGTGGCCGACGAACCCGTCAGCGCGCTCGACGTGAGCGTCCAGGCGGAGATCCTGTCGTTGCTCGACAGCCTCCAGAGCGAACTCGGACTGTCGATGCTGCTCATCAGCCACGACCTCGGGGTGGTCCGGCAGGTCTGTGACCGCGTCGGCGTCATGTACCTCGGCGAGATCGTCGAGAAGGGGCCCACCGAGGAACTGTTCGCCAGCCCGCAACACCCCTACACTGAGGCGCTGCTCTCGTCGATCCCGTCCCCGGATCCCGACGAGCGCGGCGAGACGGTCGAACTCACCGGCGACGTGCCCGACCCCTCGAACCCGCCCGCCGGGTGCTCGTTCCACACCCGGTGTCCGCGGGTCATCCCGCCGGACGACCTGGACGTCGAGACCGACGCCTTCCGGACGCTACTGGACTTCCGCTTTGCGGTCGAGGCGGGCGACCTCGAGGACGGAGCGGCGCCGGACGCCGAGACGGTCCGTGCCGACTACGACCTGCCGGCGTCGCTGGGCGACGAGGCGGCAGAACGGGCCCTCGCCGGGGCCGTCGATGACGTCGTCGCGGGCGAGGGTGAACGCGCGGCCGACCGGCTGGCCGAGACGTTCACGACCGTCTGCGAGCGCGAGGGCCCCGCCCTGACCGAGACCGCGGCGGGCCACCTCGCGGCCTGTCACCTCCACGAGACCGAGCGCGCGGTGCCCGAGCGGTACGTCTCCGAGTGACGTCCCTCTGCCGATAGCAGTTCGGCGACGGGGCGCGGTAGCCCCCCGCTATCGGGTTCCCCCCGCTATCGGGTTCCCCCCTGCTATCGGGTAGCGCACCGCTATCGGGTCGCTCGCGGGGGGTCGACGAAATCCGATTCCTCCCAGACCACCGGTCACCGGTACAGCGAGAGGTAGAGCATGCTGAAGCCGATGATGAACGGGACGGCCTCGGTCATCTGGAAGAAGGTCCGTGCCAGGGGATCGGCCCCGGCGCCGAGCTGTGTGATGACGCTGCTGATGGCCACCCCCATGCTGATGAACGAGAAGCCCAGGAAGGCGTACTGGAGTCGCTGTGTCCGTCGCTTCTGGTAGGCCTGGAAGCTGATCAGGGTGATGCCGAGCGTCAGACCGAAGACGACGAACCGCATCACGAGCAGGACACCCCGGGCGATCGCGGCGACCTCGACCATCGTCGTCACCGGGTACACGAACGGCTGTAATAAGCGTGGCTACCTCGACCCGTCATTCCGTGTGAAGTTCGTCCCACAACTGGCTGAACCTGTCGGGGAGGTTCTCCTCGCGGTAGATCCGGACCCGGTACTCGTCGTCCTGCAGCGAGATGACGGTGCTCTCGAAGTTCGACTCGTAGACCTTGTAGTGGTTGCCGTCCTCCGCGACGAGGGTCTGCTCCGTGACGAGATCGTGCTCCTTGAGGACCTCGATCCGGCGGTAGACCGTCGGGAGCGAGAGGTCGACCTCGTCTGCGAGGTCCTTGGCGGACTTGGGGTCCTGGCTGATGGCCGCGAGAACGCGCCTGGCGTGCCGGTCACCGATGGTGTCCAGCACCTCTTCGATGCTACGTTCGTCGTCCACTACCGGTTGCTTCGGCTCCCGGAACATAAGCGTTTTCGAGGGCCGCCCCGACCGCGCGCGTCGCCGCCCGGAGGCTGTTTCACAGCCAGAAAACACTCGGCACCAGTTTTAGTTATCCCCTATCATTGTTCGAGTGCGGATCCCGTCCAGAACCCATGTCAGGTGACAACCTCTCGCTGCGTCCGCAGCCGGCGACCGGCGATCCCCCTCGCGACAGTTCCCCCACAGTCACGCCGGAACTACTTCGTCGGGCCCGCGACGGGCCCCGCGACGCGACGCCAGAGGAATTGATGTCATCGATCGTGGGTGACCTCCTCGACGACGGCGACGAGTTCGACGTCGCCGAGGAGGTCGTGACACAGAGCCTGGACGAGATACTGCTGGCGCTGATCGCGTTGCGCGACGACGAGACACACGGCACTGGACTCATGGAGGACATGGCACGAATCTTCGACGTGCAGCCCTCTCCGGGTACCGTCTACCCGCGGCTGCACGACCTGGAAGCGGATGGCACCCTCAGACGCCATGACCTCGTCCAGACCAAGCAGTACTCGATCGACGACGACGCCGTCGCCGATCGACTGATCGAACGCGCCATGTACCAGCACATCGCTGTTGGACTCTTCCTCGGCGCCGCACGCGACGCGGTGTGAGGAACGAAACCCCTTCCCCCCCCCCAATCCCCCACTCCCCCTTCGGTTCACACCGCCCGAGTAGCCAGTCGCTCGGCGGTCGTACTCCGCGAGTTACTCGACGTTCGTACTCCCGAAGTGTACCGTAGACCGCCACGAGACCGCGCTGTGGGAGCCGATGCCTGTCGTTCGGGGCACGAGAGCGTGCGGCATCCGTCCGCTCCCGGCGACCGACCCGCCGGTGGTCACGAGCGAGCAACGAAAACGAACCGCGAACCGCGAACCGGTCAGACTACCGGTGCCCAGCCACAGACCGTACACTCGGTCGCCGCTGTCTCGTGGAGACCGCCGCAGTCCGGACACTGTAACTTGTTGTAGCTTCGGTCCCACCCGGCGTCGTCGACGTCGTGGCCACGTTGTGCGAGAAATTCGTCCAGCACGTCGTCCGACCTCGGTGCGGTCGCCATACGTGCTATGGTATACCACACCAGCTTATAGCTTTTCTGGTGGCTCTCAGAGAGGCAGACGAACGACGGTTTCGCTGGCACTCCATACTGGGAAGCTGGGGGCGGCCGGGGCCTGCTCTGCGGCGAAATTGAGGACGGCCGAGAGGGAGGAGTCGTAGCTAGGGGGAGAGGTCGAGAGGGGGGAGAGGTCGAGAGGAGGGGAGAGGTCGAGAGGAGGACCTGCAGATCGCGTGGAAAACCATCGCCGGTCCACTCATTCGCGTGACAGAGAAGAGCGCTGGCCTACTCCTCGAGCATCCAGCCGAAGCGCTTCTCCCAGAACTCCTCGTCGGGGTGCTTCTTGGACTGACCCTTCGTCTTGGCGTCCCGGAGCTGGCGCTCCATGACGTCCCTGGCCTCGTTGATGGCGTGGCTCGCGCCGTAGCCCTCGCCCTTTGCGATGAACATGCCACGGTCGGTGTGGAGCCGCAGCCTGGCGAGCAGCAACGGCGTGCCGCGGTTCGTCTCGTCGTGTTCGTGGAGGTGGAGCTTGGCGTCGAAGACCGAGAGGTCGCCGTCGCGGCCGTCGAGCCCCTCGACGATGTCGACGACCTCCGCGTAGCTGATGTCGTCCAGCAGGTCCATCCCCATTACCTGGACGGCACGGGTGTTCTCTGTCTCCCAGGTCAGCGCGTCGAGGACGTCGCTCTTCGTGACGATGCCGAAGGGGCTCCCGTTGGTCGTGACGACGAGCGAGGAGACCCCGGCGTCGAACATCTGCTGGACGGCCGTCTGCAGGCTCGCCCCGGGATCGACGGTCTCGACGGGCGAAACCATCACGTCCCGCACCGGCAGGTCGAGCATCCGGTCCATCTCGCCCTCGCGGGCCCCCTGGCCACCGTGGGTCCGTCCAGCGGCGAGTTGACCGCCGAAGGAGTCGGTCCCGCTGGCGTCGCCGCCCTGGCTCTTCTGGATCGCACGGGCGGTGAGCTCGGTCACGTCGTAGAGGCTCAGGATGCCGACCGCGGTGTCTTCCTCCACGACCGGCAGGTGAGTGAAGCGCTGCTCGCGCAGGGTGTTCAGGGTCTGGCCGAAGGTGTCCCCCGGCGAGGCCGTCACGAGGTCCGTGCTGACGACGTCGCCGACGGTGGCGACGTCGAGGAACTCCTCGACGGCCGCGAGCAGGTCGTCGGCCGTGACCACGCCCACCAGGGCCTCGCCCTCGAAGACCGGGAGGAGACGCGAGTCGCCGTCGAGCATGAGCCTGGCGACCTCGCGGACGTCGCTGCCGGGGTCGACGCGGGGCACGTGCCAGACCAGGGACCCGACGGTCTGGTTGGGGTGGTAGTGGGAGGCGGTGAGCTGTCGGCGGGTGACCACGCCCTGGTAGCCGTCGTCGTCGGTCACGACGACGCCGACCACCGAGGTGTCCTGCAGCAGCCCGACGAGTTTCGAGACCGGCGTCGATGCGTCGAGTTCGTCGTACTCCGTCGAAACGATAGTGCGGATGTCCATAGTTTGCTGAGCTGGGTTGTGAGATGTTCGCGCGCAAGTCCTGCGCGTGCGAGGCCGGACGAGGGGACGGACCCGGGGAAGCCGGCGGACGGGCACGGAATCGGGCCGCGGACACCGAATCGGGCCGCGGACACCGAACCGGGGCCACGCCGGCCGGGGACCGGTACGGCGACTACCCGGCCGAGTCCGTCTGAGACGACCGGGCGGGTTCCTGGCTCACTCCGAGTATCCCTCCTGGAGGAAGGCCCCCTCTGTCTCGTACATGGAGACGAGTTCCTCGACGAACTCCTCGGGGGTTTCGCCCTCTTCCAGGTGGGTCTCGATGCGCTCGGCCAGGTCGTCGCCGATTTCGAGTGTTGTTGTCATGAGTGAGACGGGTTGTAGTAACCCCGTGTGAATCCGTACGTCGGGCACCCACTAATACGATGAGGGGCGTTCTCACGGGCTGGCGTCCCCCGAAACCCCGGCCCGCGGCACGGTGCCGGGCCGGGACCACGGGAGCGACTCGGTCTCGTGCCGCGGCGACTCGAATCCCGCGCCAGAGTGCGATTCTAATCGCCTGCCGGGACCGCCTCTTCGGGGCCATCGGCGTACTTCTCGCGGAACTCCCCGATGAGCTGGCCCATCTTCGCGTACCAGTCGTTGAGCGTCCGCTGCATGTCGTCGGCGATCTGGTCCGCGTCGGTGGGCATGTAGACGTGGTAGTACCCGCCCTGGTCGTAGTTGATCTGTTCCTTCTGGATGAATCCAGCCTGGAGGAGACGCTGGATCGACCGGTACGCCGTCGACCGCTCGCGCTCGACGGCGTCGGCGATCTCGTCGACCGTCTTGGCTTCCTCGGCGGCGACGAGCGTCTCGAAGACCTCTCGATCGAGTGCTTTCAGGCCGTGGAAGCACTCCAGGAGGCCCTCGCACTGCATGTCCTGCTGGAGGTACGCGACCATCGATTCGGCCATCACCAGTGGTACGGACGGCCCTGCCAAAAGGTTTGCGCAAACCCCACAACACTCCGCCCAACCGGGCCGGGCCAGGACTGGTGCCCGTCGGTAAGCCAGCCGCGGCCGGTCATGTTCGTCACAGATACCGGCAAAACCATCAGCGCCGTCGTTGGCGGGAGTATTGCATAAATTGTAATATACTGCGGTGAGGGAAGAGCGAGCCGTGCCTCAGTCGGCTGCCGCTGGCGTCGGTCCCTCGTCCTCGGTCCGGAGTGCCCGCACCGAGCTGACGACGACCGCGCCGGCGACCATGAGTGCCGACGCCAGGATGAGGACCAGGCTGATCGGTTCCGCGATACCGATGTCGAGGCCCTTGCCTGCCTCCTGGACCGCCACGGCGACGGCGCCGCCAAGGAGCATCAGGCCGAAGTAGATCTTGATGCCCTCCTCGTCGACCAGGCTGGTCGCGGCCGAGCCGACCCGGGCACCCAGCGCGCTCCCCGCGAGGAGGGGCACGACGATGCCGAGGTTGACCGCGCCCAGCTGGGCGTACATCAGGCTCCCGATCCCGCCGGAGAAGACGATCTCGAAGAGGTCGGTCCCCACGGCGATGGGCACCGGGACGCCGATGACGTAGAACAGCGCGGGCATGCGGATGAACCCGCCGCCGACGCCCAGCAGCCCCGAGAGCAGCCCCGTGGCGAAGGCGACGAGCAGGACCATCCACAGCGACACCTGGATGCCGCCCCGCAACGTCATCATCGGCGGGATCCGGTAGCTCTGGATCTTCTTGGCGATGTCTGGGATGTCGTCGGCGTCGACCTCGCCGTCGGCCTCGTCGTGGTCGATGCCGCCGCCACCGCCGCCCTTGAGGGCGGTGTAGGTGATGAAGACCCCGATGCCGCCGAGGAGGCCGATGTAAGTGACGCTGATGATGAACCCGGCCATCCCGAGGTGCTCGAGGTAGACCACCATCTCCTTGCCGACCTCGAGGCCGATGGTCGTCCCGATGATCATCGAGACGCCCAGTTTGTAGTCGACCTGGCCGAGGTCGCGGTGTTTCAGGGTCGCGATGACCGCCGTCCCGAAGACGAAAGCCAGGCCGCTCCCGACGGCGACGCGTGAGGGGTAGCCCATCACGAGCAACGCGGGCGTGACCAGGAAGGAGCCGCCCATGCCGAAGAACCCGAACAGGACGCCGATCAGGACACCGAAGGCGACGAACATCGCCGGCAGGGCCATCCCGGAGCTGAGGAGTCCCTCGATCATCTGTTCCGTAGTGCCTCGCTAAGCCGTGGTTCGAGTGCCGACGTCAGTGCGCCGTACCCGACGTAGAGGACCATCGCCTCTACGAGCACGAGGCCGACCGTCTGGAGGGCCTCGACGGGAAGGGAACTCAACCCGATCATGGTTCGTCCGTGTGGTTTCGCGTGCGACGATGCGGTTTTGTGCACATCATGCTATTCTGCTCGGTTCCCCGTAATCCACTGGCCCCCTTAACGGTTTTGGGACGGGCGCACAATACTATACGCGCCTGGGCAACCGATAACTCATCCGTTGCTATGCATAACTTATGGCGCCCGGCAGGCAGTCAGTAGGGGCCGCGAAACCGTTCGAACTGGGCGCGCGGCGACGAGAGCTTCAGTCCGGGCGCACGGCGACGAACCGCTTCGTCCTGGTGGCGCCGCGACCCCGATCGTGGCGCGTCCGACGACCCGCCCAGGGACCCGCTCGGGGACCCGCCCGCACGCGAATTCACGAATTCGGGGGTTCGTGTGACCTCCCGGTAGCAATCGGGCGCCTGCAGACGAATCCTGCCGTACCGGAGAGCGGGTGGGAGTCGACCGCCTCGCGGCTGCGACGCCGTCAGGCTGGCGCGAGAACGACGATGACGCCGTAGCCCAGGACGAAGGAGAGGGCGAGGGACCCGATCCAGGCGAGGACGGTCCGGCCGAGTTTCGCCGGACTCGTGTTCCCCAGTCCACCGACGGCGAGGCCGCTCCCCACGATCGCGCTGACGACGATCTCGTTGAAGGAGACCGGGACGCCGAGCAGGATCGCGACCTGGGCGATGACGAAGGCCGGGACGAGGGCCGAGATCGACCGCCGTGGCCCCAGGGAGGCGTAGTCCTGGGACAGCGCCTTGATCATCCGCGGCGCGCCGGTCCAGGAGCCCACGAGCATGCCGAGGCCGCCGGCGACGAGGATGGCCGTCAGCGGGACGGCGAAGTCCGAGAGCAGCGGCAGGAGTGGTCCGACGGCGAGGCCCACCTGGCTGCCCCCCGCAGAGAAGGCCACCAGCCCGCCGAGGACGAGCAGGAACCGCCGGAGGGCTGCGTCCTGATCCCGGTGGATGGCCCACCGGACGACCAGGGCCAGGACGACGGCGACGGCGAGGGTCACGGCGACGCGGCCGGTGGTGGGATCGGCGCCGAGACTACGAGAAATTGTTGCCGCTATCGACGACGCTCCCTCCGTGGTCCCGGCGACCCCGCTCAGGAGGGCGAAGCGGACGTTCGCGAACACGCCGCCGACGAGCCCCGCGAGCACCGGGACGCTGACGGCCTCCGGGACGTCCTCACGTGGAAGGGTGCTCGCGATGGCGTAGGCGACCCCACCGCCGAGGGGTGGGGTCAGGATCCAGAGCGCGACGATCTCCGTGTACTTCCCCCAGGCCGGCGTCCCGCCGAGGGCGAGACCGACACCGACGATGGCGCCGGTGACGGTGAAGGCCGTGGCGATGGGGTAGCCGGTGAAGATGCCCACGAGCATCAGGCCCGCGCCGATGACCAGCGCGGCGATGACGCCCACCGGCGGGAGCGTGACGCCGCCGACGAGTTCCGTGCCGACGGCGCGCGAGACGCTGCCACCCTGGAGGGCCGCGCCGAGGAAGCCGAGGATCCCGACCAGCAGGGCCGCCCGCAGGATCGAGATCGCGTTCGCGCCGACGGCGGCCGCGAAGGGGGTCGCGCCGCTGGACCCGGCGCCGATCACCCAGGCCATCACGCCGCTGGCCAGCAGCGCGACGGCCAGGGTCAGGACGGTGCCGGCATCGACCATGCGGAGGAGAAGAGACGGTTGGTGTTAGGCGGTGCGATTCGATCGGCAGGGCCGCTCAGTCCGCACTCGCCGCTGGGGTGTCGGTGTCGGCGCGACGCCCCCGGACGGCACCCTGGAGGTACGCGCCGACGAACATCCCGACGAAGGCCCAGAGGATGGGCAGGTTCCCGACGCCGAGGCTCGCGTAGGCCGCACCGGGGCAGATGCCGGTGATCCCCCAGCCGACGCCGAAGATGAGCCCCCCGGCGAGGACGTTCCGGTCCAGCGAGCGCATCCGGCGGCGGTAGACCCGCCCGGTCAGCGGGGCACGCCCGTCTGCCCGGGTGGCCAGGGCGAAGACGGTCGCCGTCACGACGGCGGCCCCGCCCATCACGAACAGCAGGCCGAAGTCCTCGAGCTGCAGGAACTGGAGGACGACCTCGGGCCGTGCCATGTGGCTGTAGGCGAGGCCGAAGCCGAAGACCAGTCCGCCCGCGAGGATCAGCGGGAGGAACAGGGGGTGGCGTTTGCTCACGGCGTCACCCCCAGGGTCTGGACCAGGAGGGCCGTGCCCACGGCCACGGCGATGAAGGTGACCACGTTGACGATCGACGTCACCGAGGCCGACCCGACGCCACAGACGCCGTGCCCGGAGGTACAGCCCTTGCCGAGGCGAGTGCCGGCCCCGACGAGGACGCCGCCGCCGAGCAGCCGCCACCACTGGACCTCGGTCATCCAGGGGCCGCCCTGGAAGACGAGCGCGTAGACGGCGGCGCCGCCCACGATGCCGAGCGTGAACACGACCCGCCAGTCACGCGAGGCGCGCCACCGCTGGAACCGCGGTTTCCCCGAGACGTAGGACAGCGTCGACTCGAGGAAGGTGCTGGCGCCGGCGATGATGCCCGTCCCGAGGTAGATGATCGCCGCGCCCAGGCCCACGAGGAGCCCGCCGACGGCGTAGCGACCGATCCCGTTCGGGAACGGGTCGGCGAGGATCCCCCCGAACACGGAGAGCACGCTCTGGAACACGGGTTCCGGAGCCGCGGCTGCGAGTGCGGGCTCGCCGGCCTGTCCGAGCCCACCTGTCGCTACCTGGAGGAGCCCACCTGTCGCTACCTGGAGGAGCCCACCTGTCGCTGCGGATACCGCAGTGAGTTCCATCACCTCGACACCACCGGATCAGTCTCCGGTCAGCGCGTCCTGGCTGGCGGCGCAGTTGTTCGGTCCGAGCTCGAGTTCGAAGGCCTCCTCGTCGTCGGCGACCTGCTGGCCGAGGTTGGTCTCGATGATGTCGACGTAGTTCGCGGGCCGCGGGGGCATGTCCGCGAGCACGACGTCGACGAAGTCGGCCTCGTCCATCGTCAGCGCGTCCATCTCGTCGACGAGATCGCCGATGGGGGCGGTGTAGCTGCCGTCCGCGGCGGGTTCGGCGGCGTCGCTGAAGTGGGCACCCGCGACGACCGTGTCGTCGGGCAGGGTGAGGACCCGCTCCTGGAGCGTCTCGTAGAGCTCCCGGGCGGCGTCTGGGGCGCCCTCGTCGCCCTCCTCGAGGTCGGGGCGGGCGACGCTCTCGACGAACAGGCCGTCGCCGGTCGTCAGCAGGCTCTCGCCGACGAGGTAGGAGGTCATGCCGGAGGTGTGGCCGGGGGTGTAGACCGTCTCGACGGTGGCCTCGCCGACCTCGTAGGTGTCGCCGTCGGCCGCCGTCTCGACGACGTCGGCGTAGGTGACGCCGCGGTCGACCGAGGCGTCCGGGATGACGCCCTCGACGCCGCGGTCGTCCAGCGTGCGCACGCCGCTGATGTGGTCGGCGTGGATGTGGGTGTCGAAGGCGTACTGGAGCGTCGCGTCGAACTCCTCGGCGTCATCGAGGTACCGGTCGGCGAAGTTCCGGAGGGGATCGATCACGGCCGCCTCGTCGCCGGAGACGACGAGGTAGCCCAGACAGCCACTGGAGGGTCGCTGGTACTGGAAGGCGCGCCCGGGGCCGTCGTAGGCCTCGATCTCGACGCGCTCGTAGATGTTCGCCCAGCCGTTCATCCCGTTCTCGAGGTTGACGACGTCCACGTCCCGCTCCTGGGCCAGGACGCCCGCGACGTACTCGCTGGCGCCGCCCTTCGCGCAGACGACGATCAGCGGCTCGCCCTCGGGAACCTGGTCGAGTGTCTCCTCGTCGGGGTCGTCGAGGAATTCGTAGTAGGGGACGTTGACCGACTCCACGGTCGGGCCGTCGATGGCCCACTCCTCGTGCTCGCTGGCCACGCGCGTGTCGAGGATCGTGACCTGCTCGCCCGCGTCGATGCGCTGCTTGAGCGTCGCCGGGGCGATCGATTCCACGTCGACTTCGGGGGTCGGGAAGTCGTCTTCGTTCATCCGTCGATCCCTCCTACCGGCGTGTCCCACATAAGCCTTCGCATAGTAATCCGAATTTTCCACAATACTCGCGTCCGGCGGCGGGGGTCGAAACACCCGTGAGTGGGCGCGAGTGCACCATAAAGGCCCGCTCGATCGGGGGTTCGACACTACAGTAGTGCACTGTTTCCCCACGAACCAACATCCTTTTGACCCCCACGACGATATTGTGCTCTACGTCCAAGACGGACGCGAGTACACATGGCAACGGAGATCGACGTCACCACGACACTCGACGTGCAGGGACAGAACTGCCCCATTCCGGTCGTCAAGACCAAGCAGGCCGCAGACGACCTCGGCGAGGGTGAGGTACTGGAGGTTCTCTCCACCGACTCCGGCAGCATGAGCGACATCGCCGGGTGGGCCGAATCGACCGACGGCGTCGAACTCCTCGCCCAGGAGGAGGGCGAGGACGTCTACAGCCACTACGTGCGCAAGACGGAGTGACATGAGCACGGATTCCCCAGACGCCGGCGAGGCCGACGCCGACGCGACCGCGGGGACGCCGGACCTGGCGACCCTCCAGTCCCGCATCGAGGACCTCGAGGAGAGCGTCGCCGACGTCGAGTCGGCAGACGACACGAAGCAGATGACCATCATCGCCACCCAGGGCACCCTGGACATGGCCTACCCGCCGCTGATCCTGGCCTCGACCGCCGCCGCCTTCGGGTGGGACGTGGTCGTCTTCCACACCTTCTGGGGCCTCGACGTGCTCCACGAGGACAAGGCCGAGAACCTCAAGCTCAGCGCCGTCGGCAACCCCAGCATGCCGATGCCCAACGCCCTGGCGGCCCTGCCCGGGATGGACTCCCTGGCGACCCGGATGATGCAGAAGAAGATCGACGACAACGGCACGGCCTCGATCCAGGAACTCATCGACCTCAGCCTGGACCAGGGCGTGGACCTGCAGGCCTGCCAGATGACGATGGAACTGATGGACTACGACGAGGACGACCTGATGGACGGCGTCACGACCGACGTCGGCGCGGCCACCGCCCTCGAGCACATGGCCGACTCGGACATCCAGCTGCTCGTCTGAGCGAGTCGAGTCGACCGGCGACCGGTCGATCGAACACCACCATATTCTGTGGTCACTCGAGTTTCCCGCCGAGGACCTTCGCCGCCGTGAGCACGGGGTCCCAGGTGGGACTGAAGGGCGGCGCGTAGGCGAGGTCCAGGCGCTCCAGTTCGTCGACGGTCATGCCGGCGTGGAGCGCCGACGCGATCGTGTCGATCCGCTTGACGCCCTCCCGCCCGACGAGGCTCCCGCCGAGAACCCGGCCGGACTCCCCATCGGCGACCAGCTTGACTGTCAGTTCCGTCGCGCCAGGGTAGTAGTCCGCCCGCGAGGCCGTCTGGATCTCGACGGCGACGGGGTCGAAGCCCGCCTCGGCGGCCCGCTCCTCGTCGACGATCCCGGTCCGGGACGCACCGAGGTCGAAGCCCTTGACGATGGCCGTCCCCGCCATGCCCCCGGTCTCCTGCAACTCGCCGGTGGCGACGGACTCGCCGATGGCCCTGCCCGCGCGGTTCGCCGTCAGCGCGAGCGGGACGTGGTCGGGGTCACCGGTCACGACGTGGGTGGCCTCGGCGCAGTCGCCCGCGGACCAGACGTGCTCGACGCTGGTTCGCCCGTAGTCGTCGGTCGCGACCGCCCCCGTCTCGCCGACCTCGATGCCCGCGTCGTCGGCCAGGTCGGAATTCGGTGCGACGCCGACGCCGACGATCACGACGTCGGCGGGGACCTGCTCGCCGTCCTCGAGGTCGACCGCCTTCACGCCGCCCTCGTAGTGGCCGGAGAACCCCTCGACGGCGGTGTCGAGGTGGAGGTCGACGCCCTGGTCGACCAGGTGGTCCTCCATCGCCGTCGCCACGGACTCCCCGAAGGGCTGGAGGACGTGGGGCAGCATCTCGAAGAGCGCGACGTCGAGGCCGCGGCCGTCCAGGGCCTCGGCCATCTCGATGCCGACGTAGCCGCCGCCGACGATGGCCGCGGTCTCTGCGCCGGTCTGGGCGAGGTAGTCGTTGATCGCGTCGGCCTCGTCGAGCGCGTGGATCGTGAAGACGCCGTCGAGCTCGATGCCCGGGAACGGCGGTTCGATGGCGCTGGCCCCCGTCGCGATCAGCAGGTCGTCGTAGGCCTGGGTGAACGTCTCCTCGGCCGCGGCGTCGGGTCCGGGTTCGACGGTGACCTCCATCGCGTCTGCATCCACGTCGACGACCTCGTGGTGGGTCCGGAGGTCGATGTTTCGTTCCTCGCGGAACTGCTCGGGCGTTATCTGTACGAGGTCGTCGATGCTCTCGATCTCGCCCTTCACGTAGTAGGGCATCCCGCAGGCGGCATACGAGACGTACTCGCCCTTCTCGAAGACGACCACGTCGAGGTCGGGGTCCTCCCGCTTTGCCTTGCTCGCGGCGCTCATCCCGGCGGCGTCCCCGCCGACGACGACGAAGGTATCTCCCATACGGCCGGGGGTTGGTCGGCCGCGGGCAAAGACGTTCCCCGTGTTTTCACTCCCGGACACTATCACGGTCGGGGACACTTACATGGGTAGACAGGATCGAGAGCGGGCACACTCTCGGGCCCAGGCACACTCTCACGCTGGGGGTACTCTCACGCCTGGACAGTTGTGGACGGACATTAGTGGCCCCGTCCCCTACGGTCGCGCATGAGCACCGAGCACGGCGACTGGCGAGCCACCCTCGAGCACGAGCGCGAGCACAAGGACCGGTATTTCGGGGAGGACCCACACTCGCCCATCCCGCCCGCCGAGCGAGCGGACTTCGACGGACTCGACTACTACCCGCCGGACGAGGACTACCGGTTCGTCGTCCCCCTCCACGAGTACGACGAGAAGGAGGCCGTCGTCGTCGGCACCAGCACCGGGGGCGAGCAGGAGTACCTCGAGTGGGGCGAGTTCCGCGTCGAGATCGACGGCGAAGACGTGGCGGTGCAGGCCTACAAGGGCGACCCCGACGACGAGCGGCTGTGGGTGCCTTTCCGCGACGAGACCAGCGGCGAGGAGACCTACGGTGCCGGCCGGTACATCGACCTCGAGGCCGAGCACCACCGGACTGCAGCGGGGGAGTGGGTGCTCGACTTCAACGAGGCCTACAATCCGACCTGTGCCTACTCCGACCGCTACGAGTGCCCGCTTCCCCCGACCGAGAACTGGCTCGAGGTGCCGATCGAGGCCGGCGAGAAGGCGTTTCACTG
>Ga0207797_1000740_pt1 | contig 24896 bp, 17 predicted proteins | sample PRCRCaboRojoPR_6_FD_187275 | JGI IMG/M metagenome (GOLD analysis project Ga0207797, IMG submission 187275) | Marine sediment microbial community from Cabo Rojo, Puerto Rico - PR CR 10% Liquid 1 (SPAdes) | ecosystem: Environmental > Aquatic > Marine > Coastal > Sediment | place: Cabo Rojo, Puerto... | reverse complement strand
ATCCTTGAAGGATCCTGAGCTCGAATGACAGGAAGGGCTCCTAGAGGTTCAAAGCCCCGCACCATATGGAACCAAGCGAGGCGACCCGGCCGAAACGTGTAAAAAATCAACATTTTGAAGCATTTTTTCATATAAAAAAGCGCATTCCGTGGAGGATCACTTCGCCGAAAAATAAACATATGTGTTTGTATGCCTCGAGGTCAGTCAGACCGAAACATCGCCTCACACAGGGAAGTAATTCAGCGATTCCATGGTGTAAACAGCTCTTTTGCCAGCTTATCAGGAGCGCGGCTTCTCAAGCGCCGAACGCATCGGCGTTCTTGATACTCCACCAGATAACCGTAAGACCTGCCCGGTGCTGGAAGGACCTTTCTCAGACCAGGAATGCCCTGCCTCTCCTGGACAAGCGTCCAAGATCCATGCAGGCGGCGAACACAGCAGGAATGCTCGAGCTCGGGCCACGCATAGGCTGGTCTGCATGGTTCGGCTCACCTTCATTGAGCGCTGATCATTCGAATCATTGCATAACACTGAATCATATATTATATTCTATCTGTAACACGAAATACCTTTTGCCCAGACCGACAGCGCCCCGGGCTGAGGGCAGCTGTCCTTCTGTGCTCATTCGAACCATCCCGTGCTTTTTCAAAGCTCGACAGCCCATATGGAGGGTAACATCGTGACCGCCGAGGAAATACTCCACAGCCAGGACTTCAAGAAGTGCACAGACTTCCATGGCCATCTTTGTCCTGGGCTCTCCCTAGGCTACAAGGCAGCCAGGGCGGGCCTGGATCGTCTGCAGGAAAAGCGCTCCGAGGACGAGGAGCTGGTGGCCATCGTGGAGACGGACGCCTGCTGTGCTGATGCCGTGCAGGTTCTGACCGGGTGCACCTTTGGCAAGGGCAACTTCTTCTATCGGGATTACGGCAAGGTAGCCTTCACCTTCCTGAGCCGCCAATCAGGCCGGGGCGTCAGGTTGTCCCTCAAGCCTGGAGCATTTGAACCGGATGAGGAGCACCGGGCCCTGCTGCAAAAGGTTATGCAGGGCCAGGCCAACGCCGCGGAGAGGCAGCGCTTCGAGGCTCTGCACTATCAGCGGAGCTGCGATATTCTGACCAGGCAGGCTGAGGAGCTCTTCGATATACAAGAGATCAAGGAGGACATACCCGGTAAGGCCCGAATTGCTGCTTCAACGATCTGCGAGGACTGCGGTGAACCGGCTATGTCCACCAAGACGGTCACCCTGGAAGGTCGACAGGTCTGCCGGGCCTGTGCGCGTGACAGACCCATGATCTGAGAGAGCACTCCTCCTTCTCGCCCGCTCAGGCAGCGCCGGCCACGGTCTGAGGTGGACATTACCAGGGCATTGCCCCATCCCGTGGAGACAGGCTATCCAGAAAGATACAGAGGTCAGGCCTCAGAACAACTCAGGACTGCTGCGTATTCTCCCAGAGGTGACAGTCTGAAATGTTCGCTGCAAGGAAGCAGATGCCCCCTGATCAACAGTTCGTCCTCATTACCCCCCATCAAGGCCCCAACCCCAGCGGCTGACACACCAGGCCCATCGCCTACCTGAAGCCCGAAGCCAGTGCTAAATCGGTTCTGCCTGTGAAGCCTGGGGGAGCTTTCGGGTATTCCAGACCTGTGAAAAGAATAATAAAAATAAAACAATGAGTTATTCTGCCTGCCCTTTTTGGGTCTTCCATTGACAGGCAAAAAAGACGACTGTATTGTAACTAATAATAGTTATCATTAAAAACAAGGTCTCACTATGAAGAATGAGCCAGACCAGCCCTTCGACGCCAGTGACCAGCCACGGCTGGAAGCGGTCCTCTCGAAGCTCCGGGAGCGTGGCTTCAGGGTCACCCCCCAACGGCTGGCGGTTCTGAGGGTCCTGGCGGCCAGCGAGGGTCACCCCTCGGTGGAAGAGATTCACCGCAGGGTCAAGCGCGAGTTTCCAACAACCAGCATTGCCACGATCTACAAGACGATTCATCTGCTCAAGCAGATCAACGAGGTGCTGGAGCTGGGCTTCCCGGACGGCAGCAACCGGTACGACGGGCACAAGCCCTTCCCCCATCCGCATGTTGTCTGTGTCCGATGCCAGAAGATACTCGACCCCGACTTGGCCTCATTACAGGATATGACTGCAGAGGTTTCCAAAGAGACCGGATTCGAGATACTGACCCACCGCCTCGATTTCTTTGGCCTGTGTTCCGAGTGCCAAAGGGAAGAAGCTTCCCTGGAGAGTCCGGAGGAGCCCAACGGGCCATGACGCCCCTGTGTCATAGAACCATGGTTCAGACTTTGATGGAAACGAATGCCGTAAAGGATGCCATTCCGTATAAAAATGCAAGACAAAGGAGTGCATTATGAGCGACAAGGACCGTAAACCAACCACCAACGATGCTGGAAACCCCGTCTCCAGCGACGAGTATTCACTCACGGTTGGGCCTGACGGCCCGATCCTGCTCCAGGACCACTACCTCATGGAGCAGATGGCCAACTTCAACCGGGAGATGATCCCGGATCGCCAGCCTCATGCCAAGGGCTCCGGTGCATTCGGGCACTTCGAGGTCACTCAGGATGTCAGCGCCTACACCAAGGCGGACCTGTTCCAACCGGGGAAGAAGACCGAGGTGCTGGCCCGGTTCTCCACGGTGGCCGGCGAGGCCGGCAGCCCCGATACCTGGCGGGACGTGCGCGGCTTTGCCCTCAAGTTCTACACCGATGAGGGCAACTACGACATGGTCGGGAACAACACCCCGGTCTTCTTCGTCCGCGACCCCATGAAGTTCCAGCACTTCATCCATTCGCAGAAGCGCAGGGCCGACACCGGCCTGCGCTGCCACGACATGCAGTGGGACTTCTGGACCCTGTCGCCCGAGACAGCCCATCAGGTAACCATTCTGATGAGCGATCGCGGCGTGCCCAAGACCTATCGGCACATGAACGGCTACACCAGCCACACCTACATGTGGGTCAACGCCAAAGGCGAACGCTTCTGGGTCAAGTACCACTTCAAGACCGATCAGGGCATCGACTTCCTCACCGATGAGGAAGCCGATCGAATGGCGGGCGAGGAACCCGACTACCACCGTAAGGACCTGTCTGACGCCATCAGGCGGGGGGACTCCCCCAGCTGGACGCTCAAGGTCCAGATCATGCCCTTTGAGGAGGCCGAAAGCTATCGATTCAACCCGTTCGACCTGACCAAGGTCTGGCCTCACAGCGACTACCCGCCGATTGAGGTTGGCCGGCTGACCCTGAACCAGAACCCGACGGACTTCCACACCCAGATCGAGCAGGCGGCCTTCGAGCCGAACAGCTTCGTTCCCGGAATCGGCCCGAGCCCGGACAAGATGCTCCTGGCCCGCCTCGTCTCCTATGCCGACGCCCACCGGGCCAGGTTGGGAGTGAACTACAAGCAGATCCCGGTCAATCGGCCCAAATCGCTGGTACACAGCTACAGCAAGGGCGGCAGGATGCGAATCGACAACGTGGCCGATCCCGTTTACGCCCCCAACTCCAAGGGCGGAGCGCAGGCCGACCCCGGGCGTTACCCCGAGCAGGCCGTCTGGAGCGCCAGCGGCGAGTTCGTCCGGGCCGCCTACACCAAGCGCAAGGATGACGATGACTTCGGCCAGCCCGGCACCCTGGTACGGGAGGTCATGGATGACGCCCAACGCGAAAGGCTCGTGGCCAACGTGGTCAGGCACCTCAAGAAGGGCGTGACCGAGCCGGTCCTGGAGCGGGCCTTCGAGTATTGGAAGAACATAGACAAGAATGTCGGTCAGCGCATCGAAAAGGGCGTCAGAGGCGGCTGATCGATGCACAGCCCTCCTCGGCCCGCTCTGCGGAATCGCGGCGGGCCGGGGTCAGCCTATCAGGGAGTTGGAGATGCTGAGGCTGAAGCCTCTCCAATGCATCCGCGGCCATCAGCCGTGGCTAAGGAGCATACCGAACACCCTGTTCCTGGAATGGCCATTACGGCGAGGCGTTTAAGCCGGCTGGGGCATGCCTCCAAAAAGGGAGAGGAACAGGACCATCAAGAGCATTTGGATGAGCCAGCCGATGGCGCAGACCCCGGCCGCCCGGAGCGTGCTCTTATAATCCAGGGCCTGCCTGACGGCGATGACCATGGCAACCAGCATCCAGATGCCTGCAACGATGAAAACGAGACCGCGCAGAAAAGGAATAATGCCGAGGATCCGAATCAGCCCGGGAGTGCTGGAGAAGCCGATGGTGCGGAGCAGCTGGCCGAGGTCCGCTTGGGTCTGGCTCTCTGGCAGCAGCTTCGTGCCGATGAGATACACCAGGTAGGCCCAGACCAGCCAGCTAATCAAGGAGACAATGGTTCCCACGAGTACGCCGCTGAGGCCCTGGATCTCAACCATGGCAATGCCGGCGGCGAGGCTTGAGAGAACAACGACCCCTATGGCCTGACCCATTGCGCTGCTGTCAGCTTCCACCTCTTCATAGAGACCGGCTTCAAGCCTGGCTGCTCGAAGCATACGTTGGGCAAATGGGGTCATGGGCTCCTCCTGCTTCGTGCTTGCGTTTCTGCAGTCCTCGGCCTGTCCAGCCGATCGCATCATTGACGTATCCGCTTCAGCTGTTGTCCATGTATCATGCCGATGCTGCAGTGGCAAATGGGAGCGGATTTGACATTGTGATTTGCTTTTTGACAAACTGTCGACTGGTGAATGCACAGGAGAAGACAAGCCTCGCAAGGCTCTCGTTAAGAGAGAAAGTGCGGACAGAAACACAATCAGGGAGGAGTTATGACGGACAAGTCGCGTGAAGAGAGACGAGCCAAGGTTATTGAGGTCTTGAACACTGCCCGGGAGATGGAGCTGCATGCCATCTACCAGTACATGAATCAGCATTACGGTCTGGATGATATGGATTACGGCGAGCTGGCCAAGAACATCAAGCTGGTGGCCATCGATGAAATGCGGCACGCCGAGCAGTTTGCCGAACGGATCAAGGAGCTGGGCGGCGAGCCAGTCGCCGAGTCAACCCAAAAGGTTCAGAAAGGGCAACAGGTCGAGCAAATCTTCGCCCATGACTCCAAGCTCGAGGACGATACCATCGATACCTACAACCAGTTCCTCCAGGTCTGCCGGGAAAACGGGGACAGCATCACCGCCAAGCTCTTTGAGCAGATCATTGAGGAAGAGCAAGAGCATTTGAACTACTTTGACGATATCGGCGACCACATCAAGGATCTTGGCAATACGTACCTCGCCCGGATTGCTGGTACCCCAGCCAGCACAGGGGGCTTCTCAAAGGGCTTTACTGGTGTCCAGGGCGGAGAATAAACCACAGGACGATGGCTTTGAGCCGGAGGAAAGCCTTTCCCTCCGGCTCTTTTTCTCATGAGGCACCCGAACCCTAAGCCCCAGGCAACGAGGGAGAGCAGCATGCTCCGATAGCTTGGGCTCAATCCCACCAAAAACAGGGCCAGCCCTCAGCAGGCAAAGCCGAAAAGAATCAGGGATCCCTCTGAAAACATCCCCCGCAGCCTTCCCGCTTGTGGCAGCGAAGGGCCAAGCAAAAACCAAAGAAAGGAGAACGACGTGAACACCAAAGAGCTCATTGACATGCTGAATCGGGACCTGGCTGACGAGCATGCCGCAACGTTGCGCTATCTGGTCCACAGCTACCTCGAGGGCGAGGACACCCCTCTGGGGGCCAGCCTCCTGTCGAGATCCCGCGAGGAGATGTGGCACATGCACTGGCTCGGCATGATCATCGGACACCTCGGAGGCGAACCGAACCTGGAGCCTGCTGGGTATCCCTACGATCCCGTCAGCCGGGCAACCATTCTGGAGTCCTACATCCGGTACGAGGAGGATCTGGTCCCTCACTATCAAGCCGAGGCCGAGAAGGTGGACGATCCGCATATCAGGAGGGTTCTGGAACGAGAGGCCTGGGAGTCGGCCTACCACGCCCACAAGTTTCGGCAGAAGCTGAAAAAGCTCTCCCCGGAGGAAGCCGACGGGTTGGCCCAGGGAGAGAAAGAGCTCTCCTCACACCTCTTGGACCGGCTCCAATCCGAGGTCAACGACAAGTATAACGAGATGATCCAGCACGTTCGGCACGCCTGGGTCTTCCAGCAGAACGGGCTTCTGAGCTGGGAGATCATGAACCAGTCCATGGAAAAAATGAAGCAGCTGGCCCACTTTGCCGAGGACGTGGCTGAGAACGGCGCCGAGCCGGACTTTTCACGCACAGGCATCGACACGAGCTCGGAAATGCATCCAGCCATCCAGGCCGCCGCCAATCAGGTCTCGACTGCCCGCGACAGGCACGCGAGCCTGGCGGAGAACGACGAGCTCAAAGGGCATTCCGGCTTGGCTGCCAACCTGGACTTGACCCTCCGGCAGGAGAAGTTTCAAGCCCAGGAGCTGGAGTCCTGGCTCACGAGGCTCTTCTCCTGAGGGCGAGGCGCATGGACTTTTTGCACCATGCCTGAGGCTCTCATCGAGCAGAAATGGGGTACCTTGTCTGCTCGATGGAAAAGCAGGCTTGTGCCTGGCTCGCGCTTCCAGGGCAGGTATCAGGGGAGCAAGGTGGACCGAGCCTGAGGGGCGAATACCTCCGTCGTCCGTTGTCAGGAGGTTAGGAAGGATATGGCCGAAAACTTTGTCACCGCCGTCATCCTGACCTTCTTGGCCGGAGCTTCCACCGGCCTCGGCGGGGCCATTGCCTTCTTCGTGAGGCAAGCGACCCCGAGGTTCCTGGCTGCCTCGCTGGGCTTCTCGGCCGGGGTTATGCTCTACGTTTCCTTTGTGGAGATCCTGGATAAGTCCAAGGAGAACCTCCAGGATCTCTACGAACCTCAGATAGCTTCCCTCGCCGCAGTCTTAGCCTTTTTCGGAGGTATCGCACTCATCGCTCTGATCGACTGGCTGGTCCCTGCATACGAAAACCCTCATGAGATCCATCATATCGAGGACATTGGAACTCAGGAACATGCAGTCAAGTATGCCGGGCTCCTGCGCATGGGCCTCTTCACCGCTTTGGCCATCGCCATCCACAACTTCCCCGAAGGCTTGGCCACCTTCACGGCTTCGCTCAGCGATCCCTTGCTGGGGCTGCCCATCGCCGTAGCCATAGCCATTCACAACATCCCGGAAGGCATCGCCATCTTCGTGCCGCTCTACTATGCCACGGGCAGCCGCAAAAAGGCCTTCCTCTTCTCCGGTCTCTCTGGCATGGCCGAGCCCATCGGCGGTCTGGCCGGCTTCGCCTTGTTTCAGCCCTTCGGCGTCGAGATCATGTTTGGCTTTGTCTTCGCGGCCGTTGCGGGCATCATGGTCTACATCTCCCTCGACGAGCTCCTGCCCACAGCCGAGGAGTACGGCCGACATCACCTGGCCATTACCAGTCTTCTCCTGGGCATGGCGGTCATGGCCTCAAGCCTCGTGCTCTTTGCCTGATGCCTCAATCGAAAGCATGCTCCGGCTGTCTTCCTGTCCCTGGGGCAGGGAAACGCTGACCGCCGTGCCGGCCTCCTCCGAGCTGGACCAGGAGAATGATCCCTTCATGGTCTCGGCGATAAGCCTGGCGCTGTAGACACCGAGGCCGGTCCCGTATTTCTTGTTAAAGGTGACATACTTCTGGCCGAACCGATTATAGATCTCCTCCGGTATGACTGAGTCACTGGTAATGGTGATCCTGGCCAAGCCGGAAGCATCGGTATCGAGATCCACAAAGACCGTGGTCTCGGCTGGAGAGGCTTCAATAGCATTCTTCACCAGGTTCCCCAGCATGGAGTAACACAACCAGTTCTCCCCATAGACGAAAAAGGCGTTTTCCTCAGAGCAGGCCTCCCCATTGATGCGCACGCAGAGGTCCACTTCATCGCGGCGCAGCATATCCAAGATGTCATTCTCAACATCCCGGACAATAGGTATAAGATCGATGTTTGACGGTTTATAGGGGTACTCGCCCTGCTCCATCTGGTAGAGGCTTAGAGACGAGTTGATCATGTCCAGCATGCGATAGCCTGCCGTACGAATCATCTGCAGCAGCTCCCGCTGATGCTCCGTAAGGTTGTCATAATCGAGAAGAATCTCTGGTACGTTGATGATGCCGTTCAGTGGGGTCTTGAGGTCATGTCTGGTAATCCGGTCGATGTCCTCCTTGAGCTGCTCCATCTTTTTCCTCGTGGAGATATCCCTCGCCATGGCCAGGATAGCTGGTTTCTCCGGATGGGCTATTGCCCGGGCATTGATCTCCGCCGGGGTCTCGGCTCCATCTTGCGTGTCATGGCAAACCTCAAAAACGACCTCTCCCTTGTCCAAGCATTCCTGAATCCACCAGGCCCCATCAGACCAACGGACCTGGCAGTGGAGATCCTGAAAGGACATCCTGGTAAGCTGCTCATGGGGATAGCCGTAACGCCGGCATGCCTCCGAGTTGACATCCTCGATCCTGCCGGTGGAGTCCAGGAGAAAAATGGCGTCGGCTGCATTCTCCACCAGGGATTTGTAGCGAGCCTCTGATCCTTTCAAGCGCTTGGTTTGATCGGCCAGAACAAAATGCGACTCAATGACCTTTTTAAAATGATACATCAATGAATCTATTTCCGAAGAATAGTCATTTTCCTTACTGTCATGAATGCACAATGTACCAAAAATCTCACCATTTGGTAAGTATAAAGGATATCCCATGTAGGATATAAGCCCATGCTCAATTTCTGGAGCATCCATCCATCGCTCTTCTTTCAGAGCATTTTTAACTAAAAGCTTTTCTCTTGAAACAAAAATCTCTTCACAATAATGATTACTCAGCTCAATAGTCATGCCTTCATGAAACGGAGAAAGCTCACTCTTGCTCACCTTGAATGCTTCTATATATGGCAGATGAATTCGAGTAATCGCAGCAGAAATGACTCCGGCTACTCTAGCCAAAATATCAACAATCCGCTGCCACTCTGAAAAGTCTATAACATTGAACGGGTCAACGTGTTTTAAGTCCATGATTTGCTTCCTTCATCCAAAGGCAAAGAAAATGTAAACAAAGTACCCTCATCTATAGACGAAGAAAAGCGTACGTCGCCTTTAAGAATCTTCTCTCCAAAGAGCTTCATTGAAAAAGTTCCTATACCTCTTCCTTCTTCTTTTTTTGTGCTAAAATTCTTCTGAAAAACTCGATGCGCTACCTCTTCTGGCATTGGTTGCTTGTTCCATACAGAAAAAGAAAGCCAGCTATGATTGTAGTCTATCCATAATTTAATAAAACCATGATCTTCTGTAGCTTCCAATGCATTGATAATCATATTTCTTAATACTCGTAAGAGCAAAGAAAGATCTGTAAGAAAAGATATGTTAGAGTCAAACCCTTGATAGATAATCTCCTTATTATAGCCCACCGGATGATTGTTAAAGAAGTTCTGAAGCTCGGACAGCACTCTCTCTAAGCTGATCTCTTCCTGTATTGGCCTATAGCTACAGGCATCATTTTCTAGTAAGCATCTTTGGATTGACACTTCCTGTTGAAGCTGTACAGAAACCTTCCGAATGTTCTTCGACAGCTGTGAAGGGCTCTTGTACTCAAGAAGCTCGCTTGCGCTAGAGAGAATTGTTAGCATATTATTGATATCATGGAAAAAAACCCTTTCCAATGACGCTCTCTGCTGCTCTTTGGTAACATCCTGAAGAAAGAGCAAGAGGAACCTTTTCTTTCCAATCTCTATTGGCTGTGATCTGACCAGAAAAACGATATCAATGCTCTGCTTGCCCCTCTTGGCCTTCAAAACGCAGAGCCGCTCTACAGGCTCGTCCTGACCAAGGCTCGAGACTATGGCGATGGCCGCCCCGCATGTTGAGCAAAACTTCGTGGTGCCGCACCCAGCCGGCTCAGCGTCAGCGTGTTCGCACTGAAGCGCTTCTCCGGGCCGCAACCCCAGCAGCGCCTCGGAATCTTCAACTCCCAGCATCTGCATAAACGAAGCATTGAAAGCGACGATTTGCCGAAATTCATCCAGAACGGCAAGAAGACCGCTGATTGAAGCGAGCAGCCCGGTGACCAGAGGGTTGCTGCTGACAAGCTCGATCTCAGTCCACAGCGTCTCTTTGGTGGTTCTTTCAGGGCTGGCAAAATGGGTCTTCATGGACTCCACTCTCTAGCGCCTGTAGCATACAAGATCGTGACATGATGCTTCGTGCCTGTATCTCCCCCAGCATGAATAGCGGGAAGCGCCTGCCTTTGGAGATAGCCAAAACCCAAAGGCCCTCGCCAGAGCAGATCCAGCCAAGCCAATGCAGTATCCCCTTGATATGGCAGACTGTTATCAGTTTTTCGTTTTCAGGGCAATGGCCCTGGCACGCTCAAGACCTCTCCGATGTCACCATGTCTTGTGCATAGGGGATTCTCATCTAAGAATCGATGTGGTGGCTGTCCTTGCTGATGCCAAAAGCTCACAAAACCGCTCGGTCGTTAGGCCGGAGTCGTGGCCAGACACTGCACCGAAGAAAAAGCTTTCTCCTGAGGTGGCAAGGGGTTCCTGGAGGCAATGGGCTTCCCTCGAAGAAGACATGAAGGTCAAACTTATGCACTGCCTTGAACCGCATCATTCTGACAGGTTCCGCCTCAGCACCTCCCTGAGCTCGTTCTTGTCCACAGGCTTAGCGATATAGTCGTCCATCCCGGCCTCGAGGAGCTTGTCGCGGTCGCCGCTCATGGCATAGGCGGTCAGGGCTATAATGGGCATGGTTCTCGATTCACCATGCCGGGCGCGAAACCGTTGCGTGGCTGTAACGCCGTCCATTTGCGGCATTTGGACATCCATAAAGACGCAGTCAAACGTGGCTTGCGCCAGGGCGGATATGGCCTGCTCTCCGTTATCAGCCACCTGAACGACATAGGCCTGCTTCTCCAGTAGCCGCTTGACCTGCAGCCTGGTAGCCTCGTCGTCGTCGACCACAAGGATTCTCCAAGCTCGCGAGCTGGAGCCGGCCTCTTCTAGGTTCCGGTGGGATGCTTCCAGAGCTGCTGCCTGCGGTATTCGAAACGGCAAGCTGACATAGACCGCCGTCCCCTGCCCCTTGTGACTCACTATGGAAGCATTGCCTCCCATAAGGGCGATCAACCGCTTGACCAGAGGCAAGCCCAGACCGGCACCTTCATGCTGCCTGGAGTAGCTCGAGCCGGTTTCCTGCACTTGGGTAAAGGTTTCAAAGACGTGTTCGAGCATGTCCTCTGGAATCCCGGAGCCAGTATCCTCGACGGTAAAGAGCACCCGGCATGTTTCCGGAGCTGCTCCTGGCAGGAGAGAGGTCTGCACCCTGACCTGGCCTTCATTGGTGTACTTCACGGCGTTGCCCACCAGATTGAAGAGAATCTGGATCAATCGCGTCCCATCCCCAAGCAGCCTGTCCGGTAGAGCGGCATCCACGGTCATGCTCAGATCATTTCCCTTTTTTCGAGCAGTCTGGGTGAAAATGTCCAGGATCGATTGACGCACTTCATCCAGCTGTATCTCCTCCTCTTTGAGCTGGAGCTTGTTGGCTTCAATCTTGGACAGGTCGAGCAGGTCGCTCAAGAGCCTGTTCAATCGCCTCGTCGATTTCAAGGCTGTCTCGACATACTCGCTCTGCTCACCATTCAAAGGGGTCTCCTGCATGAGCTGAATCATGCCCATGATCCCGTTGAGCGGCGTACGGATCTCATGGCTCATATTGGCCAAGAACTCTGACTTGGCCTTATTGGCTGCTTCAGCCTCCTGTTTGGCCTCGATCAATCGTTTCTCAGCCCGTTTCCATTCGGTGATATCGTAAATCATGGCAAAGAAGTCTATCGGCCTTCTCTCCCCCTCGGACCGGTTGCGTAATCGAGCATTCGTGGAGACCCAGACATGACTCCCATCGATCCGCCGCGCTTCGAACTCAAATCCGGTGACCTCTTCCTGGGCCTTCAGCCGCTCAATGAGCTCTTCTCGTCGATCTGGCCTGACATAGAACGCTCTGCCGATATCCTGGAGATGGTCCATTGCTTCCCATGTGGAAGATGCCCCAACGATCTGCACCATGGTCGGGTTGATATCGTACACTGTGCCGGAGACGTCACTCATGAGGATGCCCACCGGGGCCATCTCGAATATGGTCCGATACTTTTTCTCGCTCTCCCTGAGCGCCTGGGACACTCTGTGGTTGATCACTCCAAGGGCCAGCTTTTGAGCCAGACGCTCCAAGAGCTGAACTCGGTGTTCATCGAAGAGATCGAGACGGGAGTCATGCACTTGCAGCAGACCGAGCATCTCCGTGCCATGCCGCATGGGGATGAGGGCCACCGATTCAAACCCTCTCTCCAGGCAGGTGCTCATGGACCGGGTCCATCTGCCCGGTCCTTTGCCCCAGGCCTGGATGCGGCTGAGGCTGTTCGTCCAGAAGCTCCCCTGCTCGGTTATAAAAGGACGGGCGGCCTCGAAGCGACCCTCAAGAACTTGAGCGCACAAGCAATCGGAAACCGCTTTCCCGTAGCCGTCTTTTCCTGGCTCTCTTTGCACCTCCAAAGGGCACTCGTCCTGCTGGGCCACGAGAAAGTCCTCCGGAAAGCCGCACGTCTCAAAGAAGGGATACCCATCCCCGTCGCGCAGGCGTATCCCGACAGCCTCGCAGGAGAACCAGTCCCGTATCAGAGGCACGGTCTTGCCCAGCAAATCCTGCAGATCACGACTCGTGCTCAAGTGGCGAAGCAGCTCCAGGGTAACCTGTTGCTCGGCTTCATGCCGCTTGCGCTCGGTAATATCCCGGCTAAAAGCCACCAAGCGATCATCATGATGGGGGTGGTGAATGGCGCTCACCTCAACATCAATGACGCTTCCATCTTCTTTTTGGTGCTGTGTTTCAAAGACAGCCTGGCCGTCTTCCCTGATGCGGTTGATTCGAAAACGGACGGCTTGAGCATCATCGGAGACGTCAATATCCTGAATGGTCAGCTGGGCCATTTCCTCGCGAGTATAGCCGAGCATGGCCGCGGCGGCATGATTGACCTCGAGCAGCTGCCCTTCGAGGTTCAGGACCCAGAACCCGTCAATGGCCGCATTGAGGATCTTCCAATACTCCTGCTCCCGCTCCAAGCTGGAGCGCAGGGCGTCCTCAACCTGCTTCCGCTTTGAAATGTCCCGGGTGGACCCTTGAAAACCTATGAGCTCCCCGGCATCATTGCGCAGCGTGGTAAAGAGCACCTCTGTCCAGAACAGGGAGCCGTCCTTGCGTCTCTGCCTGAGCTCCACCCGCTGGGGAGCAGCCCCGAGATCCTCCCCGGACTCTCCGCTGAGCCAATCCGCCAGGAACTGCCGAGCCTGCTTCGCTTCGGCTGCAGGGAGGCTGTCGGTAAAGTACGCGCCAATAGCTTCCTGCTGCGTGTAGCCAAAGACCTGCTGCACAGACGGGGTGACAAAGGTAAACCGTCCCTGAGTATCGACAGTCCAAATGACATCGGCGACATTCTCGGCCAGCAGCTTATATTTTGCTTCGCTCTCTGCTAAGGCGTCCTGACCACTCTTTTGCCCGGTTACATCATGGAGCATGATCCAAGAGTTCTGGCAATCATGAGATTTCTGAGATTCTTTCTTTCGGTATCCTGAGAGCTCTTCTTCAAGTCTTTGCACTTTTTCCTCGAGCTCTTGGTATGAAGGCTTGGTGTATGGCATGGAGATCACCTGATGCAGCGTGGCAGCACTTTATCAATCATCTTTCAGAGCCCTGTGCAGCACCTCCCTGAGGTCATTTTTATCCACAGGCTTGGCGATGTAGTCGTCCATCCCGGCTGCAAGGAGCTTTTCCCTGTCCCCTTTCATGGCATAGGCGGTCATGGCGATGACGGGGATATCCCGGATGCTGTTTTGGGACGCTCGAAGGCACTTGGTGGCTTCGACCCCGTCCATCTCCGGCATCTGAATATCCATAAAGACGCAGTCAAAGTCCTCTGCATGCAGCATTTCAAGGGCTTCTTGGCCATTCCGGGCGCAGCGCACCTCGTGGCCCTGTTTCCTGAGCAGGAGCTCCTGGGCCTTCAAGCTCGTCTCATCATCGTCCGCCACGAGGATTTTCCACGACCTGGCACCGGCCTCAGGCTGATTCGCAAGCCTATGGTCCTGGCCGGCTCTGCTGGACAGGGTAAAAGGGAGCTGAACGTACACGGCGGTGCCTTGCCCTTCCTGGCTGGCAATGGCTGCACTGCCGCCCATGAGCTCGACCAGCCGCTTGACGATGGTCAGCCCGAGACCGCTCCCGCCGTGCTTGCGGGTGATGGATCCATCGGCTTGGTTAAAGGGGCTGAAGACATCCTCCATGGTCTCATCCGGAATGCCTATGCCGTTGTCGGAAACCGTGAACAGCAGGGAGACGCTCTGGCCATCCAGCCTGCGGAACGGGAGCCGGGCCAGGCCTCCTGGAGTCATCATCTGCAAGGCAGACACCTCCAGACGTATTTCTCCGCCGCTGGTGAACTTGGCTGCATTGCCCAGCAGATTGAAGAGGATCTGCCTGAGCCTGGCCGGATCGCCGCTGAGCTGCTTGGGGACCTCCGGGCTGCAATCTACGGCCAGGATGGTCGAGCTCTGCTCCGCCTGGGGCCGAATTGTTTCGCTCACGGTGTACAGCAGGCGCTCCAGATCGAAATCGACCTCGTCTATGACCAGCTTGCCGGCCTCGATCTTGGACAAGTCCAGGACGTCGTTGATCACCGACAAGAGGCCTTTGGAGGACATCAAGGCATAGTCCACATACTCCTCCTGCTCATCTTCCAGGTGCGTATCCTTGAGGATCTGGAGCATGCCCATGATGCCGTTGAGCGGCGTTCTTATCTCGTGGCTCATATTGGCCAGAAACTCGGACTTGGCTTGGTTGGCCGCTTCGGCCCGCTGCCTGGCCATTTCCAGCTCGAGCTCCACCTGCTTTTGCTCGGTCAGATCGGTAAAGAAGCAGAGCACTGCCGGTTCATTCCCCCAGATGATCCGCACCGCCGAGATCTGGACCCAGCGCACCTGCTCGTTAGACGCCACGATTCGGAAGGGGTAGATCTGTGGCGGGTTCTGGCCTGCCAGCCTCTGCCTGTGGCGCTCCTGGACCAGATCGCGATCAAAGGGATGGACAAAGTCAACCAAGGGCCGGCTGGTCAGCTCCTTGTGACTGTGACCGAGCAGCTCGGCAAAGCGCTTGTTGATCCAGTCGAAGCGGCCATCAACCGCCACCCCGATGCCTTCGAAGGCGTTGTCGATCAGCAGGCGGTACTGCTTCTCGCTCTCGCGCAGAGCGGCCAGGGTCCTTTCCTGCTCCTGGATGAGCCGGTCTCTCTTCCGCTCCGCCCTGATTATCCGCTCCATGGCAGCTATCCAGGCCAAAAGCTCCCTGTTGCCCAGAGGCCGGGTCAGGTACCCATCAGCGCCTGTTTCCAAGCCGACGGACTGCTCCTCAGGGTCTGCCTTTTTCCCGGAGATCAGCAGGACGAAAGGCCTGGTGTTCATCTCGGCCCTTTTGATCCGCCGGCAGACGGCATATCCATCCATGTCCGGCAGGACCACATCGAGGAGAACCAGGTCCGGGGCCTCGGCATGGACCTTCTCAAGGCCTTCCTTGCCGGTCTCAGCCTCATGAACGCCATAGCCGGCCGAGCGGAGCACCCGGGCGGTGGAAAAACGGATATCCGGATCGTCCTCCACGATGAGCAGGCTCAGGCTGCCCTCGCTGTTCCGGTTCGTTTCTGCTTCCAATGTCTTCACGGTATGTTCCTCAGAGCCTTTTGGATTTGAGCTCAAAGCCTCCGGGCCTCACGAAGCCCGGACATTCGCCAACCAATCAGATCAATAAAGTTTTCATCTTCGGCTGATCAGGGATAAGAGCTATTCGAGATGGCCCGGGAGACGAAAGGCAAAAGTCGCGCCCGCTCCCGGTTTGTTTTCAATCCACAATGCCCCACCGTGCGCTTCAATGATCTTCCTGGAGATCACCAGCCCCAGGCCGGTGCTCTGTGCACCCGAAGGCTTCGTGCCCGGTCCGGCTCCATATGGTTTGAAGAGCCTGTCTTTGTCACCGGGGGCAATGCCCGGTCCATCATCTGATACGGCCACCTGAACGCCGTCAGGTCCGGACCCGAGGCTGATATGGACCACCGAGTCCGTCGGGCTGTGCTCAACTGCATTGGCAATCAGATTATTGAGGACCTGCTCGACCTTCAAAGCGTCCATGGAGATTGGCGGCGGGCTACCGTGGGACTCCACTACGAGACGCACACGCCTTTTATCCGCCTGGATTCGGTTTAAGGCCACCGATCGTTCCACCGGCTCCTCTATAGGCGTGCAGGCACGGTCCAGCTCGAGCCGTCCTGACTCAATGATGGAGATGTCCAGGAAGTCGTCGATGACCCGACGCATCAGATCAGTTGATCGATAGATCGTTTTTAGAAACCCGAGCTGCTCATCATTGAGAGCTTCCGAGGCTTCGTCCACGAGGAGCTCTGTGTAGCTAAGAATGGCCCCGACGGGTTTCCTGAGGTCATGAGCGGCCATGCCCAGGAACTGGTTTTTGAGCTGATCGAGCTGAGCCAGCTCATGGTTCTTCTTCTGCAAGTCTCTGGTCAGGGCATTCAACCGGTTGTTCAAGCCAATCAGCTCCTGCCGCAAGCGCCCGGTTTCATCCGCGTCTAAGCTCCCAAAAACCAGGGTGTTCTCCCCGGAAGGGACGAATTGAGTCCAGAAGGCTTCCGGCAGCCCGTTGCGTGTGACCACATGGATGAGATGCAGCTGCTCAGCGTCCCGGCGCAGGCTGTCCAGATCGAGGGGGGCGGCAAAGGATACGACGAGATCGTGGATGCTGAGATCCTGATCGTCGCCGACGATCCTCTCTGAGGTGAAGCGATTGCTATCGATGATGGTCCCTTCGGAAGCGAGATGCATATACAGTATCGGCGCTTGTTCGTACACATAGCGCCAGGCAGGGCCTGAGCAACCAGCCTGCCTCATTCTGATCCTCCCGGGCAGACGCTCTGAATGAGCTCCTCAAGGGACGGGATATAGGTCGCCCCTGAGACTGACTGAGCTGCATCAGCCCCCACCCAGCGAAAGGCCTGACCGCCCACCAGCAGATCCATCCGGGGAAAGTCCGAGCGAACACACTCCATCAGCTCAAGGAGCTTGGGCATATTGTCGGAAAGGCTCACGGACAGCCCCAGGAGGTCCGGCTGCTTCTCCTGGAGCAATGAGAGAAGATCCTGCTTCGGGGTATTTGCTCCCAGGAACCAGGCGTCCCACCCGCAGCTCTCCAGCATGTCAGCCGCCATCCTGGCGCCGATTTGATGGTACTCGTTGACCGTACAGGAGATGACCGCCCTTTTGCCTTTGGGATTCTGAATGGCCAGCAGCCTGGGGTAGAGGCTGGCCATGACGCTCTCAGTTACCGCTGTGGCCAGATGCTCCACCGCGACCGATATCCGATTGGCTTCCCAGAGAGCGCCGATGGCATACAAGGATCTCTGGAAGAGATGGGTGTAAAGGACATGATAGGGCGTCCCGCTCTCAACAAGCCCGGCGGCGATTTCCAGGCAGGTCAATCGATCGCCGTGCACCAGGGACTCGAAGTAGCGGCTGTATGTCGGCTCATCAATCATCATTCAGGCCCTCTCAATCTGCAGCCAGCCGACCTCTCAGCTGGTTCGCCGAGGCGGTCAGCTTCCGGTCTGGCCTGGCTGGGATGGGGATCCCTGAGCACTTCCTCATGCGGGCAGACAGGGTCCTTCCATATTGCCCGCTCCTCGCAGCTCGTGGGCAGAGGGTTTCCGTACACCGCAAGCAAGCCGGGCTTGCGGCCGGCTTTCCAAAGCGCACCAGGCATAGCATCTTACTAATGGGGGCAAAAAGTATTGTACTTTTTGCAGGTTGCTCTCAGCTGCGCGGGAAGTAAGTTCCGGCTCGCTTCAAGCGCGAGCCAGGCTTTCGCCTGGCTATGACTGAGAGCAGATTGCAAAGTATTTTCTGCTCTCAGTCATAGCTCTCGTGCATTAGCAACTGACATGCCAAGCCCATGCAGTCAATAGTTTATGATTTCAGATGATTAGAAAAAAAGCTGGCCTTCGCCGATACCATCCGGCGCCTCGATTTCAAAAATGGCTTGACTCATTTCCAATTCAATTTGAAGAAGGCGTCGAAAAGATCGTGTCTGGCTGTTAGTGTCGCGTTCCTTATATACGTTTATTCAAAATTCCCTTTTCGTAACGCGACACGTGGCCGGACGAAGGTCCGGCCACGTGTCGCGTTAAGGGGCGTAAGCGAGCCGGAAACCACATTTTCCGGCGACGCGATCCTTCCAGAAATACCTAGGTATTTCTGGAAGATTACTCTAGAGAGGGAAAGGCCTTCATTCCTCTCGAGATGAAAGCTGGGGCATAGGCAATGGTCAGGCGAGGTTTTTGGGAGCCCTTGCGGAATGCTGCCGCTCGGCATGCCCGAGCCGGTCATTCGGGAGGCTTTGGCATCACCGCCTCGGCAATGATCGTCTCCAGGGCCTGAACATCCACCGGCTTGGACAGATACGCGTCAAAGCCTTGATCCAGAAAACGCTTCTGGTCCTTCTTCAAGGCATAGGCCGTCAAAGCGATGACCGGAATCTGCGGATCCACCCCGGCAGGCGGGTTGCTCCTGAGGATGCGCAGGGTCTCCTCGCCATCCAGACCAGGCATGCGGATATCCATCAAAACGAGATCAAAGGCCTGCCGGCTCAGCTCCTGCAGAGCCTGGCGGCCATCCTCGGCTATGACCACCTCGTGGCCTTTTTCAGCCAGGATCTCCCGGATGAAGATCTGATTCATGACACTGTCATCAGCGACCAGGATCCTGAGAGGAGAGACAGGGTTGGCTGTCTCAGCCTCAGGGGATGCGGCCCTTTTCGTCGACTGAGACCTGTCAAGCCCGAGGCTCGCCGTAAAAGAGAAACGGCTGCCCTGGCCTTCCGCGCTGGAAAACCAGATGTGGCCGCCCATCATCTCCACCAGATGCTTGCATATGGTCAGCCCGAGGCCCGAGCCGCCGTATCGTGCGTGTATAGCCGGATCGATCTGACCGAAGCTTTCGAATATCCTGTCCTGCTTGTCTGCCGGAATGCCGATTCCCGTATCCGTAACGGTAAACTGGAGCCGTCTCTGCCCCATGGTCTGATTCGCTGCATCCAGGTGGACCGATACGGTGACCATTCCGTGATGGGTGAACTTCACGGCATTGCCGACGATGTTTTCCAGGATCTGGCGCAGCCGGTTGTGATCGCCAACGAGCCTGTCCGGAACGGCCTCCTCGATGGTCAGCTCAAAATCGAGCCCCTTGTCAGCGGCGATGGTCTTCAAGGGGAAGAACGTGGCCTTCAGACATTCCCGTAATGAAAACGGGACCTGGCTCAGCTCGGTATAGCCGGCCTCAATTTTGGACAGATCGATGACGTCGTTAATGATGTGCATGAGATGCTCGGAGGATTGCTGGGCCAGCTCCAGGTACTCTCGAACCTCCTGCTCTTCCGTCTTGCGCTTGGCCAGCTCGATCATTCCGGCAATACCGTTCATTGGGGTCCGTATTTCATGGCTCATATTGGACAGGAACTCGGACTTGGTCCGATTGGCTTCCTCGGCTTTTCGCTTGGCAATCCGCAGGGCCTCCGCCTCCTTGCGCTCCGTGACATCCACCGCAATGCCGACCGTGCCGGTAACATTCCCGTCCCCGTCGAAAATCGGCGACTTTCGAGTCTCGAGATACCTTTCCCGCCCATGCCTATCGAATATACGCTCCTCGAGCGTTTTGGGCCGTTTGTTGTCAATAACCTCTTTGTCGTCATTCTGCATGCTTTCGGCCTGCTGTTTTCCGAAGCAGGGCATGCAGGTCTGATTCTTCAGCTCTCTAGGATCGAGGCCCACCACCTCTCCAAAGGCCTGATTCACCAAGACAAACCTGGATTCGATGTCTTTCAGCCAAGCCATGTGCGGAATGTTGTTGATGAATGTCTCCATCTCCGACATCTTCTGCTGGAGCGACGCTTCGGTCTGCTTCATTTCAATGGCATTTTCCAGGACTCTTTTATACATCTCCAAAAGGGTTAAATCCTCAGAGCTCCATTCTTCAGTATCCGAGACATTGTCAAAACCGACAAAGCCCATGAGCGCCTCCTTAATGCATAAAGGCAAGACGAGCAACGACTTGATTTCCTGGAGCTCCAATATTCTTTTCTCCGAGCTGGCCGCTTCAGGGAGCTTGGCTACGTCGGTAATGTAAATCATCTCGCCGGCCTGAAGCTTGGTCAGCCACCAGGGAAACATCTGGGCGGACAGATCCTGCAACCTGTCGATTTGTGGGCCAATCCCCGAAGCGCACCATTCATGGGTATTGTCCATTATGCTTCCGTTCTCCCGGAAGAAGAAGACATAGGCTCTGTCTGCGCCGCTCAAGCTGCCCATCTCTTCAAGGGAGCGCTCGATGGATTCATCGAGATCGAAATCTCCGACAAACCGCGAGGATATGTGTATGAGGGCCTTCTGGAAGGCCAGCTTTTGCCGCAAGGCTCTCTCTGCCCTTTTTCTGTCGAATATATTCCGTCGATAGATGGAGCAGGCGTCTTCCAGCTCGGCTATGCGCTCCCTGGCCTGCTCCAGCTCCGTCACGAGCTGAGATCTGGGCTTATTTTGGTCCACGGCCATGGCTCCCTGTCTCCCTTGACTTCCTGATGAGGGCTAAACGAGGGCAAAAACGAGTTTCCATTTTGCGCCCGTGAGTATGCTCATTTCGAGAATTGTCTCTTCTTAGCAGGGTCTTTTTGGGAAAGTCAATTTATGGAGGGAAGGTGGGCGGCGGGGCTCCGCAATCGGCCATCGGGCCGCTCTCGGCCGGCTTGCCAAGGTTCAAGGATTCCAGCCTGGTTCTCTGCACAGAAACGACCATCCTGACCGAGGTTCGGCGAATCCAAAACAAAAAAGCCGCCTCGTAAGGCGGCCTTTTTGGATGCTCAGGCTGTCACACCACGTATGATGCGACGGAATGGAATCTATGTGCGAGGACGCGCTTCGTTCACCTTGAGATTCCGACCTTCGAAAACGGTACCGTCAAGGCTCTGCATGGCAGCGTTCGCCTCGGCTTCAGGCATTTCCACAAAGGCAAAGCCGCGCGACCGGCCGGTTTCTCTGTCCGTAATCAGGTTTACGGACTGCACCGTGCCGTACTGACCGAAAAGCTTTTCAATGTCATCCTCTGTGGACTGAAATGCCAAGTTCCCAACATACATCTTCTTGATCATAAGGGCTCACTTCTCCAGAAAAAAGAAAAAAACAAGGCCGACCGCTTCGGCCAACTGGGATTTAATATACACCCCGAAACAGTCTGTCAAGGGAAAAAAGGAAATTTAGGCCTGGCGGTGATCAGCGCATCAGGCCTTATACCCGGCAAGATTCCGCGCCAGAACCTCCATAAGCTCCGATCGGTCGATGGGCTTGGCCAGGTAGTCGTCCATGCCGGCCTGGAGAAACGTCTCCCGATCCCCGGTCATGGCGTAGGCGGTCATGGCAATGATGGGCACATCCTTGAAGGCAGCCTTGGAGGACCGGATGCGCTTGGTGGCCTCGACCCCGTCCATAACGGGCATCTGGACATCCATCAGGACACCGTCGAACGTATCGCGGGTCAGCTCGTACAGGGCCTGCTCCCCATGTGCAGCTTCGCGGACGCTAAGGCCCTGCCAGGCCAGCTCATGGCGCATGAACATGCGCGTGACCTCATCGTCGTCCACCACCAGGATCTTCAAGGACTTCTTTTCATCCTGCTCCGATTCTCTCTGGCTGTCGGCCGGCTCTGGGTGAAGCCCCTCCGGCATGGCCAACGGCAGGCTCACGTAGACCGTAGTTCCCTTTCCCTCGAAGCTGACTATGGAGGCGCTGCCGCTCATCAGGCCGATCAGCCGCCTGACCAGAGGGAGGCCCAGGCCGGCCCCTTCGAGCCGTCTGGTATAGGAAGGGCCCGGCTGGTCTCCCTGGGTGAACGTCCCGAGGATGTCCTCAAGCTGATCGTCGGGAATCCCCTTTCCGGTATCCTCCACTGCAAACAGGACCCGGCAATCGCCGGGGCCGACGCCGGGCAAGAGGGAGGCCTGGACCTCAACCCGGCCCTGCCAGGTGCACTTGCAGGCGTTGCCCACCAGATTGAACAGGATCTGGGTCAAGCGGGTGCTGTCGCCCACAAGGACCTCGGGTATGTCCGGATCGAGCCTGATTCTCAAAGCGTTTCCCTGCTCCGAGGCTGCCTGGGCAAAAATGTCCTCCAAGGAGCGCATCACCTCGGAGAGACGAAACTGCTCCTGGTGTATGTCCATTTTGCCGGCCTCAATCCTGGACAGATCCAGGAGATCGCTCAACAACCGGGTCAAACGCCTCGAGGAGGCCATGGCCGTGGTCACGTACTCCCCTTGCTCGTCATCCAACGCGGTTGACTGCAAAAGCTGCATCATGCCCATAATGCCGTTCAGCGGGGTTCTGATCTCGTGGCTCATGTTGGCCAGAAACTCGGACTTGGCCAAGCTGGCGGCCTCGGCTGCCTGCTTGGCCTCCAGCAGGCTCTCCTCGGCCATTTTGCGTTCGAACTCCTCGGCAGCCTTGGCCGCCAACAGAGCCAGCATGTCCTGCCACATGGGCGGAGCCGTAATCGTGTCTCGCGACAGACCGCAAAGGACTCCCACCGCCTGTCCTTGGCGGTTCAGTATCGGCGTGCCCAGATACCCTTGGATGTCCATATCCATCAGCATCGCATCATCCGGAAAGAGCCCCTGAACGCCGCGAGGGTAGAGGCAAGGCCCCTTGCTGGCAACATCCTCGCACGGGGTACCCTGCAGAGGGTAAGCGAAGTTCTGAACCTCCTGGCCGTCAACGCATACCGCCCGCGTCTGGACGGTGCCCTCATCGACCAGCTCGCCGACTATGGCCGCATGGAGATCGAGCAAGCGACACAGCTCCGAGACAATCTTATCCAGGCATTCCTGCCCGCTGCGGCCGACTGTGGTTTCCACCAGCCTGCGCAGGGTTCTGTCAGCTTGCTTGCGTTCGGTGATGTCCTCATGGGCGATGGCCGCGTATCCAGGCGATTCGCCGGGAACCGGCGTGACCCGGCCAACGAACCAGCGTTCCTTCTCCTTGGAGTGGCAGGGATACTCCAGCTCAAAGGACTGCCTGCCTCCGCTGAGGACGCTCCGGATTCCCGCTGCAAAAGCTGCTGCTTCTCCGGCTTCGTCCCCGGCGGCCTGATCGCAGATTGCCAGATAGTTGACGCCCTCGGAGACGGCCTCGGCCGAAAGACCGTTCGCCTCAGCGAACTCACGCCAGGAGCGATTCGTCAGAAGGATCTCGCCCTGTCTGTTCACCAGGGCGATGTTGGCGGCCAAACCGTCCACTGCCAGCCGGAGGAAGTCGCGTGACTGGCGAAGCGCTTCTTCCGCCTGCGTGCTCTGCTCCTCCAGCTCCAGCTTATGGAGGCCGAAGGCGATATCCTCGGCCACCTCCCGAAGCAGATCAATCTCCTGTCTGGACGAGGCGAACTGGGTCGGGATGGACACGACCAGCAGGCCGAAGGTTCTGCGGCCATGCTCCAGGCGGAGGGACAAGCCTGAGCGTCCGGCGTAGCTGGAGGCCAACGGGCAGCCGGTGCAGGCTGCAAAGGGATCTTCGATTACGGCGGCGCCCGAGCCGGCCATAGCCTGCTCGGCGCAGGGGGGGAGACGGCCCTGCCGGAGCCTTTCCGACAGGGCCGGGAATAGCTGACCGAGCCCTGACTCGGCCGCGTGCAGAAGCCCCCAGGCGCGATCGAAAAGCGCAATCCAGGCGTTGTAGTAGCCGCGGGTTTCAACGAGCCTGTCACAGGCCCCCTGAACGAGCGACTCCGAATCCTTGACCCGGAGAATGAGCTGATTGACCTTGCGGATGGAGCTCAGGACGCGGTTGGCCTGATCCAGCTCGTCCAGCCTCTGCTCCAGGTCTTTAAGGGTGGGCTTCTCTTGGGCCATAGAAAAAAGGGAGCTGCGATCCGCCAGAAAAATAGCTCGGCGATACAGTGCTCTCTGTATCCAGGTTCTCGTTTCTTACTATTGATTTAAGACTATTTTGGAAGAAAAACCAAGCCCCCGGCCTGTCAGCTTACTACAGGTTGATTACCAGGTTGTACCTGACAATAAGAAGGAGGTTCTACTTCAGGGAGGCGAGGTAGGCTTGCAGATTGGTCTTGGTGTGCTTGATGCCGAGCTTTTCCCGAATATTGTCTCGATGGTAGAAAACGGACCTGGGGCTCAGGTTCAAGATAGCGGCGATCTCCTTGCAGGTCTTTCCGGCCCTGATCAGGTCGGCCACCTGAACCTCCTTCTGGGACAGAACCCGGTAGGTTGCCGGAATCGAACCCTCCAGGGCCGAGAGGCTCTCCTGGATGTTCCTTTCCAGAATCTCCGCCAGGGTTTGCCTCTCCGCCTCGCTGCGGCAGCTCTTGAGCTTGTCGATGTACGGAAAGACCAGCCGCTCGGCGTTTCTCAGGATCGCGTCGGCCGTCTTCTTCCTGTCCTCATCCCGCTTGTCCAGCAGGACGTTCAGGGCTGTGTTCTTCTCTTCAAGCTCTCGGGCCCGGACCTCCAAGCGCTCGGCCGCCTGCTCCTTGTCCAGATAGATGCGCAGGACCGGGGCCATGAGCTCAGCCAGGGACTCGAGCCGCTCCTTATCCTGTGCAGTAAAGCCCGAGGGCTTATTGGCCAGGGCGATCTGGCCGACCAGGTCCTCGCCGATTAGCATCGGAACCACCAGGGCGTTGTGCAGGGGGACGTGCCCTTCCGGCGGGTTCAAGCCCGCGTTGCGCAGCTTTGAGGCACCTTGCTCCAGGGACTCACCCCACA
>Ga0207797_1000739_pt1 | contig 24912 bp, 19 predicted proteins | sample PRCRCaboRojoPR_6_FD_187275 | JGI IMG/M metagenome (GOLD analysis project Ga0207797, IMG submission 187275) | Marine sediment microbial community from Cabo Rojo, Puerto Rico - PR CR 10% Liquid 1 (SPAdes) | ecosystem: Environmental > Aquatic > Marine > Coastal > Sediment | place: Cabo Rojo, Puerto... | reverse complement strand
CCGCCGCCTCCTCCACCGCCACCTCCGCCTCCACCGCCGCCGGGGGGAGGAGGCGGTGCGGTAGCTGTGGGTGGCACTGGGGTTGACGTGGCTGTCGGAAGAATTACTGGCCTGGGCGTCGGCGTTGGGGAGGGGGTCGCCGTGGGCGTCCGGGTGGGCGTCCGGGTGGGCGTCCGCGTGGGCGTCGGTGTGCTCGTGGCGGTGCTGAGTGAAGTCGGCGTCGCCGTTGGCACAAACACCTCCAACGTGGGAGTCATGGTTCCTGTTTCTGTCATCAGACCTGTGACGTCGACTTCACAATACTGGCTAACCACTGGCTCCTCGTCCATCGTCAGAAATACTTCTTCACACGTGGAAAAAACCCGCAACTCTTCTGTGTCCAAGACGCACTTCACCGTGCCCTCTTCGATCTTTATGTGCGCACCTCCCCCTTCGAGCGCCGCAAAGAAGCTCACCGGGGTCCTGACCAATCCAAGAGCGCAGCCGGGCAGCACGAACTCGTATGATTGCTTGTCGGCTGCAAACTGAATCTCCCCCTTCTGCAAGGCAATCTCTAAGCGTGGGAGCGGGTGGAGTTCCTCTAGCTTGATTTCCGCTCCAGGCATCAGCTCTAAGTTGCTGCCATCGCTGATGCAGATCTCGGTGCCTGCTTCCTCAGAGGCTGCTATCTCTGCCATTCCCCGAATATTGACCTGTTCCGCCATGGGCCTCCATTCGGAGGAGTCTTCCTGTCTTATTTGCGCCGCTCCCCCACAGAGACGAAATCGCACATACGCTGGAACGAACGATTCAGTTGGCGTGGGATCGAGTTGGCAGGCAGAGAGGAGTATCAACAATAATCCCCCGAGCAGAAGAAGTGGGATCATCTTGCCCAGGACGTCCGGATGGTGAAGATGATGGTCGTTTCGAGGAGCCGGCGATGAAATCTCGATCGACATGGGCTGGAACTCTCCTCTGAAGCTTCTCTAATCCGAACTAGGACCTTTGCGTTCACCTCTGCGGCTTCGCCAGATTGACAGCGCCCTCCGGACGGAGACCACCCAAAGGGGTTCGCCTGAGGGATACCCAACGTGAGCCGTGCCTTGGGTCTAGCGAGGCGTCAGCGTAATCTATCCGATCGGGGAACTGCACGGGTCATCAACGCGGGCGGTGGCTTTGAATCCCATCCCCAGTTTATCATACGGGCCGAACGTTGGTTTAAGGTGAAGGAGAGCTTAGAAAAGGCCTATACTCGCAGCTTCGGATCGGCCAGGTTATGCGGGCCGTCGCCCCGCATATTGAATGCTAAAACGGTAAATCAGTATTGCCAATCCCGGGATGACGGACTGTTATGGGGCGTTCTTCAGCCGCATCACCCCGTCGTGGATCATATCGCGCGAATTCACCCTACTGGACAAATCCTGGATGTTGTTATAGACTTCGGAAACCCACAGATGCCTTCTTATGGGATCGGGGAGGACTGACGCAGGAGAGCCGTCCTGGGCCGAAGGCCGGGGCTCTCCCAGGCCAGGAGCGCTGTCATCGAACACTAGAACCCTGGGAGTCATTCTTCAGGATGAGTTCGACGAGTCACTGCCCCAGCTGCGGCCGCTACGTTGGCCCTTATACCCTGTGTCCCTACTGCGGTGCCCGTATGACGGGGCGTACGTCGATCCGTCTCCTCAAGCTCACCGTCGTGCTCCTCACTACCCTCGGCTTGACCAGCCTTTGGTACGCCGCTACCCAGACTGAGATTCCAACTGTCGCTATCGGGCAGGTTGGCGCCACGATGAACCTGGCTTATGTTCGCCTCGTGGGGCGCTGCTCAGGTCCTCCATCCTATGATCCCCGCAGCGATACACTCAGCTTCTGGATCACTGACGACAGCGGTGAGATGCGCGTCTCCTCCTACGGGGCCGAGACCCATACGATCATCGAAGAGCGCCGGTTTCCGGCCCTCGGTGACGAGATTGCGGTGACCGGGACGCTCCGCGTAGCTGAGGATTTTCGTACACTGACCATCGATCTTCAGGAGCACCTCGCCATCTCCCGCGCCGATCCAGTGGACCGGGCGATCGGTCGCATAGAGCTCGAGGATCAGTATCAGCGGGTGCGCGTCCGTGGTCAGGTGCGCCAGGTTCGACAGCCCTATCAAGGACTGACGCTGGTCACCCTGCGTGACGTCAGCGGTGCCATCGACGTCGCGGTGAGCGAGGACTTGGTGGCCCTCAGCGGTGTTTCCCCTACCATCGGTGTGGGAGACTCGCTCGAGGTCGTGGCTGCCGTTTCGCGCTATAGAGACACCCCCCAGCTCGTCCCTGCTTCCGCTGGGGACCTCGTGCCGCTCAGCCACTCCGTCTCCGTTGCGCCCGAGGAACTTATCGGGGACCTGTCACGAAAGGACGTTGGGCGCTGGTCCAGCGTGAGCGGCGCCGTCACCCAGGTGGATCGGTTTTCGAGAGGCGTCAAACTGAACATGGACGATGACACCGGTACCATCATCGTGCTCCTTTGGCAGGACGTCTACGATGCGCTCCTGGAGGATCCAGGCGAGGCCCTCCGACCTCGGGTTGGCGCGGAGATCCGAGTTCAAGGGGACCTGCGCGAATACCGGGGTGGGCTCGAGTTGGTTCCCGAGCTGCCGACGGATGTGGAGGTTCTGAACCCCCCTGCCAGGTCCCGGTCGATGTCCATCGGCGCCTTGACGGCCGAGGATGTGGGCCGCCGGGTCACCCTGCGAGGGACTCTCGGGAACCTCGAACCTTTCTCTTCCGGTGTGAAGGCACTCCTCAGCGACGACTCTGGCGCCATTGTCCTGCTTCTCTGGCAAGAGGTCTACGATGTCCTTCCCATCGCGGAAGAACTGGGGCCTGGCGCCTCCGTCGAGGTGACGGGAGAGATCGACTGGTATCGAGGCGACTTGGAGATCGTGCCGGAAGTGGACGGGATCAAGGTGGTGGAGTAGGATCTATTCCCCCCATCGATGCCGACGACGTACAGAGGGTGCTATGCGGAAAGCTCTGCTGATTGTGATGATTGTCCTGTTGGAGTCCCTGGCTGGTTGTGCCACCGCGAGGAAGGGAGTGCCGCTGCCGAAGCCCCCGCCATCGCGGACGGATCTGCCAGCGCCCACCGGCACGCCGTCGCCGACGGGTAGACCGCAGGCGTCCCCTACCTCAGAGTCGACGAGGACCCCGCTCCTTGCGGCGACCTCGCGGCCCACGGTCACCCCGACTATTAGACCGACCCCGCTACATACGGCCACGCCGACGCCTACGCTCGCGCCCCAACCGACGCCGACCATTCTCCTCACTTCCATTCGTTCCATCACCGTCGATCGCGTTGGCGAGGATGTCACGGTGGAGGGAAAGGTCGTGGACACCGCCAGCTTCTCGAAGGGCTTCCAGTTCACTCTGCACGATGGCACGGGACAGATCGTGCTCCTGATGTGGCACGATGTCTACGACAATTGTTGGGACGCGCCAAAGTTGAGCCTGGACGCGATCGTCCAGGTGACGGGCACGGTGAGCGAGTACGAAGAGCAGTTGGAGATCCAGCCCCGCTTCGGTGGGGAGGTCAAAGTTGTCCGGGCGGCGACGGCTCAGGCCCCGCGGCGGGATATCGGATCGATCACCGGTGCTGATGAAGGTCAACGCGTGATGATCGAGGGGAAGGTGGTCCGTACCGAAGGTTTGTCGAGCGCCGTCAAAGTTTTCCTCGCCGACGAAAGCGGTGAGATCCTCGTCTTTATCTGGCGCAACATCCTCGATCGCATTTCCGACAACACGGGACTGGGGACGCCTGGCAGTCTGGTGCGTGTCGTCGGCCCGGTGCAGACGTATAGGGCCAACCTCGAGGTCGTACCCCCGTTACCCAATGACGTGGCGGTGTTGGAGATACCCCAGCAAGAGACGGAGTAAGATGGCGAGCTCTCTTATCATGGCTGTCGCAGGTGTGCTGGTTGCTGCACTGCTCGCGTGGGTGCCGGCGCTGCACATCTACAACGTGGTCGGCTTTGTCGTCCTGGCTGCACCTGCGCTGGAAGGGATTGTACCGTCAGACGGTCTGGCGATGGTCTTCCTGGGCATGGTCACCGGATACGCCGTGCTCAATACAATCCCGAGCGTCTTCTTCTCGGCGCCTGATGATTCTACCATCTTCATTGTCCTTCCTGCCCAGAAGTTCCTCCTCCAAAAGCGTGGGTACGAGGCGGCCGTATTGAGTGGGATCGGTGGCCTGGGCGGGATTGTGGTCCTTGCACTCCTGACCCCCGTTGCCTCCTCCATTTTCCCGGCGTTGCGGGCTATACTCCGCCCTCACTTGCCCTGGATCCTGTGGGCAATTATCGCTTACGTTCTTCTCTCAGAGTGGCCGAACGGCCCGGATCGCGCACGGGCCGGCTGGTCCCGATGGTGGGAGGGCTGGAGGAATCTAGCAGCTGGTCTGGCGGCGTTCTTGCTGTCCGGGATGCTTGGGTTCATCCTGCTGTACCGCAGCCTAGTGCCGGTGACGGTCGCTTACCAGAATCTGCTGCCAGCCTTTGTGGGCCTCTTCGCCATGCCGTGGACTGTGCAGAACCTCCTCTCCCGCCTTGAGCTCCCCGAGCAGCACATCGCTCGTACCCTCGACGCGACGCCGGGCGTGATCGTGCGCGGGATGGTCGCTGGTGCCCTGGGTGGGCTCTTCGCCGCTTTCTTTCCTGTCGTAACGGGTGGCATCGGCGGTATGCTTGCTGGGCACGCCACTGCTCAGCGCGACGATCGACTGTTCCTCATCTCTCAAGGTGCTTCGAAGGTCGTCTATTATGTCGGCGCGCTGTTACTCTTCTTCGTCCCGCGCTTCCACCTCACCAGAGGAGGTATGGCGTGGATACTGAGCGGCCTGTGGTCGGCGCATTCGCCGCGAACTTACTACGTCGCGGTCGCGGCCGTGATCCTCAGTGGTGCGCTCTCATTCTTCCTGCTTCTGTTGATGGCGCGTGTAGCGACCAAACTGATCGACAGGGTCAACTACCGCTCGATCAGCTTGATCACGCTGGTCGTGTTGCTCCTCATCGTGGCTGGGACCACGGGTTGGGGCGGCCTGCTCATTTGTGCCGTCGCCACTGGAATCGGCCTCATCCCGGTACTATGGGGTTCCCGCCGCATCAACAGTATGGGCGTGTTGCTGCTTCCGATCGCCCTGAACATGAGCGGAGTGGGAGGGGAGGTGGCCCGGTGGCTCGGGCTCTTGTGAGAAAGCCCAAGTGCCAAATCCCAAACTGGAAATCTGATGTCCAAATTGGAGGAATGGTGAGCGAGGAGACGGAAACGGGGCTCGATCCGAACGGATCCGCCCGGATGGGATCGGGACGTACCGTACGATATTCGAGAACGGACGTTTCAGTTCGCCGTCAGAGTGATTCAGGCAGTGCGCCAATTGCCTCGAGACACGGCTGCTCAAGTTGTTGCGCGTCAACTGATAAGATCAGCGACATCCGTTGGTGCGAATGTCGAGGAGTCCGACGGCGCTGAGTCAAAGCCCGACTTCATTCACAAGACAGGTATCGCGCGCAAGGAAGCACGGGAGTCACGCTACTGGCTGCGCATCATTCTTGTCACGATGCCAAACAGTGGTGAGATAGCGGCTTTGTAGCAGGAGAGCGACGAGTTGGTACGCATATTGAGTGCTATGATTGCCAACGCGCGCAGCGCCCAGGAACGGTCCCCCGATTTCTTTAGGGCTTGAGTTTTGAGCTTTGGGATTGGATTATGAAAGGGATCGCTCATTTCGTGACCGGCGTCGCGCTTGCCACTTTCTTCCCCGAGGTGGTGGAGAGGGCTGCTGGTGGTTCGATTCTTCCGGTGTTGGGTGGGGTCGCGGGAGTTCTTCCCGATACACTCGATTTCAAGTTTCTGCGGTATTTTGTGGGGTATGATCTCGAGATCGATCCGGGTCCGGAACCGGATCCACAGGAGATTGCCGAGCAGGTGGCCGACGCCACGCGTCGGGCCTATGAGAGCGGGAAGCGGCAGCGGGTGATGCTTCACACGGTTCGCCTTGGGCCTTACTTGTGGCGTCGGTACACTCTCCGTTTCGACCCTGAGCAGAGCGAGATCGCGGTGCGCGTCGGCCCGATCGTCGATACTGGGCAGGTCCCAGTCCCGGGCTCCGAGCCAGACGATGCCGAGGAGGCACGGGTCGCAGTGGGCGTGCCGATGGCTCGAGCATACGACGAGGAGGTCGCGGTCGATGTCTTCAGCGGACCCTCATTCACCCTTGAGCGCCGTGACGACCAGCTCTACGTCCATTTTCTTAAATGGCATCGCCGCTGGTCGCACAGCTTCACCCTAACAGCGGCCTTGAGTATCGGCGTGGGGGTCATAGTGGCCCTCGTCGAGCTCCTGTCCGGTGGTGGTCTCACCGGTGCGCCGCTGTGGGTCGGATTGGTGGTGGGGCTGGGACACGCAGGGCACATCCTGGAGGATCAGCTTGGTTACTTGGGGAGCAATCTTTTCTTCCCATTCACCCGTGATCGAACGCCGGGGCTGGAGCTCCTCCGTTCCGGCGATGCGATTCCCAACTTCATTACGGTTTGGACGGCCATGATGCTCATTCTCTTCAATCTGGATCGCTTCTCGGACCAGCCTCAGCTAGATCCGGGGTGGACGTTCCTGGGTCTCACCGTCGCGCTGCCTGCGGCGCTGCTGGGTGGCGTGTATCGGTGGAGGCAACGGCGTGGGCCAGAAAGGGCAGAGGGGCTCCGGCAACAGGAAATCCTGGCGGAGGCAGAGGAAGTCGAGTTTTCTTAGCCATCGGGGGAGAGGGCGTCCGGCAGGAGGCAATATGTGGCAAGTGAGGGGCGAGCGGGGGATGAGGATTGCGGTATCGCTGCTGGCCTGCCTGCTGGGCCTGATGACGGTGGTTGTCCTTGTTGCCGGACTGCGCGGGCCGGCGCGGGCAGGGGCGTCTCCGCCAGAAACCTCCCGGTTCGACCTGAGCCGGGGAGACGTCGTCATCAACGAAGTGGCCTGGATGGGCACCGTGGCCAGCGCCTCCGATGAATGGATTGAGCTGTACAACACCACATCCTTGATTGTGGCGCTCGAGGGCTGGCGTCTGGTCGATGACGATCACCTGGACATCTCGCTCGACGGCCAGATTCCGCCTCAAGGTACCTACCTGATCGAGCGCACAGACGACGACGCGGTTGGCGATATCTCCGCCGACTGGTCCGGTAGTTTCGGTCTAGGCGGGCTGTCGAACGCCGGCGAGGTACTGACGCTGACCGATTCTCTGAGCAACGTCGTTGACATTGCCAACGGTGACGGAGGCGAATGGCCGGCGGGTGCCGCCAGCGAGGGGACGCTTCCCTACGCGACGATGGAGCGCATTGACCCGCTGGGGGTGGACAGCGATAACAACTGGTGCACGAACGATGGCCTCACCCGAAATGGGATCGACGCGGACGGGAACAGCATCAACGGCACGCCGAAGGCACAGAACTCCTGCTATCAGCCGCCGATTCCTCCCACCGCCGACCTGGTCGTCACTAAGACTGGCACGCTAACGGCGCATACCGGTGATCTCATTACGTACCACATCACCGTAGCGAACAGCGGGACTGCGACCGCCTCGATGGCTCTTCTGACTGACACCTTCCCCTCCGGTGTATGCTTTGTCACTCAGACGAGTCCGTTTCCCTTCACTCCGCTGGGGCACCATCTGGTCTGGGAGCTTGGGGACGTAGCCGTTGAGACGGCCCACCTCATCACCGTGGTCGTGTCGGTGAGTGAGGGAGTATCGGGACCGCTCGTCAACGTCGTGACCGCCACGACCAGGACCAGCGAAACTGAGATGGTGGATAATTCTACTTCTCACACGACGACGATCAGGCCCGCGGGGACGGCCTTCTTCCCGCTGATTCTTCGCCAGTACGCGCCACCGCGCTACGGAACCATCATTGAAGCCGTTCTTTACGACGGACTCCAGTACAGCGACTACGACGAGGCGGTGCTGCTCCGCAACGGCCGCGAAAGGGGTATCGACCTGACAGGATGGGCGTTGTGCAAATGGTCCGTCTTGGACTGGCGCTGCGCTGAGTTGCCAGCGGTGGAGGTGGCACCTAGGCAGGGTCTCTGGTTGGCGCGCAACGAGACATACTTCGCCAGGTCCTTTGGCTTCGCGCCGGATCACGTCCTGTCTGGCTGGCCTCGCTTCACGAACACGGGCGATGAAGTGGCGTTCCTCGATGCCCAGGGGACGGTGCGGGACGCCCTGGTCTATGAGGATGGTCTAAGCAATCTAGCCGGGTGGGAAGGCCCATCGGTCGAGCTTTACCGCGGCAGCAACTTCGCCTTGGAGGGCCAGGTGCTCTACCGCGCTCTCGACGAAGCGGACGGGCTCCCCTCCGCGGACACGGACAACGCAGCCGACTGGGCCCAGTACGCGGACGATACATTGCACGGTCGACGCATCCGCTACCCCGGCTGGGACCTCGGCCGGTTCTTCAAACCTGCGGTGGGAGCGACCGGCACCGTGACCGCGGGAATCGCGCCGGACAATGCATATCGGCTGGTCGTGGAGACGATCCGCTCAGCGAGGGAGAGCATTGAGGTGGAGGCGTACACCCTCGAGCACTATGGCCTGGTGATGGAGCTGGTCGAGCGGGCCCGCCAGGGGGTCAGGGTGACGGCGTTACTGGAAGGGGCGCCCGTCGGTGGCTTAGAGGATCAGGTGCTCTGGGCGTGTCAGCAGTTGCACGGTACTGGGCGAGGGACGTGCGCTTTTATGGTCAACGCGCCCGAACTCGATGTTCACGATCGCTACACCTATCTGCACGCCAAGTTCATCATTGTGGACCGAAAGCGACTATTGATCGGCTCTCAGAATCTGAATCATGGGAGTCTTCCCGACGACGACAAAGGGAATGGCACGGGGGGATCGCGAGGCGTCGTGCTGGTCACCGATGCACCGGAGATGGTGGCGCGAGCGGTTGAGGTCTTCGAGGTTGACTTCGATCCGGAGAACCACGTAGACGTCAGCGTCTGGGGGCATGACAACGCGCTGGGGTATGGACCCCCACCGTCAGGCTTTGTGCCGGATCGAGGTGCGGATTGGGTGACCTATACGGTCCGGTTCCCGGAGACGGTGATGGCTCCAGGGAGCTGGTTCGAGCTGGTGACCGCGCCAGAGTCCGCACTCCGCACTAGCGATGCGCTGCTCGGTTTGGTGGGCCGAGCGGGCGCCGGGGACGGCGTCTATGTCGAGCAGCTCTACGAGACGCAGACGTGGGGCGGCTCAGCCGGGGTGCCCAATCCGCGTTTGCAGGCCTACGTCGACGCCGCCCGGCGAGGGGCCCGGGTACGCATCCTGCTCAATGGGGGGGTGTTCAACATCGCGTATATTCCCCTCGAAGAGAACGTCGAGACCGCGGAATACGTCAATGCGTTAGCTGAGCGCGAAGGGCTCGACATGATGGCCCAGCTGGGCGACCCGACCGAGTATGGGATTCACAACAAGATGGTGCTGGTGGACCTTGGAGCAGCGGGGCAATACGCGCACGTGGGGAGCATCAACGGGAGTGAGACCGCAAGCAAGGCAAACCGGGAGATGGCGCTCCAGATACGGTCCCCAGGCCTCTTCGACTATCTCCATGCTGTGTTCGAGTACGACTGGGCGCACCGCTGACCGCAGCCCTTTGGCTGGGGCCATGAAACCGTCTCGCAACCCGAGCTGGAGAAGTGCCAGACGGAAGCGGGATGACAAACTAACGATCGAAGGGCTGAGACTATCGACAGGGTACGGGAGGCGCGGAAGGGCTGTGACAGCGCTCGTTGTTCGACGGAACCACGGTCTCTGTCCCAGCCATCACCTGTGAGTACACGCACTCAATCTGCTCGGCGATGTTGGCCCAGGCGTAGGTTTCGGCCCAGCACTCGGCTCGCTGCCCGATTCGCCGTCGGCTCAGTTCGTTGGTCAATAGATGACCGATTTTCTCCGCCAGACCCTCGATGTCACCGGCCGGAACCCGATAACCGGTCCGTCCATCTTTGACCAGAAAAGAGAGACCACCTACGTCGGAGGCGATCACCGGCGTCCCACAGGCCATCGCCTCCAGCGCCACCAGACCGAAGCTCTCGTAGTCTGAGGGCATCACGACCATCTCGGCTGCCGAGTAATAATACTGGAGCGTGTCCTGGTTCTTCGAGCCCAGGAACGTCACCACGTCCCTGATGCCCAATTCCTCTCGGAGTTCCTGGAGGCGGATCATCTCGTCATCTTCGTCGACGCGATGCGGCTCCCCCCCGATGATGGGGACGCACAGGCCATCGCGTAGCTCGGGAAGCCGATCGACGATGCGAGCGATTGCCCTGAGGAGATTATCAATGCCTTTCAAGGGCTCGATTCGCCCGACGAAGAGGATGATGCGCCGATCAGGGCAGATAGCGATGCGATCCTTCGCGTGTGCTGCGGGGATCGGATGGAAGCGGTCAACGTCCACGCCCGGGGAGATGACGTGGATTCTCCCTGGATCGGCGCCGTAGAGTTGCGTCAATTGGTCCTCTTCGGCCGGGGTGGCGGCGATCAGGGCGTCGGCGAAGTCCACGATGTCCATCTCAACGGCGACCCGTCGCTCGGTCTCTTGCTCTCTGGGGCGCTCTTCCGCCACGACGTTCTTCATCTTGCCCAGGGTGTGAAACATATGCACGAGCGGCGCGCCCCAGTTGCCGCGCAGAAGCTGCGCAGCCGCCCCTGAGAGCCAGTAGTGGCTGTGGATCACGTCGTACTCGATGTCGTCGGACTCGGCTTGAGCCAGAACACCCTCCACAAATTCAGGCAAGTGATCGTGGACGCGGTGCTTGTCGTATGGTCGCTCGGGCCCGGCGGGCAGATGGATCACCCGGGCGCCAGTGCCAAGCTTCTGGCTGATTCGCGGGATGTTGGGATTCTGTGAACGTGTGTAGACATCTACCTGGTGTCCGCGCCTCACCAGCTCTCGAGAGAGATCCCGCACGTAGACGTTCATGCCTCCTGTCTCTTTGCCTCCCAACGTGGCCAGAGGACAGGTGTGAACACTTAGCATCACAATACGAAGATGGTCTGACATAACACTTCTCCTTAGAATTGGGAGAGATTATACTATGGTTGAGTGTTCTGGAAAGATGGCTCGGGTCCGGTTCGTTCGAGACCGGGACGCGGGCAATACGGTTTGATGGAGGTGGAATTTTTGGCTGAGGGGATGATACGCGAGTTGGATCTCGACGACTACAACGAATTGCTCAAGCTGTGGAAGCGGGCGGGACTCCACTCGCTGAAGCCGCACGGTCGGGATAGCGTGGACGCGCTTAGTCGCCAGCTCGCCAGCGGGGTGCAGACGATCCTTGGTGTGGAGATAAACGGTAGACTAGCCGGAGCGGTGGTCGCCACCCACGACAGCCGCAAGGGCTGGATCAACCGCCTGGCTGTCGACCCGTCCTATCGTCGGAGAGGATACGGCGCCCGGTTGGTTCGGGCGGCCGAGGAAGTCTTGCGGGATCAGGGCATACGCATTATCGCCGCGTTGGTGGACTGCGGCAACCGGAAATCACTGGCTCTATTTGAGCGGTGTGGGTACGCCGTGAGCTCGGATATCTATTACGTGAGCAAGCGAGACAGCGACGAGGTATGAAGAGGCTACGGGGAGAGACTCTCCACGGCAGCTATCAGGTTCTTCAGCAGAGCTTGCTCCTCCTCGGGGAGCACTGTACGAGGGTCCAGCACCAGCTGGTCGTCCTCGATGCGGGCGATGATGGGGGGATCGACTTCCCGAAGGTCTCTCGCCAGCTGATCTGGATGCTCTGACGCCACAGCCAGTAGTCTAGTGGGCAGCGTCTCCCCGGGAAGGCTGCCTCCCCCGACCGTCGAGTACCCGGCGACGATCTTCGCCGGAATTCGCGCTTGGCGAAGCGTCTCTTGCCAGTGCTTCGCTCGCTCCGCGACAGCGTCGACGGACAGAGCAATTGTCCGCCACACGGGGATCTTCTCGATCGCTTCCTCCCGGAGATAGTGGAGCAACGTCTCCTGAAGCCCCACCAGGCAGAGTTTGTCGGGACGGAGTGCTCGGGTCAGAGGATGGGTCTTGAGCGGGTCGACGTACGACGCCTTTCCCACAATGATCCCCGCCTGAGGGCCGCCCAGCAGTTTGTCTCCGCTGAAACAGACGACGGCGGCGCCAGCGCCGACGCTCTCCTGCACCATCGGCTCGTGGCTCATGCTGAACTCACTGGTCTCGAGCAGTGCGCCGCTCCCGAGATCGTCCATCACGGGAACGTTATGCTCCTCCCCCAGAGTCACCAAATCTTTCAGCGGAGGTTCCGAGGTGAATCCCACCACGCGGAAGTTGGAATGGTGGGCGCGGAGGATCCAGGCGGCGTCCTCGTTCGACTCTATGGCTTTCTCGTAGTCGTACAGATGCGTGCGGTTGGTGGTGCCGACCTCGATAAGCCTTGCCCCACTCTGGGTCATCACGTCCGGCACGCGGAAGCCGCCGCCGATCTCTACCAACTGCCCACGCGAGATAATGACTCCCTGTCCCCGGGCTAGCCCGGTCAGTGCAAGGAGCACGGCACCAGCATTGTTGTTGACCACCAGGGCCGATTCCGCCCCCGTAAGTTGACACGCAAGTCGCTCGGCGTGAGCCGTGCGGTGACCCCGTTGTCCGACGTCCAGATCGTACTCAAGGGTGGAGTAGCCGCGGCTGACGGCTTCCATCGCCTCCCGAGCCGCTTCTGATAGGGGCGCCCGCCCCAAATTGGTGTGGATGATCACGCCTGTAGCGTTGATGACCGGGCGCAGCGTGGGAGAAAACAGTCTCTCCAGACGGAAGGAAGCACGTTCTGCAAGGGTGTTCGCGTCAGGAACCTTGGCACCTCCTCGCGCTGCATCGCGGGCAGCATCGAGCGCGGCTCGGAGTGCGTTGACCGTCTGCTGACGACCAAAAGCGTCGATCAGTTCTTGCACGGCTTGGAGCCCGAGGAGCCGATCGACGCTTGGAAGCTGGCGTAATTTGTCGTGATTCATGCCGCAGAATTGCCCAGGACCAGTGCACACGATCAGAGGTGTCCACTAACGGCCCTGTCGGGTGTCGAATTCCTCCCAACTGAATCTATGCGAGTCCCGCGCCATCCTTTCCGCAGCTGCCGTCGCGGATGCGGATACTTGGCGAGAAGCGTTTGCGGCGCAATAAGCTACTGCGACGGAATAAGCTACTGCGACGGAATCTGGATGACCTGACCGACGTAAATGTTGGACGGGTTGGTAATGCCGTTGTACTCCGCCAACCGCCGGTGGCTCATATTGTACCGCAGCGCGATCCGGAACAGGTTGTCACCTGGCTGAACGACGTAGGTTGTCCCGCCTGCTGGCGGCTGCTGACCACCCCCTGCGGGGATCGTGAGCGTCTGCCCCACCCGGATGAGTCGGGGGTTGGCAATGCCGTTCGCCTCAGCAACTGCCTCCACGGTAGTGTTGAACCGGAGGGCAATGCGGAACAGGTTATCGTCGGGCTGAACGACGTACGTCGTCGGCCCCGAAGAGGGTGGAGCTGACGTAGCTGTCGGCGCCTCCGTGGGAGCCGCGGTTGCTGGCTCGGGCGTTGCCGTCGGCAGAGGCGTCGCCGTCGCCGGCGGTTCTGTGGGGGCTTCGGTCGGTTCTTCCTGCTCAGGTGTCTGGGCCGCTGTTGTTTGCGCGGCCTCCGTTGCGTTAGCTCTCGCAGTGGCTTCTACATCGGGTGTTCCTGGAGGGCTGGCCTCTGCGTCACCCGCCGGAGTCCCCGTGACGTCGGGCGCCGCTGGCCTGTAGCAGCCCGCTGCCAAAACGAGGATAATCAAGAGGCCGAGGATGCCTAGGAAAGCAGAGCGGTTCTTCTTCATGGGCCACCTCCTATTGTGATCGGGCGAATTGCTGAAGCGTTCCGATAGTACCATAGTATTTGGGCGGCGTCAAGCAATCTTTTTTCATAGAATCGTGAATTATGGTAAGATGAAGCTGCCTGAAATCTACACGGACCGGTGTGGTTTGTTCGATAGCTTTGATCTGAAGGGCAGGATCTGATGGAGGAACCGTGAGGGCGATTCTGGAAGACATCCGGCGCTGGCTTGCTGCGGATGAGTCGATTGCCCTGGCGACGGTCGTGTGGACCGAAGGCCCGGCCCCGCGACCGCTCGGCTCTCGTATGGCCGTGACCGGCTCTGGTCACATGGCCGGCTCCGTGAGCGGTGGATGCGTGGAGGGCGCCGTATTCCGTGAGGCGCAGGAGGTCCTGGCGGGCGAAGCCCCGAGGCGTCTTCGATACGACGTCGTCGACCAAGAAGGATGGGAAGTCGGCTTGGCCTGCGGCGGTGCCATTGAGGTCTTCGTCGAACCCTGGAAAGAGATTCACCGCCAGCTGATGGATGCGTTAGAAGATGAACAGGCGGTTGCTCTGGTCACTTGCCTCGACGGCAGCGGCCACACGATAGCATGGCCCGATGGGCGCGCTGACGGTGATGTCTCACTGACGTCCGAGTTGATGGATCTGTTCCCAGGTCCTATTGCCGGGCTCAGACGCTTTTCGGAGAGGGATGTCTTTGTCGAGGTCTTCGCCCGGTCCCCTACGCTCACGATCGTCGGCGCTGTCCACATTGCTGCACCGCTCGTGGCGATGGCACGGGAACTCGGTTTCTACGTGCGGCTGGTGGATGCACGTCGCACCTTCGCCACGCGAGAGCGTTTCCCTGACGTCGACGAACTGCTTGTGGCTTGGCCCAAGAATGCCTTAACCGCTGAGTATCTTCGTTCTGATGATGCCGTCGTCGTGTTGACGCACGATTTCAAGTTCGACGTCCCGGCGCTGGAGGTGGCCTTGAAGAGCCCGGTGGGCTACATCGGGTTGTTGGGATCAATGACTACTCAGGCGAAGCGGCACTCGGCTTTGAGGGAGAAAGGCTTCGGCGACGAGGATCTGGCCCGCATTCACGGTCCTGTGGGCTTGGATTTGGGGGGGCGCCAGCCAGCGGAGATCGCGCTGGCAATCCTGGCCGAGATTGTCGCTGAGCGGAACCGCTGAGACTTCCACGGTTTCTTGACGCTTTTTCGCCGATTGTCGGATCAGCGTCGCACGTCGATCTGCTCCAGGTTCCATAGCTCGGATCGCTGGCTGGGAGTGGGTATCAAGCCCACCACCGACGCGTGCACCAGCGTGACCCTCTGGTGGCGGAATAGCGGTAGAACGGGGAGCTGTTCGGAGAAGATCCGCTGAGCCTCGGCGTGGGTGACGACGTAGTCGGACCCGGTCGGAAGCATCTCCAGGGTTCTCCGACACGCCGCGTCGTACTCCCCGTCGATGAAACCTGCGACGTTGGGCCTGCTCCAATCCCTGTCCCCGGGTATCTGGCTGCTCAAGAACAGTTCGCACAGCGACACTTCTGCTGCTTGCCAGGAGAACTGGGCTAGATCGAACCGCCGCCCAAAGAGCGGTCCCTCTGGCCCGAGGGCGAAGAGTTCTGCGGAGGGAAGGGTCTGTAAGTCGGTCTGGATCCCGCACGCTCGCAGCTGAACTTGAACGAGCTCGGCGGTGCGAAGGCGGAGCGGGTCATCGGTGATATGGTACGTCGCTTGAAACGGTGTACCGTCGGCGACACCGGTGACCCCGTGAGCCTCTCGTACTCCATCGCCGTCTTCATCGTACCAGCCAGCCTGAGCGAGGAGCAATTGACCGGCTTCCGGATCATGCTCCCATACGGTCAGTTTCTCATTTGCGTAGAGGGGGTGCTCCGGTGGGAGAAAACTGTGCGGCACGCTCCCGCCTATGATGGACGAGGCGTTCGCCACGGCTTGTCTATCGATGCATTGAGCGATGCCCCGGCGCACCCGTACGTCCTCGAAGTAGTCGGGACGATTATAGCTTGAGGCGGGGCTTATTCCAAAAGCCAGCATCTCCCAGGCGGGGCCCGGTGTGACGAGCGAGTCCACGACGCTTGGTACGGCTACCTCTCCCAGAGTGTCCAGGACTGTCTCCGCAGCCTCGTGAGGCACGACGTCGCACTGCTCGCTCGCCAGTTCCTTTACCAACTCGTCGGGGCTGTCGATGAAGCGAAACGTGACCTCGTCTAGCCGAGGAAGGCCGTCGCCGGCGCGGAAGTAGAATCGATTACGCTCCACCGTGAGTCGCTCCGCGGGTACCCACTCGCGAACGAAGAAAGGCCCCCATCCCACCGGATTCCGCGTTGTGACCTCAGCGCTCAGAAGGTCGGTGGCAGAAAGGTCCTTCCAGGTGTGGCGGGGCAATGGGTGCCAGAAGTTGAGGACGTAGGCCGGGTCCAAGAAGCCGGGGACGCTCTGCCACACGACGGTCTGCTCGTTCACGGCGTGGTAGTCGGCGGTGCGTTCAATCACGTACTTGTCCCCAGGCGTGGCCGGATCTGCGGCGAGCTGGAAGGAGTAGACCGAGTCGTCAGCCGTCAGTGGTTCGCCGTCCGACCAGCGGACGTCCGATCGGATGGTGAACGTGACCACCATCCGTTGCATCGGGATGGGATCGCCGGCAAAAGCGACTCGCTCACCCCCGGCGTTCTCCACGAGGACACCCGGAGCGAGCTCTATCACACCCCCGTTGGCGGCAAGCACCCGGTCCCCCGCCTGTACGGAGGTCGTCTTCACGCTGGCTGTGCCATCTGCCAGGCTCGGTAGCTCGGTCAGGAGGACCGGCTGATGTGTGTAGTCCCGGTTGTCTGTCGGCCCGTCGTAGATGGCCTCCCATACGTGGTGGGCGGCCAGGCTCTCTGTGCCATACAGGTAGAGACTATCGGGTTCCTCCAAAAGGCAGACGGTAAGGGTTTTCGGTTCCGCTGTGGGTGACGGCGTAGCCGATGACGGTGATGGAAGAGAGGGCGTTCGCGGCGCGGGCGGGATAAACTGGTCCACGCACGCTGTGCAGAGAACCAGCGCGGAGAGAACGACAAGTGTAAGCTTCGTCGGACGTTCCATTCCTGAGGTAAGACGTGTCTCTTAGGTACCAAGTCGCTTGCGACGTTCGGGTCACGGAGGCGAGATTCTAGCATCGAGGCATGCGACTGTCAACTAGACTGCTTCCCAAGATTTTACTATTCTCACAATCAAGGTGACTGGCACTTTCCTTTCGGCATCCTCAAGTCGAGTAGCGCGTCGGCAGAAGGGGTCTCTCTTTGCGGCGCATCGACTGGAGTGCTGGTTCCCCTTAATCTATCCAAGAATGATAGGACGGTGTGCTACCCCTGCTGCTCGGAGAGGTTTGCACAAACCTATCGCTGTGAGTATAATGCCTGCGGCTTGGCGAAAGGCGGGTTAGTTCTTAAGGTAACGTCCGAAACGGGAGGGAGTGGATGACGTTAGACAAGATGAGGGGAATGGTGATCGGTGGGCTCTTCGGAGTAGTGTTGTTGCTGGCGTCGACGGGATGCGCTTTGATATCTTCACAGCCCGCGCCGCCGAGCGCTACCCAAATGCCCGAGGCTGAGCCGGTGACCCCATCCAATCCCTCAGCGACGGCCACGCCTGTTCCGCCTACTGCTACTGTCGAGCCGGAGCTGGCGGCAAGAGCGAATGGTGAGCCGATCTATGCCGCTGATTACCAAGCTGAGTTGGAGCGGTACGAAGCCTCCCTGAGGGCTCGAGATATCGATCCAAGCAGCCAGGAAGGTCAGGAGAAGCTGGCTCAAGCACGAGAGCAGCTCCTGGACGTGATGATCGAACAGGTTCTCATCGAACAAGCCGCGCAGAAGGCTGGAGTCGAGGTCACGGTAGCGGAGGTCGACCAGTATATGCAAGACATGGCTGCCGAAGCTGGCGGTGAGGAGGCCTTTCGCGCTAAGCTGGAAGCGTGGGGAGAGACGTACGAAGGCGCTAAACAGGAAGTACGTGCTCAACTAATTGGCATGGCTATGACTGAGCGCGTTGTGTCCGACGTGCCTCAGTCGACGGAGCAGGTCCACGCTCGTCATATCCTGGTGGACACAGTAGAGGAGGCCAGGAGCCTCCACGCTCAACTTGAGGCAGGCGCCGATTTCGTTGCGTTGGCCAGAGCTCACTCTCAAGACACAAGCACCCGAGAGAACGGGGGCGATCTGGGTTACTTCCCCCGGGGCATTCTGGTGGCCTCCGAGGTGGAGGAAGCCGCCTTCTCACTCCAGCCGGGTCAGTTCAGTGACGTTGTGTCGAGCACACTGGGCTATCACATCGTGCAGGTCGTCGAGCGGGATCCCGATCGTTCTATCAGCCCCGAGAATGTGCAGCTTCTCCGGGAGAAGGCCGTGCAGGAGTGGATCAGGGGCTTATGGGCGCAGGCAGAGGTGGATCGGTTTGTTGAGACGGCTCCGTAGACGGGCCCTTCTCTGCGTTCCATCTGTCCGAATGAAGCCAGTCTGACCTTGTCCTTCCGGTCGAGGTCCAGTTCGGTTGCGTACCCGTGGTTAACCAGGCTGCATAGGGAGGTTTGGCGATGAGTAATGACAGGGGACAACTTCTAAACATTTTGACCATCGTTGTGCTCGTGGCTACGTTGTGTCTCGTCGGTTTCTACAGTCTCGTTGCCTTCGGGGTCTATGATGTGTTTCCTCCCCCGACACCCATTGAGGTCGCTCAGCTTCCTACTGCTACCCCTACGCCCGAAACGACGCCAATTCCTACGTGGACGCCGACGCCCAGTCCGACGGCGACGCCAGCTGGACCTCCCACCGATACGCCTGGTCCAACCCCTACACCGTCTTCCACACCGACCCTTCCGCCGACGGCGACGTTTCCACCGACAGCTACGCCGACGCCCCGGGCTACGCGATCGGCTTGGCCCTTCACGTCCGATGTGACCTTGCGGGGGTCGCAGTATGGCTGCAGTTGGACGGGAACGGCTGGACACGTGCAGGACCTGGATGGCAATCCCCTGTCTGGCTACCCGGTTCACATATGGGGTGCGGGTATCGATGAGGTGGTTGTCGCTGGCGCTGACTCCCGGTTGAACACGATCTATGGATCCGAGGCGGCCTGGGAACAGTTCTTTGGGCCGAATCCGAAGGTTATGGAGATTCACGTCCAGCTTCACGATGCCTTCAGTGCAGACCATCCTCCCGTTTCCGATGAAATCGTGATCGACATGCCGGGGACGTGCGGCCAGGCGCTCGCCTACATTGTCTTCACCCAGAATCACTAGCGGAGAAACTGAGGTGGATTATGGCAGATGAAAGAGTCGCCACTGGAGTTGAGGGCCTCGATACGATGCTCAATGGGGGTTTCCTCCCCAACTCAATGGTTTTGGTTCGAGGCGCCCCGGGCACGGGTAAGACCTCTCTGGCTCTTCAATTCCTCATCCATGGAGCGAAGCAGGGCGAAGCAGCTCTCTTTGTCTCTTTCGAGGAGTTTCCGAGTTCGCTGTACCGGGACGCTCAATCGCTAGGTTGGGACCTGAAGGAGTTTGAGGAGAAGGGCGTGCTTCGTCTGATGTTCACCTCTCCCGAGGTCTTCCTGGCGAGTCTGAAGCCTCCCGAGAGCCATCTTAATCGGCTCATCCACGAGGCCGGCATCCGTCGGCTGGTCCTCGACAGCGTGTCTCATTTCGACCGTCTTACCGACGATAGGCAGGAGTTGCGGCATATCTATACGCGGGTGGTGAACGGCCTAAGGCGCGAGCGGATTACGGCGCTGCTTTTGGGTGAGGAGAGTCGATCCAGCTACCGTCAGGCGTTCAAAGGGGGGCTCTCTTTCCTGGCCGACGTGGTTATCCTTATGCGCTACGTCGAGATCGACAGTGCGATGCAGCGTGCGATCTTGGTGCTGAAGATGCGAGGGTCCGCCCATGCAAAGGAGATTCGTCGCTACCAGATCGAGTCGGGTGGGCTAAACGTGCTGGACATCTTCGAAGGGCGGGAGGGTCTCCTGAGCGGCACGCCTCACGAGGCGCTGACGTAAATCGCAAGCAGTGGGCACACTCTACGTCGTCGGTACCCCGATAGGCAACCTCGAAGACATCACGCTTCGGGCGCTCCGTATCCTCAAGGAGGTCTCTCTCATCGCGGTCGAGGATACGCGGCGCGCGCGTGTTCTCACCAAGCACTATGACTTAGATACCCCGACGACGAGCTACTTTGAAGGCAACAAGCTGACGAAGCTGAGTACCGTCTTTGAAGCACTTGACGGCGGCGATGTCGCCCTCATCTCTGACGCTGGGATGCCCGGCCTCTCAGACCCTGGCTACGAACTGATTCAGACCGCTATTCAGCGCCGCTATACCGTCGTCCCGATCCCGGGTCCTACGGCACCAGTGACCGCCCTGGTCGTTTCGGGGCTACCCACCGACAGCTTCGTGTTCCTCGGCTACCTTCCAAGGCGCCAGGGCCGGCGCCGTAGCCTGTTGGCTGACGTGGCACGCCAGCAACGCACCCTTATCGCCTTCGAGACGCCCCATCGGCTTCGTCAGAGTCTGGACGACCTGGAGACAGTGCTGGGCGATAGACCCCTGGCGCTTTGCCGGGAGATGACCAAGGTCTACGAGGAAGTGTGGCGGGGCACAGTCTCTGAGGCTCGGACTACCTTTGAAGAGCGTGAGCCGAGGGGTGAGTTTACCGTGATCATCGGCGGCGCGACTGCAGAGGAGCAGCGCTGGGACGAGGAGCAGGTCCAGGCAGCCCTTGATGACCTTCTGGCGCAGGGTATGCGCCGGCCCGATGCCGCAAAGCGGGTGGCCGAGCTCTCTGGCTGGGACCGGAGCGCCGTCTACCAGTTGGGCCTCTGATTTCTCTCCATCGAACTCGCCAGGGTTTCTAGCTTATGGAGCTCACTCCCGAAGAACGCGCCATGTTGGAGGGGGATCACGGTCCCGGCTTTCGGAAAGCGATGGAGATCCTCCTCGCACTGGGACGGATCTACAATGCCCAGCGATTGGTTCCAGTGAACTCGGTTCAGGTAGCGGGGGTCAGCTACCGCAATTTGGGCGAGGCTGGCCTGGCCTTCCTGCGCGAATGGGCCGATCAAGGGGCCTGCTCGCGTGTCCCCGCCACGTTGAACCCGGCAGGTATCGACCTCGAGACCTGGCGGGATCTCGGTTTCTCCGAGGAGTTTGCTCAGCGCCAGATGGCTGTCGTAGAGGCGTATGAGGCGCTGGGTGTGCATCCTACCTGCACATGTACGCCCTATCTGGTTGGCAACGTGCCGCACCTGGGTGAACACGTGGCTTGGGCCGAGTCTTCGGCCGTGAGCTATGCCAACTCGGTGCTGGGAGCCCGGACCAATCGGGAGGGCGGGCCGAGCGCCCTGGCTGCGGCTATTACAGGACGGACCGCTGGCTATGGTTTCCATCTGGACGAGAATCGTCGCGCATCGCTCCAGGTCGAGGTGCGATGCACGGTCAACTCCCTCGCCGATTTTGGTGCGTTGGGGTATCTGGTGGGAAAGCATGCCCGGAATCGGGTCCCATACTTTGAGGGTCTGCAGGTAGGCGCCAATACAGACTTGAAGGCCCTTGGAGCGGCGATGGCCGCTAGCGGCGCCGTCGCCCTCTACCACGTAGCCGATGTCACCCCGGAGGCTGATCGCCCGAGGATCTTGAGGCCTGATCACCAGACGCTCGTTGTGGACGACCTGGAGCCCGCTTACGCTGCGCTCAACGCTGCAACGGAGGACATCGACCTGGTCTGGTTTGGCTGCCCTCACGCCGGGCTGGAGGAGATGGCGCGAATCGTGCACCTGCTGGGTGGACGGCGGGTATCGTCGGCACTGTGGGTTACGACGGCCCGCGAGACGCGCGTTCGGGCCGTGGCTGAGGGACTGGTGGATGGTATCGAAGCCAGTGGCGGGCGTGTGGTCGCCGACATGTGTGTTGTCGTCGCGCCGATGCACGAGCTGGGTTTCCACACGCTGGCCACTCCCTCCGCCAAGGGGGCCTGGTACGTCCCCTCACACGCCGGGCTTCTCGTCCGCTACGGGACGATGGAGCAGTGCATCGAAGCGGCGGTCGCGGGCGTCTGGCCGACGTAGTGCTTGCTTGGGCTTATCCCCGTGTTATAATCTCGTCGTTCCGAAGTCGCATGGTTTTCTGAGTCTGTCCTGAACTAAAAATGGCCGAACACGGCGAACCACTTACCGATCGAGAAAAAGAGGTCCTTGAGCTGGTGGCCACCGGGATTACAAACCGGGAGGTCGCGCAGAGGCTGTTCATCAGCATCAATACCGTCAAAGTTCACCTGCGCAACGTCTACACCAAGCTGGGGGCTGACTCCCGCACCGAGGCGACGATGATCGCCGTGCGCGAGGGCTGGGTGGGCGTGGGTGAAACCGATGAAACATCATCAGAAAGTCCGCGGGCTGAAGAAGAAGCCACAGAGGCAGAGGTTGCTCCAGCGTCGCCCCTGCCCTGGCCCAAGCGCGTTGCGTTGCTCGGCGCTCTCCTGATCGTCGTGTTCGCCATTGTGGTCACCTGGCCCCGTTCCCAGTCTCAAGCTGGCAATGGGCCCGACTTGCCACTGGATCGCTCCCAATCCTCCATGGCGGGGGGGACATCTCAGGGTAATGATTCCGCGTGGGAAGAGCGGGCTCAGATGCCCACTCGACGCGCACACCTGGCGCTCACTGCGAGCGGCAGTCGTGTGCTGGCGATTGGAGGGCAGACGCCGGAGGGCGTTACGGGCGCTGTCGAAGCGTACGACCCCGAAGAGGACATCTGGATGCCTTTGAGTGAGAAGCCCCTGCCCGTAGCCTACGTCAGCGCGGCTGTGATTGGGAGCGACGTCTACATTCCAGGCGGGTGTGACGGAGCGAGCAATCCAACGGCAGTGGTCGAGGTCTACGATGCCGAGGCCGATGCCTGGAGCCAAGTCAGCCCGCTGCCACAGCCGCGATGCGCCTATGCCCTGGTCGCGTATGAAGAGAAGCTCTATCTGTTTGGGGGCTGGGATGGCGAGCAGTATGTCTCCTCCGGTTACGTCTACGATGCCGAGGCAGATGCCTGGAGTGGCCTCCCTCCGATGGACGTCGCGAGAGGTTTTGCCGGTGCGGCGATGCTCGACGGTCAACTCTACGTTGTGGGCGGCTATGATGGCGAGAAGGAGTTGAGGGCCTGTGGGGCCTATGACCCGGCGTCGCAGGTCTGGAGCGATTGCGCCCCGCTGACAGTCGGGCGGGGAGGATTGGGATTGGTTGCCATCGGGAATCAGCTCTATGCCGTTGGGGGTGGTGGCTGGTCCAGCTATCTGGGCTTTAACGAGCGCTACAGCCTCGGAGAGGATAGCTGGCAAGCAGTGGAGACGCCGCTGGTTGGAGAATGGCGCAATCCCGGCGTGACGGTGTTTGGGGGGACGATTTTCGCCGTCGGCGGGTGGAGCCAGGACTACTTGAGCCTGAATGAGGCTTACGAGACCCTTCCCTTCCGTATTTTCATCCCGGTGAGTCAGCAGCAGCAGTAGTGGCAGCGCGGACCTGTTGCACACGTCCGTGGCTTCGTCATCTCGCCTTGGCAGTTAGATTGGCTAGCTTTTACCCATGAGAGGAGATTCCACCATGCCCGAGACGATTCGCATTGAAGATATCGCCCAGCACGAGGGGGAGCAAGTCACGCTTCAGGGTTGGGTCTACAATCATACCGACACAGGAAAACTGGTATTCGTCTGGGTTCGCGATGGGACCGGCTTCGCTCAGTGCGTCTTCTTCAAAGGCGACGTTGGGCCCGAGCTCTTCGAAGCGGCCCAATCGCTCACGTACGAGTCGTCCGTCAAGATCACGGGCAGCGTGCGACAGGATGACCGGGCGCCCGGCATGCCCGGTGGCTACGAATTGGGAGCCGACGACCTGGAGATCCTCCAGATCGCGGAGGAGTATCCCATCCAACCAAAGGAGCACGGCGTTGACTTCCTGATGGAGAACCGGCACCTGTGGATCCGTTCGCAGCGGCAGTGGGCGGTGTTGCGGGTCCGGGCTACCGTGATCCGGGCCATCCGGGATTGGCTCGACGATAACGGCTTCGTCAATATGGATACGCCGATCCTCACCCCGGCGGCCTGCGAGGGGACGACGACCCTCTTCGAGACCGAGTATTTTGGTGATCTTGCCTATCTCGCCCAGTCGGGGCAGCTCTACAACGAGGCCGATATCTATGCCTTTGGACGCGTCTACTGCTTCGGTCCCACATTCCGCGCCGAGAAATCGAAGACCCGCCGCCATCTGACCGAGTTCTGGATGGTGGAGCCGGAGGCTGCCTTCTGCGACATGGATCAGTTGATGGAGATCGAGGAGCAGTTCGTCTCCTACATCGTTCAGACCTGCCTGGAGGAGCGCGCGGCGGAGTTGGAGATTCTGGGCCGGGATACGAGCCGGCTGGAGCAGGTGGTACCACCTTTCCCACGCATCTCCTACGACGAAGCCCTGGAGATCATCGCCGAGATTCGGGAGGCGATGGACGATCCCGAGCTCAAGGAGCTTCTAAAGATAGAGTGGGGCGATGACTTCGGATCCCCTCACGAGACCGAGCTCACGGAGCGCTTCCAGAAGCCCGTCTTCGTCTATGGGTATCCGACCGAGGCGAAGGCATTCTACATGGAGCCCTGGCCGGATCGGCCGGAAGTCTCCAAGAGCGTCGACCTGCTGGCCCCGGAGGGATACGGGGAGATTACCGGGGGCTCGGAGCGGATCTCCGACCTCGATCTCTTGCTCCAGCGCCTGGATGAGTGGGGGCTGCCCCGGGAAGCGTTCGAGTGGTACGTCGATCTGCGGCGGTACGGTTCTGTGCCGCACTCGGGCTTCGGGCTCGGCCTCGAGCGCACGGTGACCTGGATCTGCGGCATCGACCACTTGCGAGAGACGATTGCCTTCCCGCGGACGCTGACGAGGGTATATCCTTAGCAACGTATAGGAGGATTCGCGTTCCTAGGAGGGCCGGGAGGGGATATTGTTTATGTTTGTTTGTATACTTTTTCCTAG
>Ga0207797_1000738_pt1 | contig 24920 bp, 21 predicted proteins | sample PRCRCaboRojoPR_6_FD_187275 | JGI IMG/M metagenome (GOLD analysis project Ga0207797, IMG submission 187275) | Marine sediment microbial community from Cabo Rojo, Puerto Rico - PR CR 10% Liquid 1 (SPAdes) | ecosystem: Environmental > Aquatic > Marine > Coastal > Sediment | place: Cabo Rojo, Puerto... | reverse complement strand
CCAACCCGGTTAACTGGTATGATGCATCGGATAACCTCTTGTCCACTTCGGATGAATACCAGCCAGGCAAAACTGCTGCGGGAACCTATTATTATGGGGTAACCCAGGTGGATGAACATGGTTGTGAAAGCAACCAGGAAAGTGTTTCTCTGACCATTCATGATCTGCCATCCGCACCGGTTGTGGATGAGGATACACTGAAGGTATGCGAGGGATCGCCCAGTAAATCATTCTTTGCAGAGGGTACCAATATTGCCTGGTACAATACCGAACCACCGGCAAATCCTATTGCCAGCGACAATATGTTTACACCCGGCGTAAGCGATACAGGTACCTACACGTATTATGTTACTCAGTCATCAACCAGTACCAGCTGCGAGAGTCCTCATGATAGCGTTACTTACATCATTCTTCCCAACCCCGAGCCCTTTAATGTGCAGGGCGGAGGAACCTATTGTGAAGGCACCGGAGGACTGGAGATCAGTCTGGATTCTTCTTCCGCTTCCACATCTTATGAGCTGAGAAGGGATGGAAATACCTATATTACCGGAAAATCCGGTGTCGATGGACCCCTGAGCTTCGGATACATCAAGCCGGAAGGTACTTATACGGTGTATGCCACAGCCTCCAACGGTTGCATGGCTCAAATGCCGGGTACTGCCATGATCTCCGTGGATTCTCTTCCTGAAGCTGCCGGCAGCGTTACAGGTGAAACCGTGGTATGTCAGGGAGCAACAACAGATTATTCAGTTCCCGAAATTCCCTATGCCGATAATTACATCTGGAGCATTCCGGATGGGGCAGAGGTTGTGGCCGGAGACAGCTCGAATACCATTACGGTCAGCTACTCCGATACCGCTCAAAGCGGCGTCATAACGGTTTACGGCAGCAATCCCTGCGGTGAGGGAGCAGTTTCTACGGGCCTCGCAGTGGATGTACACCCGACCCCAGCAGATGCCGGTATAATCACCGGAGATAACGAAATCTGCCAGGGAGCCAATGGGGTGGCTTTTGAAGTATCTCAGATCCAGGATGCGAACCAATACGTATGGTCGCTTCCTTCCGGTGCCACCATTGTATCCGGTGCGGGTACACGCAGCATCCTGGTGAATTTCAATGAATCTTCCACCGGAGGTATAGTAAAGGTATACGGTAAGAACAGCTGCGGCAAAGGGGCCACTTCACCCGAACATCCAGTGGATGTGACTTCCAAACCAATTATTGTCACCGAGACCTATCAATCCATCTGTTCCACTTCTGATTCACTTATTGCCAATGACCCGGGATCAGCTACCATTAGCTGGGATCTGATCGATGGCCAGGCTACCATAGCCAATCCCAATAACTTTGAAACAGAGGTAACCGGGCTGGGCAACGGCATCAACAATTTTGAAGTAACGCTGACCAGCACCAGCAATGGTTGTGCCGATATAGATACGGTAACCATTGAGAACAACCAGCAGTTTGTCAATGCCGGTGCCGATCAAACGTTGTGCGCAGATTCCTTTAAGCTGTCCGGATCCAAACCGGAGGATGGCGTAACGGGTACATGGACTGTAGAGCAGGGTTCTGCCAACTTTGCCGATGCCAATCAATATAATACCAGGGTCACCAATCTGCAGAAAGGTGTGAATGTCCTGCGCTGGACACTGACGAAGAATGGATGCAGCAGCTATGACGAGGTAACCATTATCAATGAGTCACCTACGGAATCCGATGCCGGGATTTCGCAGGATTTATGCAGGACAAGTACTTACCTGGATGCCAATACACCCTCGATAGGTGGAGGAAAATGGTCCGTAGTTGAGGGCTTTGTGGAGTTTCAGGATGAGACCGATCCCGATACCAGGATCACCAATGTCGATCGGGGAGACAATACTCTGCGATGGACCATCACCAACAATACCTGCACCTCGCAGGATACGGTAAGGATATCTAACAACCAGGTATCTGTCGAAGCAGGAGATGATCAGGTGCTATGTACCTATAGAACCAACCTGAATGCAGTACCGCCCATTAAAGGAGAAGGTGAATGGTCTATCATCAGTGGCGATGCTACATTTGAAGACCGCGAGTCGCCAACTTCAGAGGTATACCTTGGGTTTAGTGATACAACGGTACTTGCATGGAACATATATTACAAGGGTTGCCAGTCATCCGACAGCGTGACCCTTGTCAATAACCTGCCATCCAACGCAAATGCCGGTGAGAATAAGGAGATTTACCAGAATTCTGTATACCTGGATGCCACAGTACCAGCTACAGGATCAGGGAGATGGTCGCTGCTGGAAGGGGCTGGTACCATACAGGATGTATATGATCCGAAGACTGAAGTAACCGGGCTTGCTTTCGGTGAAAACCTTTTCCAGTGGAAAGTGACGCACGAAAATTGTGTTACCATCGATACGGTAATCATTGATAATAAAACTACCGGATCTGTTTCTGCCGGTAATGATACCATCATTTGCACCAACCAAATTCGGTTGAATGGCTCAGAACCATTGCAGGGAGAAGGTGAATGGTCGGTAGTCAGGGGTTCTGCTAATTTTGATGACAAGAGCGCTCACAATACCATTGCCCGTAACCTTGCACAGGGTGACAATGTCCTGAAATGGACCGTTTATGGAAACGGGGTGGTTTCTGATACGGTGCTCATAACCAATAATGCGCCAACCAATGCCAATGCCGGTCCGGATATGGCATATTGCCGGGATTCCGCACAGTTATCTGCCAACAACCCTGCTGTAGGTACCGGTAAATGGAGCTTGATAGCAGGTGAAGGATCATTTGGTGATAAATTGGTGAACAATACAACCATTGAAGATCTTGGAACCGGAAGGAATACGCTGAGGTGGACCATCACCCATGAAAGCTGCAAATCAACTGATGAAGTAATAATCACAAACAATGAACCCACAACTGCAGATGCCGGTGTAGATCAAACGCTCTGCTCGGATGAGGCTACACTTTACGGCAATTCTCCTTCAGTTGGTAAAGGATTGTGGACCCTGGTTAGTGGTTCCAATTCTGTGAAATTCCAGGATCAAACGGTTGGAAATACCAGGGTCAGCAACCTGGGGCATGGTGAGAATGTACTGCGGTGGACCATCACCAATGAAAACTGCAGCTCTTCTGATGAAGTAACCATTACCAATGATAATCCTACAAATCCCAACGCGGGCCGTGATAAATCCATCTGCGTGGATTCCTTCCAGCTTAATGCCAATGAAGCCGTAATTGGAAAAGGGAAATGGAGTGTAATCAGTGGTTACGGAGATTTTACCGATCCCACTGATCATGAGTCCGGAATCAAGAATCTCAGCAAGGGTAACAATATACTGAGATGGACCATTGAACATAATGACTGTGAGTTGTATGATGAGGTAGAGATATCCAATGACCTGATAGAAGCTGAAGCGGGTTATGATCAGGAATTGTGCCAGGACAGCACTAGTCTCTCCGCCAACAACCCCGGCAAAGGTGATGGTTACTGGTCGGTGGTTACCGGCTCGGCTGTATTTGATGATGCTTCTAATCCGAACACTGATGTAAAACAACTGGATTACAGGAATCCCAATGTGTTGAAATGGACCATCTCAAACGAATCATGTGTTTCCACTGATAAGGTAACCATAGAAAACAAGAGCCCGGGCATTGTACATGCAGGCCAGGATAAAGATCTTTGTGAAGATTCTTATTATCTAAAAGCCAATCCGAATTACATGGGCGACGGTCATTGGGAAGCCTTAAGCGGAGGCGGAAACATTGTTGATGATTCCTCAGCAACCACCATGGTCAGAGACATGGGGCTGGGCGAGAATACTTTCCGGTGGAGGGTCGACCGGGATGGATGCATTAAATATGATGATGTAACCATTTACAATAACCTTCCGCTTGAAGCATATGCCGGTGAAAACGACAGCATTTGCAATACATCCTATACCATGCATGCTGAGGAACCGCCATTTGGTGTAGGGCGCTGGACGGTTGTTGCCGGTTCGGGGGATTTTGAAGAGGCCACCCAGTTTAATACATCAGTTTCTAACCTCTCGCAGGGAGTCAATACTTTCAAATGGACCGTCTATAATGGCAGCTGCACCACATCTGATGAGGTGACCATTGTGGTAAACCGGCCCAATACCCCTCGGGCAGGAGCAGATCAGGAGATTTGTAAAGATTCTACCACGTTACAGGCCAACATGGCCGGACCCGGCCAAACCGGTACCTGGGAGATTGTTGAGGGCAGTGGTAAGTTTGAAGACAAGCATGACCCGAATACCAAGGTGACCCATATGAGCTACGGAACCAATACCTATAGGTGGAATATCAGCTACAGGGGCTGTAATTTATATGATGAGGTAACCATTACGAACAATTCACCCACAGTAGCCAACGCCGGTAATGACATCCATGTGTGCGGCGATGAGGTGAGATTGAATGCCAATGAAACCAATATCGGAACGGGTGAATGGAGCCTGGTAAGCGGGGATGCAAAGTTCTCAGATAAAACGAATGCAAAATCACGGGTAACCAACCTGGGCTTTGGACCCAATACATTGCGTTGGACAACCACAAACGGTAACTGTACCACACTGGATGAAGTGATTGTTTACAATGATAAAGCACAGGCTTATGCAGGTGTGGACCAGGAGGTTTACAGGGATTCCACTACGTTGGTGGCCAATAAGCCAACACGAGGAGAGGGCAGATGGATCATTCTCGGAGGTTCGGGCACGTTTGAGAATCCCACAAAAGCACGGACAAAAGTACGTGATCTGAGCAACGGGGTGAATACTTTCCGGTGGACCATTACCAACAGCGGATGCAAGGCATCTGATGAGGTCAGTATTACTTACTATGAGATGCCCGATCCGGAGTTTGATGTAAGCAAAGACAATGGTTGTCCTCCTTTAACAGTACAGTTCTTTAACGAATCCATTAAGGCCAACAGCAACTTTACCTGGAATTTCGGGAATGACAATATATCTACGCATGAAAATCCCAGGCATACATATTACAAATCAGGAGAATATACTGTAGAACTTAAGACAAAAGGACCTGACGGAAGCACGGTCACGGAAGATACCACCATTGTGGTGCATGATGTACCCAAGGCAAGCTTTGATGTGGCGCCTGAGCATCTCTACATTCCTGAGCAGCACCTGCAGTGTTATGATATGTCAATAGATGCCGACCGGTATCTCTGGCATTTCGGCGACGGGAATACTTCGACAGAACCCAGCCCGATGCATAACTATCAGGATACGGGTACCTATAATATCCGGCTGGAAGTATGGTCGACACATGAATGTTACGATGATACCACCATACAAAATGTGGTTGAGGTAGATCAAAGCGGAAAGATCAAGTTTCCTTCGGGTTTTACACCGAATCCCAACGGACCTGTTGGCGGACATTATGATGAGAACTCAAGGGAGAACGATGTATTCCATCCCATTGCCAAAGGTGTTGAGGAATACCATCTCCAGATATTCAACCGCTGGGGTGTGATGGTATTCAAGTCCGATAAGCTGGAAATAGGCTGGGATGGTTACTATCAGGGTAAACCCGCTGAAGAAGGGGTTTATATCTACAAAGTACAGGGTACATTTAATAATGGAAGACGTTTTGAAAAAGTAGGGGATTTTGTCTTAATAAGGAAGTGAACATGAAGATGAAACGAGTCATTTTAATAATGGGGATGTTGCTGGTCAATACCATGATCTTTGGCCAGGACCCGCATTTCTCACAATTCTATGCCGCTCCGCTATACATGGCTCCCTCTTTTGCAGGAGCATCGGAGCAAACAAGACTTACACTGAACTACAGGGATCAATGGCCTAAAATACCTGGTGTATTTGTAACATACTCCTTCGCTGCCGATCATTACCTTCAGGAGTTGAACAGCGGATTGGGTGTATATTTCATGAGTGACCAGGCAGGAGACGGGAAAATTTCAACCACCAATGTGGCCGGCAATTATTCTTATAAACTGAAGCTCTCTGATCGCTGGTATTTCCAACCGGGCCTCAAATTTTATTATCATCAATACCAGATGGATTATTCAAAAGTGGTTTTTAACGATCAACTTGGGTTTGATTATACCAATCCCAGCTCCGTTGAGATCAATGAGGATCAAAACGTGGCCTATGTGGACTTTGGCACTTCCTTGTTGTTTTATAACCACAAATACTGGGTTGGAGGAATGGTGGATCACCTGATTAAGGCAAATCCTTCATTTCAAAACAACCCCAATTATAAACCGATGAGATACAATATTTTTGGTGGCGTCCAGATGTCTGTTGACCAGTTGAGGTTTAAGAGAAGCCGGCATAGCTTGTATGCTGCATTTCATTTTAAATCGCAGCAAGAGATACAACAGCTCAACCTGGGAGCCTATTACCGTAAGGAATCTTTTATGGTGGGGCTATGGTACAGGGGAATTCCTGTTATTCCTGAGTCACCTTCCGTAGATGCCGTGATTCTTATGCTGGGATATCACAGCAGCAATTTTAGCGTAGGTTATAGCTACGATGCCACCATATCACGGTTGATAACCAATACAGGCGGAGCTCATGAGTTATCTCTTTCTTATACGTTTTCCGGGGAAGACCTGTTCAGCAATAAAGAATATACACCCCCGCCATGCCCACGATTCTGAAGGAAAAAATTAAATTTATGTTAATTGTTTGGATGGTTAAGGGAAAATTTATATTATTGCACACCGAACGAATAGCATAATATGAACATATTTTTCATCCATACCGCAGTTCATCACCACCATCATTTTGAAGGTCACAATGTATGTGGAAGGACTGCAGTATGCTGATTGTTGAATCAAAAGAAAAATTTTAAGGCCTGTGGAAATTCCGCAGGCCTTTTTTTATGAGAAAAACACATGAATAATGAACAAACTCAAGATTGCATTACAGAAAAAAGGCCGGCTGAGCGAAAAGTCGCTTGAGCTGATCAAGGAATGCGGCATTTCTCTGAATAACGGGAGCCGCAAGCTGTTATCGGATTCTTCTGATTTTCCCCTGGAGATCATCTACCTGCGCGATGATGATATTCCCAGGTATGTAAGTGATGGAGTAGTAGATATAGGTATTGTGGGGGAAAATGTTGTCCATGAAGAAGGTGAGGAGGTAGATGTTAGGGAGAACCTGGGTTTTGCCCGCTGCCGCTTATCCCTGGCCATCCCAAAATCTGAGGAATATCCTGGGGTGAATTATTTCGAAGGAAAAAAGGTGGCTACTTCTTACCCGAATACATTACGCAACTTTTTCAATCAACAGAATATTGCGGCTGATATCCACGAGATAAGCGGCTCTGTTGAAATTGCACCCGGCATTGGGTTATCTGATGCAGTATTCGATATTGTCAGCACTGGCAGTACCCTGATAAGTAATGGTTTGAAAGAAGTAGAAAAAGTTATGGACTCGCAGGCGGTGCTGATCTCCAAACCCAATATGGAAGAGGAGAAAGAAGCACATCTGTCTCACTTGCTTTTTCGGATTCGCTCTGTAAAAAAATCCAGGAAGAACAAGTACATTCTCCTGAATGCCCCCAATGATAAGCTGGAGGAAATTACCGCCCTTTTACCCGGGATGAAAAGTCCCACTGTTATGCCTCTGGCAGAAGAGGGATGGAGTTCAGTGCATTCTGTTTTAAATGAGAGCGAGTTCTGGGAAGTGATCGATAAGCTCAGGGAGAAAGGAGCCCAGGGCATTCTTGTCATTCCGATTGAAAAAATGATTATTTAGACGATAAAACATGAAATCAATGAAGATCATACAGTATCCTAAGAAACAGGAATGGGACGCGTTGCTGAAGCGTCCCGACCAGGACCAGGGAGAGATCCGCAACAGTGTGACCCAGATACTTGACGACGTGCAAAAGAACGGGGACAGTGCCTTACTGAAATATACCAAAGCATTGGATGGTGTTCAGCTTGAAAAGTTTAGGGTTACCAGGGAAGAAATTGATTCTGCGGCTGAAAAGCTTGATGATAAGCTGAAAGAAGCAATCAAACTGGCTGCGGACAATATAGATAAGTTCCACCGCGCACAAAAGGGTGAGGAAACGAGCGTTGAGATTATGCCCGGCCTGCACTGCTGGCAGAAACCTGTTCCCATTGATGCCATCGGTATTTATGTTCCAGGGGGAAGTGCGCCCCTGTTTTCTTCTGTATTGATGATGGCAGTGCCTGCAAGGGTTGCGGGGTGCAACAACATCATCCTGACAACTCCCCCCGATAAAGAGGGAGGCGTGCACCCTGCCATTTTATATGCAGCGCGCCAAAGTGGTGTGGACGAGATATACAAGGTAGGTGGAGCACAGGCTGTTGCTGCTATGGCATACGGGACAGAGAGCATTCCCCGTGTGAATAAGATTTTCGGGCCTGGCAACCGCTTTGTTACTCTGGCCAAACAGCTGGTATCCATGGAAGGGGTAGCCATTGATATGCCCGCGGGACCTTCAGAGGTCCTCGTGGTAGCAGATGACCAGGTTCCTGCTTCATTTATTGCCGCGGACCTTTTATCCCAGGCTGAACACGGGGCCGACAGCCAGGTGGTTCTGTTGAGCACCAGCGAAAAATTGCTGGAAGATACCCGTAAGGAGATCGATAAATTGCTGGAAGATCTGCCGAGAAAGGATATTGCTGAAAAAGCCCTGGAGAACAGTCGGTTGATTTTACTGGGTGATATGGATGAAATTATGGATATGGTGAACTATTATGCACCCGAACACCTCATTCTTGCTACTGAAAATGCCTCAGACCTGGCACAGCAGGTAAGAAATTCGGGTTCAGTATTTATCGGGAATTATACACCGGAAAGCCTTGGTGATTATACATCAGGAACCAACCACGTCCTGCCAACCAATGGGTATGCAGTTTCTCACAGTGGTGTGAACCTGGATTCCTTTGTGAAAAAGATCACCTTCCAGAAAGCCTCCAGGGAGGGGCTTGAGAAAATCGGGGAAAGTACCATGCGGATGGCACAAGCAGAAGGTCTTGAAGCTCACAACAAAGCCGTGCAGGTTCGACTGGAATATAAAAACCGTTAGCAATGATTGAGATAAACAATCTGGTAAGAGAAAATGTAAGGCAATTGATTCCCTATAGTGCAGCCAGGGAGAAATACCAGGGTGAAGGGTATGTGTTTCTTGACGCCAATGAAAATCCTTTTGGCAAATCATTGAACCGTTACCCCGATCCTTACCAGAAGGCATTGAAGAAGAAACTTGCTGAGATCAAAGGAACAGATACGGAACAGATTTTTATCGGCAACGGCAGCGATGAGATCATTGATCTTTTGATAAGGGCTTTTTGCAATCCCGGTAAGGACAATATGATTGTTCCAGAACCGACCTATGGTATGTACGAGGTGGCAGGGAACATCAATGATGTGGAAGTACGAAAACCTCTGCTCACAGAAGATTTTCAGCCCGATACAGAGGAAATCTTTCGCCATACGGACGCTCATTCCAAGCTGATCTTTCTCTGCAGCCCCAACAATCCGACGGGAAACCTGCTTAGTTCGGAAAAAGTTAAAGAAATTCTGGACCGTTTTCAGGGTTTGGTTGTACTTGATGAAGCATACATTGATTTTTCCGGTGATCATGGATTTTTGCCTTTACTGGGTCAATACAACAATTTGATCATCATGCAAACCTTTTCAAAGGCAGGAGGAATGGCCGGCATCAGGCTTGGGTATGCATTCGCGGAACCTGAAATCATCGGTATATTGAATAAAATCAAATATCCCTATAATGTGAACCGGGTGACGCAAAATCTTGCCCTGAAGAAAATTAAAAAGCGAAAACAGCTGGAAAGAAAGGTGAAATTGATCAACAGGGAAAAGGAAAAGTTGATTGATTTCTTTGAAAACTGTAGTTTTGTGACGCATGTATTTCCATCCGATGCCAATTTTTTACTGGTAAAGGTATCAGATCCTGAAGGTTTGGTTGGATTTCTTGCTGAACGGAGGGTGATCATCAGGGACCGTTCAGGATTACCCGGATGTGAGAACTCAGTGAGAGTCACTGTCGGTAGACCTCCTGAAAACAATCGGTTGATGAAATTTTGCCTGGAATTTGAAAACAACAAAACAGCATGATGGAAAAATATCTTTTTTTAGACAGGGACGGAACCATCATCAGGGAGCCGGAAGATGAGCAGATAGATTCCCTTGAAAAAATGGATTTTCTTCCGGGGGTATTCAGAAATTTGTATCTGATAACCCATCTTTTGGATTATCGTCTTGTGATGGTTTCTAATCAGGATGGAATGGGAACCGCCTCTTATCCGGAAAAAGATTTTAATCTTGTTCAGGAGAAGCTGATGAAGTCTCTGAGCAATGAAGGGATTCAGTTTGATGAGGTGTTGATCGATCCTTCCACCCCTGAGGAGAATTCCCCCAACCGGAAACCCAATACGGGAATGGTCAGATCATACCTGCAGTGTGATTTCGACAGGGAAAACTCATTTGTAGTTGGTGACAGGGATACGGATATTATTCTGGCAAGAAACATGGGCATTCGGGGGATTAAGATCAATGAAGAGGATACTTCTGTTCCTGATGAGCTGGCTGATTTCTGTGCCCTGGCAACTCAAAGCTGGGATGAGATTTTTTCCTGGCTTCGAAAACACTCCCGCACAGCCCGGATTAAAAGGGAGACGGAAGAAACATCCATTTACGGCACATTATCGCTTGATGGTACAGGTCATTCGGATATTCAAACCGGCCTTGGATTCTTTAACCATATGCTGGATCAGCTGGCCAGGCACGGGAAAATGGATCTGGAGCTTTATGTAAAGGGAGACCTGGATGTAGATGAACATCATACCATTGAAGATACCGGGCTGGCCCTTGGTGAGGCTTTTGCCAGAGCTGTTGGAAACAAAAAAGGCCTGGAACGGTTTGGTTTTTCTGTTCCCATGGATGAATGCATATCCAATTGTGTTCTCGATTTATCGGGCAGGAGCCACCTGGAATGGAAGGTGGATTTTAGCCGGGAGCGAATTGGGGATGTTCCCACCGAAATGTTTGAGCACTTTTTTGAATCGTTTGCCCGTGAAGCCAGGATTACCCTCAATATTAATGCCGGTGGCAAAAACGATCATCACAAGATTGAAGCGGTATTCAAGTCTTTTGCAAGAGCACTGAAGATGGCTGTTGAGCAGGATGTGAACAATGTAACCATACCGACCACAAAAGGAAAGTTATAATGAAAACAGTGATTATTAAATATAATGCGGGAAACATACGGTCGGTGGATTTTGCCATGAAAAGGCTGCACCAGAATGCAGAAATCACCGATGATCATGATAAGATAAAAAAGGCCGACAGGGTTATTTTTCCCGGTGTAGGCGAGGCGAAAAGCACAATGGACTATTTGGCTGAAAGGGGACTGGATGATCTGATCATGAGTCTTGAACAACCGGTGCTGGCCATCTGCCTTGGAATGCAGCTTTTGTGCGAAAGTTCCGAGGAGCGCAATGCAAAGACCTTGGGTTTGATCGATACCAAAGTGAAGCGGTTCCAGGGGGACATCAAAGTACCGCATATGGGATGGAACAGGATTTTTGGTCTGAAATCACCGCTTTTTGAGGGAATAGAGGAAGGAGCATTCGTTTATTTTGTGCATAGTTACTATGTGCCCATGACCGATTATACGATAGCAAAGAGCTATCATTCCAGGCTTTTTAGCGCTGCCGTGCATAAAGACAACTTTTTTGCCGTGCAGTTTCATCCTGAAAAAAGTGGCCCCATCGGCGGAAAGATCCTGACCAACTTTTTAAATAAGGGGTGATAAGGGATGTAAAGGGAATAAAAGTCCCAAATGACTATTAATGACTAATGACCATAAATGACTAACAATGACAACAAATGACCATAAATCCTATGATTGAAATCATCCCGTCCATCGACCTGATGCAGGGTAAGTGTGTAAGGCTTGAGCAGGGGGAGTTCGACAGGCAGACGGAATATCCCCATGATCCCGTGGATCTGGCAAAGCTCTATATGCAAAAAGGTTTCAGAAGGCTTCATGTGGTTGATCTTGAGGGCGCCAAAAATAAGAAACTGATGCACACTGAAACGCTGGCTCAGATGAGGAAGGCAACCAGCCTGGTTATTGATTACGGCGGAGGCATCCGGAGCAAAAAGGATGTTGATACGGTACTGGAGGCCGGTGCGGATTTTGTAACCGTTGGATCCCTGGCTATCCGGGAACCCGATACGTTCAGGCAATGGATGTCTGAGGCAGGCCCGGAAAAATTTATTTTGGCTGCGGATATTAAGGATGGTAAAGTAGCTGTGGATGCCTGGACCAGCGGCTCGGATCTGGAAATAGAAGGTCTGATCACACAATTCCGTTCAGATGGTCTGAGGGAGGTTCTCTGTACCGACATTAGCAGGGACGGAATGTTGGAAGGAGTCAATACGGAGCTTTACAAACAGTTAAAGGAGGCATTTCCTCAAATAAGCATCATTGCAAGTGGGGGTGTTACTTCCCTGGATGACCTGAGGGAGCTGGACCAGTACGGTGTTGATGCCGCGGTAATCGGTAAGGCGCTTTATGAAGGAAATATTGATCTGGATGCTTTAAAAGAATTTATATAATAGAATATAATAATACATTATGCTGGCAAAACGAATCATACCCTGTCTGGATGTTAAAGACGGTAAAACGGTAAAAGGAATAAAATTTGAGCAGATCAAGGATGTGGGCGATCCTGTTGAACTGGGAGAATTGTATTCACGGGAAGGAGCCGATGAACTGGTTTACCTGGATATTACGGCATCGCATGAGAAAAGGAAAACCCTTCCCCATCTGGTGCGGCGGATTGCAGAAAACCTGAACATTCCCTTCACCGTAGGTGGAGGAATTAATGAGCTTAAGGATGCAGAGATTCTGCTGGAATCAGGGGCAGATAAAATCTCCGTGAATTCGGCAGCAGTGAATTCACCGGAGCTGATCAGCCAGATGGCTGAAAATTTCGGTAGCCAGTTTGTAACGCTGGCAATAGATGCCAAAAATATTGAAGGAAACTGGAAGGTATTTATCAACGGAGGCCGAATCAACACGGAGAAGGACCTTTTTCAGTGGGCCAGGGAAGGAGAAGAGAGGGGATGCGGGGAAATCCTGTTTACCTCTATGGATCATGACGGGGCGAAAGATGGCTATGCTTTGGAACCTCTAAATGAGCTGAGCCAAACCCTTTCCATTCCCGTGATTGCTTCCGGTGGAGCAGGAGCAATGGAGCATTTTTCGGAAGTCTTTACCAAAACCCACGTTGATGCTGCTTTGGCTGCCAGTATTTTTCATTATAACGAGATCGGCCTGGGAGAGCTGAAAAGATACCTTAAACAGCAGGGGGTTGAGGTGAGGATTTGAGAATTAGTTGTGAGTTTTGAGTAGTGAGTAAATTGATGGAGCGACAGAGCGAAGAGGCGAAGGAATGGGGAGAAGACGTGATAAGTAGTGAGTAGTGAGTAATTAGTAATGAGTAGTGAGTGGTGAGTAGTGAGTAATGAGTTAATTGTCTCCGTTCCCATTGCTCAGTTCCCAGCGCTCAGTGCCCAGTGCCCAGTTCTCTCTGCACTTTAACAATTTAACAATGTAACAATTTGACAATTTAATCCCGCCTGTCCCAGTCGGGCAGGCCCGCCTGCATGCGGGCAGGCATTCAATCATTCAATCATTGACTTTATGGAACTTGATTTTGACAAACTTAACGGAATCTTACCTGTGGTGATCCAGGACTGGGATACTTCAAAAGTGCTCATGCTGGGTTTTATGAACCAGGAAGCTTATGATAAAACGGTAACGGATGGCTTTGTCACCTTTTACAGCCGTTCAAGGGAGCAGTTGTGGACCAAAGGCGAAACCAGCGGCAATTATTTAAAGGTTAAGGAAATTAAGCCTGATTGTGACAGCGACAGCCTGCTCATCAAGGTTGAGCCTTTTGGTAATACATGCCATTTGGGAAAGTACAGTTGTTTTGATGAGGCAAAGGAGGATGGTTATGAGTTTTTGTCGAAGCTCGAGCAATTGTTGTATGAGCGCCTGGAACAGATGCCGGAAGGTTCCTATACTTCCAGTCTGTATAAAAAAGGCATCGATAAAATAGCACAAAAGGTGGGGGAAGAAGCAGTTGAGCTTGTTATTGAAGCCAAAGGCAAAGACCGGGAACGATTGGTGAATGAAGCTGCCGACCTGGTTTATCACATGATGGTGTTGCTTGTCTACAAGGGCTATTCGCTGGGTGAGGTGGTTGAAGTCCTCAAAACCAGGCACAAATGATCCGTTATATTGTTTAATTTCCTTTTTACTGGTTGATACAACAGAACGGATATATATTATTTTTACAGGGTATTATATTTTACCGGGCCGGTTTTTCCCCATTGTTTATTCTTCTGTAAAGTCATCCCGTACATATTCCTGCCATTTTTTAATATTTCTGATAAGCCCGGATTTGCCGATCATGTGCGCACCAAGAGGCGATGTCAGGTAAATGAAGATAATGATTAGTAAACCTTTCAGAACGTTGGTGTAATCAGGAAAAGTAAACATAGTTGCTATCAGAATAAGTGTAATGCCAATGGAATTGGTTTTGGTTGTAGCATGCATGCGCATGAAAAGATCGGGAAGCCGCAGTATTCCTATGGCCGATATCAGGATAAATAAGGCTCCCAGGATCAGCAATATAAATACAATCCAGTCAATCATTATGACCTCCTTTCGTAAGAAATTTTGCTATGGCTACAGTAGCTATAAATATTACAAGCGAAATTACAATGACTATATCCAGGTACTCTTTTTGTCCCGAAATGATCATAACCAATAGAATGATCCCCAATGCAACAAAGGCCAGTAGATCAAGAGCTATTACGCGGTCGGGAATGGAAGGGCCCTTGTATAATCTTATTAAAATAAGAAAAATTGATGCAATTAAGATATATAGTGCTATTTTGGCTCCCAGGACAATCATAATACCCTTATTTAAAAAGTTTATATATTCTCATTTCGAGGTTTTTGATTTCTTTTATTCTTTTTTCTTCATTTGAGAGAAAAAGGAAGTGAACATAGATGTACTTTTTATCCTCTGAGAGGTCCATAGTCAAAGTTCCCGGTGTCATGCTTATTAAGTTCACTAAAAGCAATATAGCTTGACTGTTTGTAAGCTGAACGGAGATTTTCATAATCCCAGGTTTCATGTTTAACCTGGGGGACAATATATGATAAGCCAGCTCAAAATTGGCCTGGATCACTTTGGATATATAAAAAAAGAAGAATTTCAATATCTCTGTTATTTTTTCAAAAATTCGAAACATGGCTTCAGCTTTTATGATTTGAGTACTGCCTCGATATAAATTTCCGGGTTTTTGAGCACACCAGTAGCTTCCTCCAAAACATCCATGAACCATCCGGCAAATATTCCTAGGATCAGTGTAGAAAGGGCAAGAATGGCTACGGGATATATCATTGAAGGTTTTATCCTCAGGGAGTTTGCCAGTTTGTCTTCATTGGGGTTGTTTTTCCAGAAGGCCTCATTCCATATTTTCATCATGGAAAATAACGTGACGATACTTACCCATACGGCAATCCCTGTAATAATAAAATGTTTTGCTTCGAAACCGGCTTTTATCAGGGATAGCTTCCCAAAAAATCCGGAGAGGGGAGGTAAACCCGCCAGGGCCATTGCCGGAATAAAGAAAAGTAGTCCCAGCCAGGGGTGTTCTTTGAAGAGCCCCCCAATCGATTTTAGCTGAAAACTTCCTGTTTTTTGATAAATCAAACCACTTGCAAGAAATGTGGCTGTTTTAGCCAGGATATTGTGTAACATAAAATAAATGGAGGCAGCAATAGCAAATGCTGAGAAAACGCCCAATCCCATGATCATGTAACCTATCTGACTAATGATGTGAAATGACAAAATACGCCTGATATCATACTGGGAGGCGGCTGCAAGCACTCCAACTACCATGGTGAAACCAGCCACAACGAGTAAAAGACCCTGCCAGAATGGATTGATTTCTGAGATGTAAAGCGTAAAGAAGCGGATCATCGCATATACGCCCACTTTGGTAAGCAAACCGGCAAAGAGCGCTGTTATAGTAACCGGGGTTGTATGATAGGATGAAGGCAACCAGAAAAAGTAGGGGAAAATGGCTGCTTTGATGCCAAATGCCATAAAAAAGAGGATAAACGATGAATTCATCATAAATGACTGGTCGCTTTCGCGGGCGGTTAATGCCAAATCGGCCAGGTTAAGGGTTCCGGTTTTTCCATAAACCAATCCTATGCCTGCTAAAAAAAGGAAGGAACCCAATAGGTTCATGGTGACATATTTAATGGCACCTTCCAGTTGTTGTTTCTCACTGCCAAGTGTAATAAGCACAAATGAGGAAATAAGCATGACTTCAAACCAGACGTACATGTTGAAAATATCTCCGGCAATGAAAGCTCCACTGACACCCATCATCAGTGTATGAAAAAACAAGAAGAACCGAACCCGGTGGCGTTTTAAGTCGATCCCGTCTAACGCATAAAAAGCTGTCAGGAGTGCCATGAAAGATGTGATCATCAACATTACAGCGCTAAACAGATCGATAACAATTGTTATTCCGAAGGGAGCCTCCCATCCCCCTGCTTGCATCACTTGTATTCCATTCTCCTTAACATGGAAGAAAATCACTGTATTTATAACAAATAGCAGTAGTGCACCGGTAAGTCCTATCATTTTAATCCACCGGACATTTTTCCCTGCCAGAAGCAATGCAATGACAAATACCAATGGGGTCAGTATGGGTAAGGCAGTGATCATGATTTATCGGTTTGTTTTACCTGGTCGAGGTCATCCGTATTGGTTTGTTTATAATACTTGTATTTCAAAGCCAGCGTAAAGGCTACAATTCCGAAGCCTATGACAATGGCAGTCAGTACAAGCGCCTGGGGTATTGGATCTGCCATCGACTGGCTTGCATCTGCAGACTTTTGACTGATAAAATCCGGTTTTCCCTGCGTTAGCCCTGCTGATAAAAAAATAAGCAAGTTTGTGGCGTTGCTCAGAAAAATAATTCCCAGGATCAGTTTAACGAGGCTTCTCCTGAGCAATAAGTATACCCCGGCAGTATACAGCACTCCTATTATTATTGATATAACTAACTCCATTCCCATTCCTCCATCATTGAAGTGATTATTAAATAGATGAATCCAATGACCGTAAAATAGATTCCTATGTCAAACAAAAGGGGTGTGCCCAGTTTCAAATCCAAACCCGGCAGGGAGATTTTAACCCATAGGCCTTGCAAGATGGCACTTTCAGTAATGTATCCGATAGATGCACTTATTAATATTAAGGCCATTCCTATAGCCAGAAAAGAATAAGGGGTATTCCCGCTTTGTTGAAACAGATTTTCTGAGGAAAAAGCAGATAACGGCTTGAATATAAGAGCGCTTCCTGCAACAAGCCCTCCGACAAAGCCCCCGCCAGGGTAATTATGGCCGCGGAGCAACAACCATACAGAAACCAACAGAAACAGTGGCTTTAGTACATCGCTTGCTATTTTTAAAATTACTGAGTTCATGAGGATTTAATTTTTAAAAGCGCTACAACTCCCAGGCCAGCAATTAACAATACGGTTATCTCTCCCAGTGTATCCAGTGACCTGAAATCAACCAGGATTACATTGACGATATTGTTGCCAAATCCTTTGTCCGGCGCGTTTTTTATGAAGTAATCCGATATTGGGTTTTTCAGGTTAAGGCTTTGGGCCTGCAAGGATACTCCAGTCATAAAACTTCCAACAGAAAGAGCAATTAATCCATCACGTATTTTGGAAGCCCTGGAAGAGAGTTTGGCAAAACGGGGCAGTTTGAAGATAACCAGCACGAAAATGACCATTGTTAAGGTTTCTACCAGCAACTGAGTAATGGCCAGATCAATGCCACTAAAAATCAAATATATGATGGCTATACCGTATCCTACCACTCCCATGGCTATAATAGCGGTGATGCGTGAATTTGTAAACAATGTGAAAAGGGTGGCCACCAATATGATTACAGCAATAAGCAATGCATAGATTGTAACATTATTTGAAGTTGCTGCTGATTTCCAGAATTCAAGATTGATAAGCTGGTACCAGCCCAAAAGGGCAACCGATCCGAACAGTACCATCAGATAAAACCTGTGGTATCCATGCTGGAAAAGATTCGTATTCAGTTGTGAAATTTTGAGGATCCAGTCCAGAAAACCAGAGAAAGAATCACTAAAACTAAAGTTGAACAATTTGTTGTTGATCTTCCTGATAACAGGGATTATCCTGTTTCTCAGCAGGAAAAGGATTACACCGCTCATGATGGTCAGTAAGCTTAGAAGGAAGATGCGGTTAAAGCCGTGCCAAAGCTTTAGTTTAATATCCAAGTCTATAGCTGTAATGGCCATCATTGCAGGTTGGATGATCTTTTGCCCAAGCTGGTAAGGGAATAAACCCAATATCAATCCTGCAAATGCCAGTATTCCCGGACCGATCCAAAAATTAACCGAGGTTTCCCGGGGTATTTTAAGGCCTTCATATTTTTTCCGGAAAAAAACCCTGTAAGCAATAAATATAGATATCCATACCATAAAAATGTTGGAAACTACTCCGAAGAATGTCACGTAATTGGCAATATTGGGTGCCTGAATTTTGGCTTCATAGATGATTTCCTTACTTATGAAACCTAACATAGGCGGTAAGCCGGCCATTGAAAGCAGGGCCAGGACCGACACAACCGTGGTTATTGGCATTTTGTAGGCCAGGTTACCAAGCAGGTCGATATCCCTGGTGCCCGTTGTTTTTTCTACAGAACCTGCAACCATGAAGAGCGCGCCTTTGTAGAAAGCATGAACAATCAGATAGATCAGGGCAGCCTTTATTGCCAGTTGTGTATTAATGCCGATTAAAAGCACCAGTGTACCCAGTGAGCTTACGGTTGTATAAGCCAGTATGGCTTTTAGATCTCTTTGTGTAAGCGCAAGGTATGCGCCTATAAGCATGGTAATTCCCCCGAATAATGGAATGATTGTATGCCATTCATAGGTGTCGCCCATAACCGGACTAAGGCGGGCCAGGAGATATACGCCGGCTTTAACCATGGTCGCTGAATGGAGGAAAGCACTCACTGGTGAGGGTGCTTGCATGGCACCCGGGAGCCAAAAATGGAACGGAAACTGTGCAGATTTGCTGAATGCACCACCCAATATCAAAAATAAGATGGGTAGATAGAACGCATGTTTTGAAATATACTCACTTTGTTCCTTTAATTCCACTATATTATAAGTTCCGGAAATAACTTCCAGCAGGACAAAACCTGACAAAAGCATCAATCCTCCAAAAGTCGTAACCAAAAATGCCTGTAAAGCAGCTTTCCTAACATTTTCCTGTTGATGTTTGAAGCCTATAAGCAAAAAAGAACTAACGCCCGTTAATTCCCAGAAAATAAAAAGTAACAACAGATTGGCTGATAGAACTACACCAAGCATAGAGGCCATAAAAACCAGAAGATAAACATAGAAACGACTGGTATGAGTATATTCCTTCATGTACTCATGGGCATAAATCAGGATAAAAGCACCAATACCGCTAATCAGGAGTGCAAATATCAAACTGAGCCCGTCCAGTATTAAGTGCAGGTTTAATCCAACCTCAGGCATCCATAGGCGGTAGGTTTCCAGCACGTCCTTTTCTGCTATTGTGGGTACCAGAGACAAAAGATAAACAAATACACCCAGGGGAAATATAGCCAGTATAAATCCCTTTAGATGGGCAAACTTTGGAGATATCAGCAGTGACAACCCTGCTGCCAGAAACAGTATGAGAATAATGTATTCCACCTAATATTCTTTTGTAACACCAACAATATCGAATATGGAAACAATGATTTCTCAGAAATTGTTTTGTCGGTTACTAAAAGATTGATTAAGCCCCGTTTTTATCTGACATAAAATTACGGGCTTTATTCAGATTTTCCAAATTACCAATATCAAACCAGTTTGATTCAAGATCCTTATAAGCTATTATCTTTTCTTCCTTTGCTGCTTTAAGGTAAACATCCATGATGGAAAAAACTTCTCCGGTTGGCATATATTCAAATAATTTAGGATTGGCCATATGGATCCCGCTAAATGCCAATCTCTTTAAAGATTTGTTTTCATAGATCACCACTTTCCTGCCGGTTTTGGTATTTTCCCATCCGCAAAGCCTGTTTTGCGCATCAAAAAGTAAGTATCTGGAGGTAGGCCTTTCCTGTACTACCAGGGTGGCAAGGGCATTTTGATTAAGATGATGATCATAAACTTTTTGAAGATTCAAATCGCTTAAAACGTCTACATTATGGATGAAGAATGGTGAGCCGTCGTTAAAGAACCAGGAAGCATGTTTTAAACCGCCACCTGTGTCGAGCACTTCTGGTCTTTCCTCGGAAAAAGTAATGTTTGCATCGAAATGGTGTTCCTCTTCAAGGAAGGCTTTTATCTTATCGGGGAAATGATGCAGGTTGATGATAAGCTCGTCAAAGCCATATTGCTTTAGGTGGCGGATTGTTCGCTCAAGCATGGTTTTTCCGCCTACATCCACAAGTGCCTTAGGGATGGTATTGGTAACCGGTTTCAGCCTGGTGCCCAAACCGGCAGCCAGAATCATTGCTTTCATTCTTTCAGATCCAGATGATTTAGTTTGACAGCTACATCATATTTTTCCCTTATTCGCCGGGCCAGCCATTCTGCGCAGAAAACCGATCTGTGTCTTCCGCCAGTGCATCCGAAATTTACCATCAGGTGAGTAAAACTGCGATCTATATAATTTTCCAGGTTGGTTTTTACCAACTGGAAGACGTGCTCCAGGTACTCATAAATGTTGGTGTTCTGTTCGAAGAACTCAACTACTTCCGGGTCTTTTCCGCTTAGCATCATGTACCGCTCAAATTTGCCAGGGTTGAGAATACCCCGGCAATCAAAAACATACCCCCCTCCGTTTCCACTGACGTCATAGGGAATGCCCCTGCGGTAGGAAAAGCTGTTCACTGTAACGGTTAGCTTTTGATGGTTCTCCATTATTGGACCTTTTTGATGAGGCTCAATTCTTTGATTATCCTGCCAAGTTCCGGCAAATCATTGAGCAATTTATTTTTCTCCTGCAAAAGCCGGAGATTTTTCAGGGCCAGGGGAATGCTTTTAATGAAATGTTGCCTTCCTTCTTTCAAACCCCTCAATCCGTAAGCACCCAGTGTCTGTAATACCCTGACGAGGGCAACCGGATAGTAATAACTAAGGAATTCCCGCCGGTTGATGGGTGTGTACATTTCAGCGATTCCCATGTAATAGTCAAGCATCTCTTCCCTGAGCTCATCAGGCAATTTAGCCCTTGCCTGGAAAAGGAATGAGGCTACATCATATTGAAGGGGTCCTTTTCTGAATCCCTGGTAATCGATGAAGTATAGTTTGTTTTTATGCAGCATGATGTTCCTGGACTGAAAATCCCTGTACATGAGATAATCATTGTCTGCCTGCATGATGAAATCTGCAAACTGTTGAAAATCTTCCCGAAGCTTTTCAGGATGGTACCCGATACCCATCTGATGCAGGAACTGTTCCCTGAAGTAGTTCAGGTCCCAAAGAATTGAATCCTGGCTGAATTGCTTGTAGGGATAGCAAATGGAAAAATCCATCTTTTTTCCCCCCATTACCTGGATCCGGGCCAGCTCTTTGAGCGCCTCCCTTAATGTTTCCTTTAACTCGGATGAATCTTCAGAATGATTGAAGTGATCGGAGTGATCCAGGATGAATGAAAATAAAGTGCGGTCGCCAAGATCTTCCAAAAGATAGATATCATTGTCCAGATCGCAGAGATATACCTCGGGAACACATATTCTTTCATCCATAAAAAAGTGGGTCATGGAAATGAATGCCCGATTTTCCTTGAAATTGGGGTTGTGCACACCAATGGCAGTGTTGTTTCTGCTTTTCAACCTGTAATATGTTCTGTTGGATGCGGTCGGTGGCAATGCTTCTATCGTTTCAGGCATCTCATTGCACCATTTATAGAATAATCCGCCCAATGTTGTTTCCGTTGATGTTTTCAATTTATGGCTGATGTTTTTTACAAAATTAGAATATCTGCTGATTTTAAAGTCCGTCACCCGAAAGAAAATATCCTGTGGCTATACGGTTGAAAAAACTACGAATATAACGATTTTAGGAGCATATATATAAAAATTCGCCTGGTTTTTATAAAACCGGGATTTTATTGTTCTTTTCCCATCAAAAAAAACCTCTTTCTTATTATAATTGCAGATATAATATGAAATTCCAAAACATCTTACTTATGCGAAATTTATTTACTTATTTGTTTCTGGTTTTAATGGTTTTAACGACCGGAACCTCCTTTTCACAGGAAGATTATAAAAAGATTACCCTTGACGACATTTATCGGAAGCATAAGTTCAGCCAACAGTCGGTGCACGGATTGCGTTCCATGAATGACGGGATTCACTACACGGTGCGGGAAGCAGGGATAGCCATCGTGAAGTATAGCTATGAAACCGGACAGCCGGTGGACACCCTGCTGGACATCAGGGATTATCCCGGGGTGCCTTCCATATCACGTTATGAATTCAGCAACGACGAGGGCAAAATATTAATCGCAACCGATGTTGAGCCCATATATAGAAGATCTTTTACTGCACAATTCTATATTTTCAACCGGGATAAGGAAACGCTTGAGCCATTGAGTGAAAAAGGCGCCCAGAAGCTTGCCACTTTTTCACCGGACGCCTCAAAGGTCGGTTTTGTAAGAAAAAACAATTTATTTATCAAGAATCTGGTTACAGGAGAAATTAAACAGATCACACATGACGGCGAGCACAATCACATAATTAATGGTACCACCGATTGGGTGTATGAAGAGGAATTTGCCATAACCCAGGGATTCCACTGGTCACCCGACGGTGATAAGATCGCATTTTATAAGTTTAACGAAAGCCGCGTGAGGACTTTCCACATGACCATGTACCGCGATTCTTTGTACCCTGAGGATTATACCTTCAAATATCCCAAAGCAGGCGAGAAGAACTCAATCGTGAAGATATTTGTCTATGATCTTCAGGATGGCTCAATTAAAGAGATGGATACGGGGGAGGAAACCGATCAGTATATTCCGCGGATTAAGTGGACCGAGGAAAACGATAAGCTCTGTATGATTCGGATGAACCGGTTGCAGAACAGGATTGAGATCATGCTGGCCGATGCCAACACCGGTGAATCGGAAGTCATTTATGAGGAGAAAGATGAATATTACATTTCCCAGATTGGGGACGATTACCCCACCTTTGTGGATGATGGAAAACATTTCATCATATACAGTGAAAAGAGTGGTTATAATCATCTTTACCTGTATGATATGGAAGGGAGCCTTGTACATCAGATTACAGAAGGCAACTGGGAGGTCACCAATTTTATTGGTTATGATGAAAAATCCGGACGCGTTTTTTATGCTTCAGCTGAAGAATCCCCTTTAAAACGTTCGGTTTATTGTATCAGAAAGAATGGTAAGGATAAAAGAAAGCTTACAGAAGAAGATGGATGGAACCAGGCCGTTTTCAGCGAGGGATTCAAATATTATATCAATTATCGCTCCCGGGCAAATATGCCGTTAAAGGTAACCTTGCACCAACGTGATGGAAAGTTGATCCGTGTATTGGAAGATAACCAGGAATTAAGCGAAAGAACCGACGAATATGGCTTTCAGGATAAGCAGTTTCTAAAGATCAATACGCCGTCCAGCGATTATGATCTGAATGCCTATATGATCACTCCTCCAGATTTTGATAAGAACAAACAGTATCCCTTGTTTATGTTTCTATATGGTGGTCCGGGTGCACAAACGGTTACTGACAGCTGGGGCGGTCGTCTGGCCTGGTTCCAGATGCTGGCCCAGAGAGGGTATGTGATCGCCGTTGTGGATAACCGGGGAACAGGTGGTCGCGGTGAGCAATTCAAGAAGATGACCTACGGGCAGCTTGGTAAATATGAAACGATCGACCAGATAGAAGCAGCACAGTTTTTTGGGGATAAAAGCTATATCAATGCCAGCCGTATTGGTATTTTCGGCTGGAGCTACGGGGGATACATGTCGTCCAACTGCCTATTCCAGGGCAATGAAACATTTTCCATGGCCATAGCCGTTGCCCCGGTAACCAACTGGCGCTATTACGATACCATATATACCGAGCGCTATATGGGCCTGCCCCAGGATAACGCGGATGGCTACGACGACAATTCCCCCATTAACCACGTGGAGGGCTTAAAAGGCGATTACCTCCTTATTCACGGCACCGGCGACGACAATGTGCATTTTCAGAATTCTATTGAGCTGGCTGAAGAACTGGTACAAGCCGACAAACAGTTTGAAATGCAATTCTACCCGGATAAAAACCATGGCATTTATGGCGGGAATACCACGTATCATCTGTATACCAGGATGACCAATTTTATTATGGAAAACCTGTAGGAAGAACGAGGGCATGAGAGCACGAGAGCACGACTACACGAACCCACGACGACACGAAAGAGCGACGGGGCGAGGGAGTGGGAAGACGGGATGATTGGTTTGAAGGTTTAATGTTTGAGGTTTCAGGTTAGACATGCCGTGGCGTGTCTCGTCATTTTGCAGGAAATAGACCAATGTGGCAAGATAATGGGAGAACACAGGAGCATTGAGAAGGCGGGAAAAGTAGAAAAGTAGTGAGTTTTGAGTAGTGAGTAAATTGCTATTGTCCAGATGAGAGATAGGAAGGTAAGCTAATTCAATGCAGCAATTAAATGGAAGCATGCAATAGTTAAATCGAAGCATACAACAATCAAATGAAGA
>Ga0207797_1000737_pt1 | contig 24942 bp, 23 predicted proteins | sample PRCRCaboRojoPR_6_FD_187275 | JGI IMG/M metagenome (GOLD analysis project Ga0207797, IMG submission 187275) | Marine sediment microbial community from Cabo Rojo, Puerto Rico - PR CR 10% Liquid 1 (SPAdes) | ecosystem: Environmental > Aquatic > Marine > Coastal > Sediment | place: Cabo Rojo, Puerto... | reverse complement strand
GTGGGGTGGGGGTGGATGGCCTTCTCCATCTCCTCCACGGTGGACTCCAGGTGGCGGCCCACCACGAACTCGGCGATGAGCTCCGTGGCGTGGGGTCCCACGATATGGGCCCCCAGGATCTCGGAGTACTTCTTGTCCCGAATCACCTTGATGAACCCGTCCGTGTCCCCGGCGGCCACGGCCCGACCGATCCCCATCCAGGGGAACTTGCCCACTTCGATGTCGTGCCCCTGATCCCGGGCCTCCTCCTCGGTGAGGCCCACGGACGCCACCTCGGGGTGGGCGTAGGTGCAGTTCGGGATGTTGCCGTAGTCCACGGTGTCGTGGCCCTGGCCGGCGATGTGCTCCACGCACACGATGCCCTCGTGGGAAGCCTTGTGGGCCAGGAGGGGCGGGCCCGCCACGTCGCCGATGGCGTAGACGCCTTCCACGTTCGTCCGGAGGTACTCGTCCACCTGGATGAAGCCACCGTTCTCGGAAAGCTGGACCCCCAGCTCCTCCAGGCCCATGTCCTCCACGTTGGGCACCCGGCCCACGGCGGACAGGACCCGGGCCACCTCCAGGGTTTCCTCCTCCCCGTTCCCGTCTTCCAGGGTCAAGCGGACCCCCTCCTCGGTGACCTGGGAGCTCTTCACGGTGGTGGAGGTCCGGATCTTCATCTTCCGCTTCTTGTAGCTTCGGGCCACCGCCTGGGAGGAGTCCTTGTCTTCCAGGGGAAGAACCCGGTCCAGCATCTCGATGACGTGGACCTGGGAGCCGTAGCTGGCGTAGATGTCGGCGAACTCCATTCCCACGGCTCCGGCTCCCACCACGGCCAGGGACGGTGGGGCCTCCTTCTGGAAGAGGGCGCCCGTGGAGGACCAGATCTTCTCCTCGTCGATGGAGAGCATGGGAAGATCCCTGGGCCGGGATCCGGTGGCCAGGATGACGTGGGGGGCCCGGAAGACCTTCTTGTCTCCCTCTCCGTCCTCCACCTCCACCTCACCCTTCCCCAGGAGCCGGCCGACGCCCTCGATGTGGGCCACGCCATTCTTCTTGAAGAGGTGCCCCACGCCCCGGGTCAACTGGTCCGCCACCCGCCGACTCCGCTCCTGGGCCGGACCCAGGGCCACGTCCACCCCTTCCACCTTCACTCCGTGCCCCTCGGCCCTGGCCATCTCGTTCACGAAGAGAGCGCTGGACAGAAGGGCCTTGGTGGGAATGCACCCCACGTTCAGGCAGACACCCCCCAGGACCTCCTTCTCCACGCACGCCACGCTCAGGCCCAACTGAGCCCCCCGGATGGCACCCACGTACCCTCCCGGCCCACCGCCGATGATGATCAGGTCAAAGCTGTCGCTGTTCGTTTCCTTCACCTTCACGATACACCTCGTGGTTGGGAATCCGGGCCCGACGGCCGCCCCTCGACGGGCGGGTCCTCGAAGATGGACGAAGAAAACCATAGTAGAGCCCCCGGGGGAAGGGGGGAACCCCCGCCCTCCCCGGGGAACCGCGACAGACGGTACCCCACGTCACCCATCCTGCTCCGCCTCCCTCCCTTCCCCGTCCCCCCTCTCCACCCGGGGACCCGGGGCTCGCCCGGCCCTGGAGCGGCGAATGAGGACCAGGTTCCTCACGTACACGAAGGCCCCACCCGCCTGCCCCACCATGAAGACCGGGTCCTTGCGGAGAGTTGCGTAGGTGAAGAGAAGAGCGGCCCCCCCCAGGCTGAGGTACCAGAATGCCAGGGGGATGACGCTCTCGCCCCGACGCTCCGACACAATCCACTGCACGATGAAGCGACTGGCGAAGACGGCCTGTCCCAGAAAGCCGAAGCCCAGAAGCCAGGTGTCAATGCCCTCCATGCTCATCCCTCCTTCTGCCGTTGGCACACCTTCGGGTCTCCCCCCATCCTCCGTCTGACTCCTGCCGTCCTCCCTGATGCCATCTCCATTCTCCCTGGCCGGTGGTTCCGCCTCGGAAAACCGATTTCCTTTGCCCCCGGGGAGGTCATGCTCCTAGTTTTCTCCTTCGAAGGCGGCGGGTCCGATTCCATCCATCCTCCGCCGTGACCCGAGCACCCTGTGAAGACTCTCCCGGAGAGCTGTCATGTGGGAAATCATCATTCCCGTGGTGGTGGTCATCGTCTTCGTGGCAATCTACAACCGCCTGGTGAAGATGCGGGAGCAGGTGGATGCGGCCTGGGCGGACATCGACGTGCAGCTCAAGCGTCGACACGACCTGGTGCCCAACCTGGTGGAGACGGTGAAGGGCTACGCCGGGCATGAGCAGGAGACCCTGGAGAAGGTCACCCGAGCCCGGGCCGCCGCCCTCTCGGCTCAGGGCCCGGCGAGTCAGGCCGACGCGGAGAACATGCTCACCGGCGCCCTCAAATCCCTCTTCGCCCTTTCCGAGGACTACCCCGACCTCCAGGCCTCGGAGAGCTTCCGGGATCTGCAGTCGTCCTTGAGGGACCTGGAGACCCACATCCAACAGGCCCGGCGATACTACAACGCCGTGGTCCGGGACTACAACACCAGAATCGCCCAGGTACCCCACAACATCATGGCCCAGGCCTTCCGCTTCACGAAACGGGAGTTCTTCGAGATCGACGAGGAGGAGCGGGACGTGCCCCAGGTCAATTTCTGAGACCGGTCTCGGGGGACCGGCGTGCAGCTCCGCATCGCGTTCTTCATCCAGGGGGAGGGACGGGGTCACATGACCCAGGCCCTGGCCCTGAAACGCATCCTGGACGGGGCCGGACACCAGGTGGTGGCCGCGTTCATGGGCGAGAACCCCCACCGTCCCGTCCCGGATTTCTTTCGCCGAGGCCTGGACGCTCCCCTTCACACCTACCGGGCTCCCTACTTCGTCCTGGACCGGAAGGGTCGGGGCATCCGTCCCTTCTCCAGCTTCCTGCAGGGTCTGGCCCACGCACCCACGTACTGGGCGGAAGGTCCCCGTCTTCACGCTCTCCTCCAGGCCCACGACCCCCACCTCCTGGTGAACTTCTACGACCTCCTGGGGGGCCTCTACTACTCCCTCTACCGGCCTCCCGTGCCCATGGTGGCGGTGGGACACCAGTTCCTCTTCTTCCACCCCCACCTTCCCACGCCCCAAGACCAGCGCTGGGAGGTGGAGACGGTCCGGCTCCACACCCGGGCCACGGCACCGGGCGCGGCCCTGCGCCTGGGTCTCTCCTTCTCGCCCCTGGCGGACCGGCCCGACTACCGGCTGCGGGTGGTGCCGCCTCTGCTCCGGGAGGCGGTCCTGAGCCGGAAGCCCACACCCGGTGACCACGTCCTGGCCTACGTGCTGAATCCCGGCTACGGCGAGGAGCTGTCTCGCTGGCACGCCTCCCACCGGGAGGTGGAGGTGCATTGCTTCTGGGACAAGAAGGACGCGCCGGTGACCCTCTCTCCCCGGGACGGGTTCACCTTCCACCGGCTGGACGACCGGAAGTTCCTGGATTACCTGGCCTCCTGCCGGGCCTACGTGTCCACCGCCGGGTTCGAGTCCGTGTGTGAAGCCGCCTACCTGGGCAAACCCGTCATGGTGGTGCCCACCGGCAAGCACGTGGAACAGCTCTGCAACGCCCTGGACGCCCAGCGAGCAGGGATCGCCGAGTGGAGCCACGCTTTCCACCTCTCGTCCTTCCTGGAAGGCCTGGGGGATTCCGCCCCCTCCCCGGACACCTGGTTCCGGAGATGGGTGCGCTCCGCCCCGGAGATCTTCCTTCGTCTGCTGGAGGGAACCGCCCGGGGAGAGCACCCCATGGGTATTCCCCTCCCCGAGGACCCGTCATGAGAGCCCTTCGAACCGCCTTCTTCTCTTCCTCCCCCACCGGGCTTCCGTCAGGCCTCCTCCTGGCCGCTCTTCTCCTGGCCACTCTGCCGCCCCGGGATCTCACGGCCCAGAGGAGCCTCACCATCGAACAGTTCACCGCCGACCTGGAGGTCCGGGAGAACGGCGACCTCCGGGTCATGGAATCCCTCCAGGTCCGCTTCCAGGGAAGCTGGAACGGGATCTACAGGACCATCCCCGTGGTGTACCGGACCCCCCGGGGCTTCAACTACAACCTCTTTCTGGACCTGGAGTCGGTGACGGACGAATCCGGAGGGGAGTTGGAGCGGGAAGTGAGCCGGGACGGCTCCTACCGGAAGGTGAAGATCTGGGTCCCCGACGCACGGGACGCCGTTCGGACCGTAACCCTCCGCTACACCGTTCCCAACGCCCTGAAGTTCTTCGAGGAGCACGACGAGCTCTACTGGAACGTCACGGGAACGGAATGGGAGATGCCCATCCGGAGCGCCTCGGCCCTCATCAGCCTTCCCCCCGGCGCCACGGGTCTTCGTGGGACGGCCTACACCGGACCCTACGGCGCCACCACGGGAAACGCCTCGGTCCAGGAACTGGAACAAGGGTTCTATATCGAGACCACCGAGAGCCTGGGCTTCCGGGAGGGGCTCACCGTGGTGGTGGGATGGGATCGGGGGTTGGTGAGGCGTCCGGGAATGGTGAAGAAGGCCGGGTTCTTCCTCCGGGCCAACTGGCTCTTTCTCCTGCCCATCGTCAGCCTCGTCCTCATGTTCTGGATCTGGCGACGGTGGGGGAAGGACCCGGAGCGGCGGAGCATCGCCCCGGCCTACGAGCCCCCGGAGGGCATGGCTCCGGCGGAGGTGGGAACCCTGGTGGACAACCGTCCCGATCCCCGGGACGTGACGGCCACCCTGGTGGATCTGGCGGTTCGGGGGTTCCTCCGCATCGAAGAGCTGGAGGAGGACGCTCTCCTGGGACTGGTGGACAAGAGGGACTACCGATTCCTGCGTCTCCGGGATCCGGAGGAGTGGTGGGCGCTGAAGCCCCACGAGCGGGAGCTCCTGCAGGGGATCTTCGGGGCGTCCGGGCAGGAGGATTCCGTTCGTCTCTCGGAGCTGAAGAACGAGTTTCACACCCACCTCTCGGAGATCCGGGACCAGCTCTACAACGGCCTGACCCGGGCCGGCTACTACCGAAGGCGGCCGGACCGGGTGCTTGGCGCCTTTCTGGTCACCGGTGTCGTGGCCCTGGGGGCAGGCATTCCCGGCTTTCAGCTCCTGGCCGGCACCTTCATGATGTCCTCGGGAAGCGCCCTGGTGGCGGCCATCCTCACGGCCATCCCCATCATCGCCTTCGGCATCGTCATGCCGGCCAGGACCCAGCGGGGCACCCGGAAGCTGGAGGAGATCCTGGGCTTCCAGGAGTTCCTGGACCGGGTGGAGTCGGACCGCTTCCGCCGGATGATCACCTCCCCGGCCATGTTCGAGGAGTATCTTCCCTACGCCATGGCTCTGGGGGTGGAGGAGCGGTGGGCCCGGGCCTTCAAGGACATCTACACCGACCCCCCGTCCTGGTACGTGGGGCGCCACCCCCACGGCTTCCACGCCGGGGTGTTCGTCAGCGACCTCACCACCATGACCTCTCAGGCAGGCTCCACCATGGCCTCCCAACCCCGCAGCACCGGAGGCTCGGGCTTCAGCGGCGGTGGAGGGGGCGGCTTCAGCGGCGGAGGCTTCGGGGGAGGAGGGGGCGGAGGCTTCTGAGGCTCGCTCCCTTGCTCAACAGCCTTTCACGCCGAGCGTCCTTCAGGGACTCACCTCACCGGAGCTGCCCCGGGTGCTGATGCCGAAGGGGGCATAGGCGGGGCACCACCCCACCAGGGAGGTGGCCAGGGGAATGAGGCCCACGAGCCCCCACCAGCTCTGGAAATAGAGCCCCAGAGCCAGGATGATGACGCCTCCCACGGCCCTGAGGACCCGGTCGGCCTTGCCCATGTTGCACGTCATGATGGCTCTCTCCTCGAAGGGGAACGATGCGGTGACTCCGTTCGGCCCGGGGATGGGGGACCAGCAGGAATCCTCAGACCAGAATCGCGGCCGGTTCCTCCAGCATGGCCTTGACGGTCTGCAGGAAGCGGGCGCCGGTGGCTCCGTCCACCACCCGGTGATCGCAACTCATGGTGACCTTCATCAGGGGCTTCACCACCACCTGGCCATCCTCCACCGCCGGGGTATCCTCCACCGCTCCTACGGCGAGAATGCCCGCCTCCGGCGGGTTGATGACGCCGGTGAACTCGTGGATACCGTACATCCCCAGGTTGGACACGGAGAAGGTGGAACCCGTGTACTCCTCGGGCTGGAGCTTCTTCTCCCTCCCCCGGGCCGCCAGCTCCCGCACCTCCCGGCCGATCTGAGCCAGCCCCTTTCGGTGGGCATCCCGCACCACCGGCGTGATGAGCCCGTCCTCCACGGCCACGGCCACCCCCAGGTGGACCCGGAGGTGTCTCCGGATGGTGTCCCCGTTCCACTGGGCGTTCACCTCCGGGTGCCGAGCCAGGGCCTGGGCCGTGGCCCGGAGGAGGAAGTCGTTGATGGAGACCTTCTCCCCCTCGGCCTCCAGGAGCCGGTTAACCCGCTCCCGGGCCTCCAGGGTCCGGGTCATGTCCACGTCCACCCGGAGGAAGAAGTGGGGCACCGGATCCAGGGACTCCACCAGCCGCTTGGCGATGGTCTTCCGCATCTGGGAGAGGGGAACGTCCTGGACGTCTTCCTCCGAGGGAGCAGGTGGCGTGCCCGCCGCCGGAGCCGGGGCTTCCGCCTCCCCGGGAGCCGCCGCCGGCGCTCCCCGCTCCCCCCGGGCCGCCTCCACGTCCTTCTTCACGATCCTGCCCCCGGGTCCGCTTCCCCGGATACCGGACAGATCCAGCTCCGCTTCCTCCGCCAGGCGCCGGGCCAGGGGGGACGCCTTCACCCGACCACCGGAGGGGGCCGGAGCCGGCGCCTCCCTATCCGGCTCTTCCCCGGGGGCCTCCCCTTCCGCCGGGGCCGCCTCCGGTGCCGTCTCGCCGGCCTCCGTCTCCGCCCCTTCCTCCTCCGCCTCAGTATCTTCCTCTCCTTCCGCCTCGGCCCCGGCCTCCTGAGTCACCAGGTCTCCCAGGTCCTCGTCTTCCCCCCCGATGAGGGCGATGACCTCTCCCACCGGCGCCGTCTCCCCCTCCCCCAGGAAAACCTTCCGGAGGATGCCGTCTCCCCGGGCCACGAGCTCCATGGTGGCTTTGTCCGTCTCGATCTCGGCCAGGATCTCTCCGTTGGCCACCGGATCGCCTTCGGACTTGAGCCACTTCACCACCTGCCCCTCCTCCATGGTGGGGGAGAGAGCTTCCATATGCACTTTTGTCGCCATTGGATGCGGGATCCCGCTGTCTAGCAGTGACGTTGATCGATGGTCGCCTTCGGTCCTTCCGTCAGTCCAGGTACAGGACCTTCTTGCACGCCTCCACGACTCGGGAGGCGTCGGGCTTGGCCAGCTTCTCCAGGTTCTTGGCGTAGGGCATGGGCACGTCCGCCTGGGTGACCCGGAGCACGGGGGCGTCCAGGTGGTCGAAGGCCTCCTCCTGGATGATGGAGACGATCTGGGCCCCCACACCGGCGTAGGGCCAGCCCTCTTCCAGGTAGACCACCCGGTTCGTCTTCCTCACCGTCTCCAGGATGGCGTCCACGTCCAGGGGCCGGAGGGACCGGAGGTCCAGGACGTCGGCCTCGATGCCCTCCCGGTCCAGCTTCCTGGCCGCCTGCAGAGCGGCCAGGACCATCTTGCCGTGGGTGATGATGGAGACGTCCCCCCCCTGCCGCTTCAGGTCCGCCAGCCCCAGAGGGACCACGTGCTCCCCTTCCGGGACCTCACCCTTCACGTTGTAGAGGAGCTCCCCTTCCATGAAGACCACAGGGTCGTCGTCCCGGATGGCCGCCTTCAACAGGCCCTTGGCATCCGCCGGGGTGGCCGGGGTCACCAGCTTCATGCCCGGAGCGTGGACGTACCAGGTCTCGGCCGCCTGGGAATGCTGGGCCGAGAGCTGGAGGGCCGCCCCGGTGGGCCCCCGGAAGACCATGGGGATGTTGAGCTGTCCCCCGGACATGTAGAGCATCTTGGAGGCGGAGTGGAGGACCTGGTCCAGGGCCAGGATGGAGAAGTTGAAGGTCATGAACTCGATGATGGGCCGGAGCCCCACCATGGCGGCCCCCACCCCCAGACCCGTGAAACCCAGCTCGCTGATGGGGGTGTCCGCCACCCGCATCTCGCCGAAGGCCTCCAGGAGCCCCTTGGACACCTTGTAGGCCCCATCGTACTCCCCCACCTCTTCCCCCATGAGGAAGATGGACTCGTCCCGCTCCATCTCCTCCCGGAGGGCCTGGTTCAACGCCTCTCGATACGTGATCTCAGCCATCAGCGATCCCGTCCGTCGAAGAAGAGCCTGCCGTGCTCGTTGATGTGGCTGTAGACGTGGGTGTACAGCTCCCCGTCTTCCGGCATGGGTGCCTCGTCGGCGAACTCCGCCGCCTCCTCCACTTCTTTGCGGACCTCCTGGTCCATGGCCTCCAGCTCCTCGTGGCTCAGGAGGTCGGCCTCGAAGAGACGGTCCCGGAGGATGGTGATGGGATCGCCTCGCTCCTTCTGCTCCTCCACCTCTTCCTTGGACCGATAGGTGCCCGAGACGGGATCAGACATGGAGTGGCCCCGGAAGCGGTACGTCCGGATCTCCACGAAGCGAGGCCCTCCTCCCTCCCGGACCTCCCGGGCCAGATCCTCGAAATGGCGACGAACCTCCAGGACATCCTGGCCGTTCACCACGCTGGCCGGGATCCCGTAGGCGGCGGATCGCTCCTCCACACGGGTGGCCGAGACCCTGCTGAACGCCGTGCCCATCCCGTACTCGTTGTTCTCCACCACGAAGATCACCGGAAGCTTCCACACGGCGGCCATGTTCAGGGACTCGTGGAAGGCCCCCTGGTTCACCGCCGCCTCTCCCATGAAGCACATGGCCACCCGGTCTTCCTCCCGGTAGCGGATGGCCCAGCCCATTCCCGTGGCCAGGGGAACCTGTCCCGCCACGATCCCGTGCCCTCCAAGGAAGCCGTGTTGGTCTCCGAAGATGTGCATGGATCCGCCCTTCCCCGCCGACACCCCGGGGCTCCGGCCGTAGAGCTCGGCCATGACGTGGCGGGGATCCAGCCCCTTGGCCAGGGCCTGGGTGTGCTCCCGGTAGGCGCTCACCACGTAGTCGTCGTCCCGGAGGGGCCCTATGCAGCCTTCCGCCGCCCCTTCCTGTCCGATATGCAGGTGGCAGAACCCGCCGATCTTCCCGATGGCGTACGCCTCCTCCGCCTTCTCTTCGAAGCGTCGGAAGAGGAGCATCCGACGAAGGAACCCGTGGAGCTCTTCCCGGCCATACCCTCGCAGGGGATCGTTCTCCCCTTCACGGGAAGAGTCGGCGTTCGCTCGTTCCGTGACGCTGGACTCCATCCTCAGTCCCCCTCCTGGCTCGGGGCCGTCTCGATCTGCACCAGATTCGGCGTCACCTCCGCCGGCGCCGGGGTGTCCGCGTCCATGACTTCCTGGATCCGGCCCGGCGCCCCGGCCTCCACTTGCCGGGCCTGCTCCTTGGCGTGGTACGACGACCGGACCAGAGGGCCGGCCTCCACGTGGGCGAAGCCCATCTCCTCCTCCCCCACCTCCTTCCAACGGGCGAACTCCTCCGGACTCACCCACCGGGCCACGGGAATGTGGGCCGGGGAGGGTCGCAGGTACTGGCCCAGGGTGAGGATGTCCACTCCCGCCTCCCGGACGTCGGCCATGGCCTGACGGACCTCTTCCCCCTCTTCCCCCATGCCCAGGATGATGCCCGTCTTCGTCAGTCCCCCGGGGTCCATGCGCTTCGCGGCCCCCAGGAAGGAGATGGATCGCCAGTACCGTCCCCCGGGCCGGATCTCGGGGTGCAGTCGCTCCACCGTCTCCAGGTTGTGCCCCAGGATCTCGGGGTCCGCTTCCACCACCGTTCGGAGGGCGTCCTCGTCCCCCTTGAAATCGGGAATCAGGACCTCAACGGAGCAGCCCGGAACCCGGCGGTGGATCTGGCGGATGGTCTCGGCGTAGATGCCGGCCCCTCCGTCCGGGAGCTCATCCCGGTTCACGCTGGTGATGACCACGTGCTCCAGCTCCATGGCTTCGGCTGCGTCCGCTACCCGGTGGGGCTCCTCCTGATCCAGCTCCGTGGGCATTCCGTGGGCCACGCCGCAGTACTTGCAGGCCCGGGTGCACACGTCCCCCAGGATCATGAAGGTGGCCGTCCCCGCCTCCCAGCACTCGCCGATGTTGGGGCAGGCCGCCTCCTCGCACACGGTGTGCAGGGACTGGGTCCGCATGAGCTTCTGGAGCCGGAGGTAGTTCTCGCCCCCCGGAGAACGCACCTTCAACCACCCGGGCTTTCGGGCCCGGAGCTCCACGGTCTCCAGGGCCTGGTGAGCCCGGATCCTGTGGGTCCCCTTGGGTTTCACCACTCCTGTATTCTTACCCTCCGGTGCATAGCCGCCGGAGGTCGTTCTGGCAGCATCCGCCACTGATCGACTCCCGCCCCTCGAGGAAGAGGGAGAAAAGGCACCGGTCCCATCCCCACACGGCCCTGGGGCGGATTCCGGTGCATGGATACACATCTCTGACGTCCCTTCCGGGGCCGCCCGGAGAGGCAGCCCTGTGGGCTCGCCTACCCGGCCCCAGCAAGATAGCCCACCATCCACGGGCGGCCCACCCCCGAAGGACGGCGGGGGGGCCTCCCTGCCTCCGCTTCACCCCCCGGTCCATCCCCGGACGAGGTAGGCCACGCCGAAGCCCAGGTAGTTGCCGAGAGCGTAACCCAGAAGGCCCACGATGATCCCGGGAAGGACGAGCCCCTTCCACTCCCGGGAGACGGCCACGGCCAGGGCGCTGGACGGCCCCCCCACGGCGGCCTGGGACGCCACGGCCAGGGATCCCACATCCATGCGGAGGAGTCGCCCGAGCCCGAAGACGGCCAGGCCATGCACTCCGATGACCACCAGGGTGAAATAGAAGACCTCCACGCCCACGGCCAGGATCTCGGCAATGCGGGAGTGGATCCCGATGAGGACGAAGAAGAAGTGGAGGGCCAGGTTCCCGAGCTGCAAGGCGCCCCGGGGCTTGCGGAAGGGCGTCAGGTGGCCCACGGCCAGGGCCAGCGTGGTGAGCCAGAGAACCGCCGGGACGGAGGGGAAGAGGCTTCCCAACCACTCCGACGCCACCACCAGGATGAAGCCGGCAGCCAGGAGATTGGCCACGTCCAGGGTGGACAGGGGAATCCGTTCGAAAAAGGGGTGGGCGTGCTCCTCTCCCTCCTCCTCCCCTTCCCCGGGAATGGAGGCGGGGTAGAACCGGTGCAGCCAGATGGGCAGCATGAGGGTGATGGCCAGCCAGATCCCGGTGGTGAGAGCATCGGAGGCGGTGGCCCCGGCGAAGAGGGACGTGGGCAGCTCCACCCCCCGACCCACGGCGACGAAGTTCACCGACCCCCCGGAGTAGGTCCCGGTGAAGACCCCCGCCAGCTTCCAGGTATCCTCCAGGAAGGTGGGATGGAAGAGAAGGGCCCCGATCAGGGCTCCCAGAGCCGTGCCCGCCACGGCCAGCAGGAAGGCCCCGATCATCCTGGGGCCGGCGACCTTCAGGTCCGAGAGGTTCACGGCCAGGAGGAGCCAGGCGATGGCCAGGGAGGTGACAGGCCCCTCGATGACGGAGTAGACGGGAGAGGACGGAGGCACCAGCCCGACGTTGGAGAGAACGGCCCCCAGGGCCAGGGCCAGGAGGGACGCACCCACCCTGGAAAGCCAGGGCACCTTGTGATCCAGGAGAAAGGCCAGGGCCGTGGTGGCGGCGATGACGGCCGTGAGGAGAAGGGGGGAGTCGATCATGGTGCCGCCCCCGGCCCCGTCACCCGGACCCTCCCTTCCCGCCTGGAGCCTCCAGCTCCTGGAGGAAGAAGTCGTTCTCCTTCGCCTTCTCCTTGACCTGGGCCGTGTAGTGGCTCACCACGTGGTCCACCACCTTCTCCGGGGAGTCGGTGATGTGGATCAGGTCCAGGTCCCCGGAGGAGATCTTGCCCTCCTCCAGGACCACCTTCTCCAGCCACTCCACGAGACCGGTCCAGTAGTCGGAGCCCACCAGGACCAGGGGAAAGTTCCGGATCTTCTCCGTCTGGATGAGGGTCAGGGACTCGAAGAGCTCGTCCAGGGTGCCGTAGCCACCGGGAAAGATGACGAAGGCCTGGGCGTACTTCACGAACATGGTCTTCCGGACGAAGAAGTAGCGGAAGTCGATGGCCATGTCGCAGAAGTTGTTCTCGTACTGCTCGAAGGGCAGCTCGATGTTCAGGCCCACGGACACGGCCCGGGCCTGCTGGGCGCCCCGGTTCGCCGCCTCCATCATGCCGGGACCGCCTCCGGTGATGATGGAGAAGCCCGCTTCCCCCAGGAGTCGGGCCGTGCGAACGCAGACCCGGTACATGGGGTCCTCCGGGGAGGTCCGGGCCGAGCCGAAGATGCTCACCGCCGGCCCCAGGCGGGTGAGCTCGTCGAAGCCCTCCACGAACTCCCCCATGATCCGGAAGACCCGCCACGACTCCCGGCCAACGGCCACGCTGGGGCGTTCCTCCAGGTGCTCCACGGCGGCCCGGAGGAAGCGCTCGTCCTCCGTGGTCCGGGGCCTCCCCGGCGGCCGGGGCTGGCGTGTCGATCCATCCTCAGGCGTCATCCGTGCGTCCTTTCTCGGGTCTCACCCGGAGGTTTCCTCCCGCCACGCCCAGGCCCGGGTCCGGGCCAGGGCCTCTTCCAGGGTGAAGGGTGGCCTCCACTCCAGGATCCGACGGGCTTTCACCGAAGGGTAGGGATTGTCCTCGGTGGAGAGGCGGACCACCCGGGTCAGGGAGAGGTCCGGAGCTCCGGGAATGGTGAGGCCCAGCCGGTCGGCCCACCGGGCTCCCCACCGGGCCATGCCTCCGGGCACGCTGACGAAGCGTGGGCCGAAGGCCCGGTCCGGGGCAAGGGCCTCCAGGAGGTCCCGCTGGGTCAGGTCCACGTCCCGGGTGATGTTGAAGGCCTCTCCCTCTCCCCGACCGGCCAGAGCCCCCTCCACGGCCTGGGCTGCGTTGCCGGCGTAGACCGCGGCCAGGAGGGTCCTTCCCGTGCCCAGGACGAAGACCAGGGGCCACCGGAGGAGGGAACGGAGCCGTGGGACGAAGAGCCGGTCCCGCTCCCCGTAGAGGGCCGGAGGGCGGAGAATGGTCACGGAGAGGCCACCCCTGCCGTGTGCCTCCCGGACCACCTCCTCCGCCTCTCGTTTCGTCCGGCCGTAGTAGTCCCGTGGCCGGAGGGGGGCGTCCAGGGGCGTGGTCTCGTCCATGGGCCCCGGGGGATCTCCGTAGACGGCCACGGAGGACAGGTACACCATCCGACGTAGCCCGGCCCTTCGGGCCCCCCGGACGATGTTGCGGGTGCCCCGGACGTTCACCTCCCGAACCACCTCCAGGGAGGGGCCGCCGTAGATGTAGGCGGCGGCATGGACCACGGCCTCACATCCGGCCATGGCCCGTGCCGTCCTCTCCGGGGGATCCAGGAGGTCCCCCTCCCTCAACTCGCACCCCAGGGAGGCCAGGAACCGGGTGTCGGAGGAGGAACGGTGGAGGGCCACCACCCGGGTCCCCTGAGATCTCAAACGCTGGGCCACGTGGGACCCCAGGAGGCCCGTGCCCCCTGTGAGGAAGACCTTCACGTTCCCCCTCCCCGTTTCGTCGGACCCTCCGGGCTCTGCCTCCACGCCGGGGCCGTCACCCCTGTCCCAGGAAGGCCCGGGCTTCATCCCGGTAGACAGGGAGCATCCGGGGATGATGGTCGTATCCCGGCCGATCTCGTTCCACTTCCGCCTCGTACACGTCCAGGAGGTGCCGGTAGTGCTCCCGGGCCGCCGTCGTGTCTCCCAGGGCCGCCTGGGACTCGGCGGCCACGGCCAGGTGCAGGAGGTGGTCCGGGACCTGCTCCAGCCCCTGCCGGGCCTTCTCCAGGGCCGCTTCGTGATTGCCGGCCACCTGGTGGAGGAGGGCGAAGTGGTAGAGACCGTCCGGGTCCGTGGGATTCAGCTCCTCGTGGACGCTCAGGGCCATGGGCAGGTGGGTGGCCACCCCCAGGCTGTCCCCCTGGCTGGCGGAGGTCATGACCCGGTTGAAGAGGCCGGTGGCCATCTCCTCCGGGGTCATGTTGCTCAGGTCCACCGCCGGGGCGCTCCCCTGGCCTCCCATCCCCGGGGGCATCCCTCCCTGCCCGGGTCCGGGCCCGGGGCTCTCCCGGGTGAGAATGGGAAGCCCAAGGGCCACGATGGCCACCACCAGGAGGGCCCCGGCGACCCACCAGGCCAGGGTATTGCCGGAGCCCCGGGCTCCCTCCGGTCCCCGGGAGACCCCGGCGCCCCCGGGGATCCGGGCCCGGGCCGGGCCCGGCGTCCCACCCTTCCGGATGTCGGCCTTCCCTCCCTCCGGCCCTCCGGGCGCACCGGCTTTCCCCACGCCGGCGCCGGACTTCCCCCGCCTTTCCGGAAGGGCTTCACCGCAGCTCGTACAGAACTTGGCTCCGGCGGGCACCGTGGCCCCACAGGAGGGGCACTGGCCCACCTCCAGGGGGCTTCCACAGGACGAGCAGAACTTGCCCGAGGCTTCCGCACCGCAAGATGGACACTTCATGGCCGGACCTCCTCGCTTGTCTCCCCGGCCAGGGCATTGAAGAGAAGGGGCCAGGTGGCTACGGTCTGGGCCCTGTAATCGGGCTGGAAGCCGAAGAGGATCACCGAGCCTTCTCCCACGTCCACCTCCAGGATGGCGGGCTGGCCCGCCAGGTATTCGGGACCCAGCATCCAGCCCGACAGCAGGGGATTGCCGTCTCCGTAGCGGGCCACGATCCGGACCTGGGGATCCGTGACCTGGAAGGCCCGGCTGCTCCGCCAGTACCAGGCCGGCGTGGAGTCACCCCGACCCCGGGTCACGTAATGGTCCGGCTCCAGGGTCACCCGGACGATGGAGCCCGGAACGTAGAATTCTTCCGCCGGAAGCCTCTCCACGGCGTTGAAGATCCCCAGATCGAAGAGCTGGATGAAGAAATCACCGGCTTCTTCCACTGCCACAACCCGGCCCCCGTTCCGGACGAAGCGCTCCAGGGAGCGGGCCCCTTCCGGGCCCAGTCCTCCCACGTAGTCCGGGGGAACCTCCCCTTCTTCCCACCCGTCCCGGATGGAGGAGGGATCCTGGCTCTGGAAGAGGATCACGTCGTAATCGCTCCCCAGGTCTCCGGCACGCATCCGGGCATCGTGGATGGTGTCGTAGGCCAGGCCGTGCTGGTCCAGGACCCACCGGGTCCATCCCTCGGTCATGGGCTCCTGCCAGGACTTGTACAGCCCCACCCGTGGGGCGTCGGGGCCCCGGAGCTCCGCCGGGAGAGTGAACTGCCAGTCTGGAATCCCCATGGGTTCGGTGAGGGGCGCCCGGACCGGTTCGGACAGGGGCACGGTCTCCACGTCCATGAGGAGACCCAGGGTGTGGGCCGTCACGTCGTAGGGTCGCTGGGGAGGGCCTCCGGGATACTGGCGGAGGTCCGGGTAGGCCTGGATCTCCAGCATGGTCTGGGCGAAGGGGGCGTAGGGCTGCCGCATGGGGATCACGAAGGTACCGGCGGGAAAGGTCCGTCCCTGGGCCCGGAAGGGCTCCCGGGCCCGGTGGACCTCCACGTCGCCGGTGGTGAGGATCCGGAGAACGTAGGCCAGGCCCGAGGGGTTGCCCTGGTCCGGAGGGATGACCCAGGCCTCGGGCCAGTGGTCCCAACCCTCCACGGCCCGCTGGTTGATCCGGTAGAAGTTCTCCAGCCAGAAGGTCCGGTTCCTGGAGGCGTTCTTCAGGAGGGCCAGAACCCCGGATTCCATGTAGTCCACAATGTCAGGGAGGCCCCAGGTCCCTCCCTCCCAGGGCCAGGGGAAGTTCCAGGAGCGAGAGGCGGGATCGAATCCCCTCCGGCCTCTGAGGTCCTCCATCTCCAGGTGGATGGGCGTGGCCAGGCGGGCCGAAGCGGTCTCGCTGAGGATCCGGGCGCCGGCATGGTAGTGCTGGTACGCCCGGGCCGGGGTGAAGCCGTCGTAGATGGCCCCTACCACCACCCCCCGTTTCCCCTGGGCCGTGAGCTCCGCGGCCATGTAGGTGCCCAACTGGTTCACTGCGGAGATGATCCCCGGATCCACGTTCCGTTCGAAGGGATCCACGTAGGGCGGGAAGAAGATCCGGGCCCCTGTGGATCCCATCTGGTGGATGTCGTGGACGATCTGGGGATGCCAGACGTTGTGGGCCTTCCTCACCGTGAGCCGGGTCTCAACCTGGGTGAAGGCATACCAGTCCCGGTTGTTGTCGTGGCCCGTGTAGAAGTGGTAGAGCCAGGGAAGGGGTGAGGCCTCGTACTCCGTGTCTACCCACCGGTTGTACCAGTCCGGGATCCACTGGGCCCCATCGGGATTCAGGGACGGGATGTCCAGGAGAATGACGTCGTCCAGGATGTCCAGGATTTCCGGGTCCCGGCTGGTGGCCAGTCGATAGGCCAGTCGAGCCGCCATCTGGGGTCCCCCCACCTCCGTGGCGTGGATCCCGTGGGTGACCAGCACCACGGTCTTTCCTCTCTCCAGGAGTCTGGCCAGCTCCTCGGGTCCCTGGACCTGCCGGGGGTCCGCCAGCTTGAGCTGGATGGCCCGGAGCTCCGCCAGGTTCGCGTGGTTCTCCGGGCTGGTGATGGTGAGCATGACGAAGGGGTGCCCCATGGTGGAGGCCCCCAGGGTGTCCACCCGGATTCGGGGGCTCGCCAGAGCCACCTCCTGGAAGTACGCCGTGAGCTGGGACCAGTTGGCCAGCGTCCGGTCCTTCCCTATGGGAAAGCCGAAATGGTCTTCCGGAGAGGGTACGGTCTGGCCCCCAAGGCCGCCCCCCAGGACCAGGGCCAGAAGGAGAGGGATGAGGGATCTATGGATCATGCCGGGCTCCTTGAACATCGCACAACATCGCACAACATCGCACACCATGGGACAACGTGGGACAGCGTCGAGCAGTATCGGACAGCATCGAACAGCATGGTACAGCGCGGAACGACATCATGGACCAGGGAGGGAACGGCCACCGGAAATGGGGGCGGATCGGTCCGGGGACGTCTCAGAACCCCGTGGGCACATGGATGAACTCCCATTCCAGCTCGAACTCCTCCGCCAATCTCCGGGCCAGGGCCTTCACACCGAAGGTCTCCGTGGCGTAGTGCCCTCCCAGATAGAGGTTGACCCTCCGCTCCAGGGCCTCGTGATAGTGCTGGTGAGCCGCCTCCCCGGTGATCACGGCGTCCAGCCCTGCCGCTTCCGCCTCCCGGAGGGTAGAGGCTCCCCCTCCTGTAAGGACCCCCACCCGGTCCACCGTCTCCCCACCGCCCGGGATCAGGCGAACCGACCCCTCCACGGCTTCCCGGAGCCGCTCCTCCAACTCTTGCCGGCCCAGACCCGCATGGGCCCACCAACCGATCTCCACACCCTGGAAGCTCCCGAAACGGCCCTGGGGCTCCAGCCCAAGGGCCCGGGTCAGAAGGGCGCAGTTCCCCACTTCCGGGTGGGCATCCAGGGGCAGGTGGGCGCTGAAGAGGGCCAGCCTGCCCTGGATCAGAGCCTTCACCTTCCTGAGCCGGGGACCGGTGAGGGGTCCCAGGCCATCCCAGAACAGACCGTGGTGTACCACCAGGAGCTGAGCGCCCTGCTCCACCGCCTCCAGGATCGTCTCTTCGCTGGCGTCCACGGCCGCGGCGACGGTCCGAATCTCCTCCGGCCCCCCGACCTGCAAACCGTTCAGGGCGTTGGAATAGTCCGGGAAGTCAGAAAGCTCCAGGACCTCTTCGAGAAAGTGGAGCAGGGATTCTAAATACGCCAAGGGAATGGCTCCTGGCCGGAGTGTGGATGCGGTCCGCCATCTGTGGAAAAGCCTGGAAAGGCCGCACGATCAAGGGATGGCAGGAAGTGTGGAAAACCCCCTGGGGACGGGGGCCCACAGGAATACCCGAGATCCAGGGGCCGGGAAAAGCCCATGGTTGCGGGCTTTTTCCGGACCCGTGGGCGCGACCCGGTTGTCAACACCTGTGGAAAACCCATGTCTCCTGCTACCCCCCTCGAGTCACGAGGAAGACGGTTTGCCGGCCTTCTCCGGAGAGGGGGGCACCGAGAGGTCCTGCCCGGGATCAGCCGAGCTCCCCCCTTCCCCCAGGGTCACGCTCCCGTTCAGCACGGCCCCCTCGTCAAGCTGCATCCGGGCGGCTTGGATCTCTCCCTCGATCCGGCTCGTGGCCTGAACCTCCAGGCGGGACTCGGCCCGGAGGGACCCGGTCACCGTACCCGAGATCACCGCGTCCTGGGTGAAGATGTCACCGTTGACCGTTCCCCCCTTCCCCACCACCACGGCCTTGCCGGCCCGGATGTTCCCCTCCACGCTCCCTTCGATCCGCACGGTTCCCTCGGTGTCGCAGTCGCCCACGACGCGCATCCCGGGTCCGATGATGGAGATCACCTTGTCCGGGGCGCTGGTCTCCGTCTCCTGCTTTCGTGCCATCACTCTCCGCTACTCCCTCCCGTCGCCGGGAACCGTTCTCTCCGGGGGGCCGGGCCGGCGGCGACCCGTCATCCCGGAGGCTGCACCATGGTAAGGGGATCCACCGGGTCACCGTCCCGAAGAACCTCGAAGTGGAGATGAGGAGCCGTGGAACGGCCCGTGGATCCCGTCAGGGCGATCACTTCGTTCGTGCGTACCGTCCTCCCCCGCTCCACCAGGATCAGGGAGGCATGGGCATACACCGTCTGGAACCCCTCCTCGTGCTCCAGGACGACGAAGAGCCCGTAGATGGGATCGTCTCCCGTTCGGACTACCCGGCCCGGACCCGCTGCCCGGACATAGGAGTCCGTGGGAATGGCGATGTCCAGGCCCGGGTGATCCCCTACCTCACCTTCCCCCAGGGGCTGGGTCACGAATCCGGGCTCCGTCAGGGGCCAACTCCTGGGAATGCCCCGGTCCGGCGAAGTTTCCGGCACCTGTCCCCGGGCCCCGGGCAAGCCAGAGGGGGGGAGCCAGAGGTCCGGGGCCAGAGGATCCCCACCGGGACCGAACAAAGCCCGAAGATGCTCGTACTTCTCTTCGACCTGCTCCATGCGCCGGGCCAGAGCCAGGACCTGGGTTCTTTCCTCCTCCAGGGAGTCCACCAGGGTCTGGAGTCGCCATCCCTGGGCAGCTTCCCGGGCCAGGAACCACCAGCTTCCCACCATGAGAAGGGCCACCAGAATCGTGACGGCGAGTCCTCCCAGCAGAAGCCGCAGGTGGAGGGGGCTCAGTTCCAGGCTCCGGCTCGTTCCCCCATCCCGGGGAAGGAGTTGGACGGTGATGCCGCCCCGGCGCTGCTCCGTCAACCTCTTCTCTCCACGCTAGCTCACGACCTCCGAGACCTCTTTCCCCGTCAGCAGGGCGAAGACCCGTTCGAAATCCTCGCCGTCCCGAAAGGGGATGACAATGGTGCCTCGGCCTTCCTTCCCCTCCCGGACCAGGACTCTGGTGCCCAGAGTTCCCCGAAGCTCTTCCTCCAGGGTGGAGACCACCGGGTCCTTTCCCTCGGGAGGCGGACCGGGAGACGACGAAGGGGTTTCCCCACGGGCTTTGGCGCCCCGCACTGCTTCTTCCATCTTCCGCACGGACCACCCCCCCTGTACCGCCTTCCGAGCCAATGCCGCGGCCCGCACCGGATCCTCCACCGGAAGAAGGGCTCGGGCATGGCCCGAGGTGAGGTCGCCGGACTCCAGGAGCTTCCGCACGGACGGCGGGAGCTGAAGGAGCCTGAGGGTGTTGGCCACCGTGGAGCGGTCCTTGCCCACGGCCCGGGCGATCTCGCCCTGGGTCAGATGGAAGGTCTCGGAAAGGACGCGAAAGCCTTCGGCCTCCTCCAGGGGCCCCAGAGCCTCCCGCTGGAGGTTTTCCACCATGGCCAACACCAGGAGCGTTCGGTCGTCCACTTCCCGCACCAGAGCCGGTACCTGGGACCAGTCCAGGCGAAGAACGGCCCGAAGCCGTCGCTCCCCGGCCACCAGCTCCCAGGCCTCCTCCTTCCCGGGAGCCGGACGGACGGTGAGGGGCTGAAGAAGGCCGTTTTCCCGAATGGAGCGAGCCAGCTCCTCCATTTCCTCTTCCGGGAAATCCCGCCGGGGCTGGAAGGGGTTGGGGCGAATCCGTTCCACGGGGAGGGTCCGGACCTCTCCCTTCCTCTCCCCCGTGTCCTTCTCCTCCAGATAGTCGCCCAGGAGGGCCCCCAAGCCCTTGCCCAGCCGTTCCTTCCGCGGGCGGCTCATGGCTCGTCCTCGCCGTGGTCTTCGGGGGATTGGGGAGGTTCGGCCCGGTCCAGGAGCTCCTGGGCCAGAGCCAGGTAGCTCTGGGCCCCGGCGGACAGGATGTCGTACTGGACGATGGGCTCCCCGAAGCTGGGGGCCTCGGCCAGGCGAACGTTCCTGGGAATGGCCGTACGGAAGACCTTGGACCCGAAGTACTCCCGTGCGTCCTCCGCCACCTGCCGGGAGAGGTTCAGGCGCCGGTCGTACATGGTGAGGAGAACTCCTTCGATCTCCAGGTCCTGGTTCAGGGCCTTCTGGACCAGACGGATGGTATTCAGGAGTTGGCTAAGTCCTTCCAGGGCATAGAATTCGCACTGGATGGGGATGAGGACCGAATCGGCGGCGGTGAGGGTGTTCAGGGTCAGAAGTCCCAGGGAGGGTGGGCAGTCCACCAGGACGTAGTCGTAGGCCTCCCGCAGGGGCTCCAGGGCCTGGCGAAGGACCCGTTCCCGGGCCACCATGCTCACCATCTCGATCTCCGCCCCCACCAGATCCCGGGTGGACGGCACCAGGTGGAGGAAGGGAAAATGGACATCCTCCAGGATGGCGGACTCCAGGCTCTCGTTCCCCACCAGGACATCGTAGATGTTCGGAGAAGCGGCGCCCCGGTCGATCCCCAGTCCGCTGGAGGCGTTGGCCTGGGGGTCGATATCGATGATGAGGGTCGGTCGCTCGGCTACGGCCAGGGAGGCACCCAGATTGATGGCCGTGGTGGTCTTTCCCACCCCACCCTTCTGGTTCGCGATGGCGATGACACGGGGCATGAACGGAAACGGGCTCAGCGGAATGAGGGAGGGGAGACCGGGATCTCCCCCTGGTTTCCCGGGACGTCTCTTGACCCCGGGCGGTTCCGGGAGGGCCCGCCTGGGGAAGGGGCCAATATACCCAGGCCCGAAATGAGGGTAAAGCAAGCCGGCTCTTGACGCACCTCCCCCGGCGCCTGACAATCCTCAGGAACGGCCATCTCCTCCGCCCTGAAGGAAAGGATCGCCAGGTTATGTCCTGCTCCTCTCAACGTTTTCCTTCCCTGCCGCACCGGCTTCTCTCTTCCTTCCTGGTTGTGGTCTCGGCACTGGCCGTGGGCGCCTGTGGGGACAATGGCACGGAGCCCGAGGACGAGCTGGAGCCCCTGGTGGGGGCCTGGCGAGCCGTCACCCTCCTCATGACCAACCAGGCGAATCCGTCCGTGCAGGTGGATCTGGTGGAGATGGGGGCGGAGTTCACCATCTCCATCCTGGGATCGGGTGACTACACCGCCTCCCTGTCGGCCTTCGGGCAGGCGGGGCAAGCACAGGTCGGAGAGATCTCCGTGTCCGGGAACCAGGTGACCATTACGCAGATCAATCCCCCGGGGCCCTCCACCACGGCCACGTGGTGGTTCGAGGGAGAGCTCCTGATTCTGGATGGGGAAACGGCCTTCGACTTCAATCAGGACGGAACGGCAGAGCCGGCGGACGTGCTCATGGAGTTGGAGCCGGTGGAGCTCTGAGGAAGACCCGAGCTTCCCTGGGATTGCCTTTTTTCCAGGAGGTGTTTCACGTGAAACACCGGAGGTGATGACTCTTTCAAGGAGTTCCTGAGCCCTTCAGGTGTTTCACGTGAAACCCTCCCCCCCTTCCCTCCCCCCAATCACCCCCGGGCGCCCAGCTCCCTCAGCCTCTCCCTGAAGCTCTCCAGGGAATCCAGAACCGTCGTCCCCTCCAACTCCCGGATTCTCCGGCTCCCCAGGGCCATGGGTCCACCCACGATCAGCTCCATGTCCGCCGGTAGACGAGTCCGGAGGTCCGACACCTCTCTATAGAGGTCCTCCTCCGTGGGAATACTCACCGCCGAGAGGGCCACGACTTCCGCCTCCAGACGGATGGAAGCCGACGCGATCTCCTCCGCCGGTAGATCCGTTCCCAGGAAGACAGCCTGCCACCCCTCGGCCGCCGCCGAGACGGCGGAGAGGAGGGCTCCGAACTCGTGTCGCTCCCCGGCGGGAATTGCCGTGACCACCACCGGGGCTTCCCGGGTCACGGCGATGGTCTCCAGAAGCCATTCCAGGAAACGCCGGACTACGCCAGCCGCCAGGTGCTCCTGGGCCGGCGTCAGGCTTCCCTCTTCCCACCGGTCCCCGATGACGCCCAGCAGGGGACTCACCACCTGGTCCAGGACCACCGGGACCGGATGAGCCATGGCGCCCCGGTTCAGGAGCCGTTCCAGGTGCCGCTGGTCCATCTCCTCCACAGCGACCATGGCCTTCTCCACCAGGACGGACGCCGAGGACTTGCCCAGGGCATCCAGGCTGGGAGCCACCCTCCGCTCCGCTTCATCCTCCCTGACCAGCCCCCTCAACTCCTCCACGGACAAGCTCGCTACCTGACTGATCTTCCTTCCCTCGTCCACCGTTCGTCTGAGAAGGGTGAGACGCTCCACGTCCTCGTCGGAGTACAGGCGCTGCCCACCCTCCGTCCGGGACGGGCTCACCACCCCGTACCGTTTCTCCCACGCCCGAAGGACCGCCGGCGTGAGCCCGGTCCTCTTGGAAACCACCCGAATGGGGTGCCTGGATACCTCTGTCTCGCGCTTGTTCATGCTTTCAATCTACACCCCATGGAAGGCTTGTCAATCTTTTGTCGAACTTTCCCCTTGACAACCCTGGACATGGTGTGGTAGAATGTTCGACAGAAGTTCAACAGCGCCTCGACCCGCAACGGGCGAAGCCCCCGGATCGACGAGGAATGAGCCTCCGATCCCCTCACTCCTCCGAAAGGACAAGGAGACACCGAAATGGTCATGAACATTCTCACCCAGGTCGCCGTCGCCGCGAGCCTCCTCGTGGGCGGCCCCGCTGCCGAGCAGACCGACGACCCGTCCATGAACATCGTGGAAGTCGCCGTGGACGCCGGCTCCTTCAGCACCCTGGTCACCGCCGTCCAGGCCGCCGGTCTGGTGGAGACCCTCTCCGGGGAAGGCCCCTTCACGGTCTTCGCCCCCACCGACGAGGCTTTCGCCCAGATTCCCCAGGCCGACCTGGAGGCCCTCCTGGCCGACAAAGAGGCCCTCACGGCCGTCCTCACCTATCACGTGGTTCCCGGTAAGGTCTATGCCCAGGACGTGGTGAACCTCTCCTCCGCGGAGACGGTGAACGGTGAGAACGTCGACATCAGCACCATGGACGGAAAGGTCATGGTGGATGGGGCCACGGTCATCGCCACGGACATCGAGGCCTCCAACGGTCTCATTCACGTCATCGACAAGGTGATTCTGCCCGGGATGTAGGTCCTCGGGTGCAGGGAGCGTTTCCCGCGTGACCCGACGGAAACAGGAAACCGAGCAGCACGAGGCTGAGCGGGAACGTCCGTAAGACTGCGCACTCTCGAGAGGAGAAGAACCATGGATCGGAAGGCCAACCAGAAGAAGACCGGTCACGGAACCAGCGGACCCATTCTCTCCCTCACTGTCGCGGTGCGAATGGACGGGGCTCTCCCCCTTCCAGGGGAGGGCTCACTCCCCGCCTCTCGGCTTCTCTGGACTTCCGCCGAAGGCAAACCGGGACAGGCCAGGACCGTTCAGGTTCTCCTGCTCCCCAACTGACGAACGACAAGCAAAGACCCTGAACAACACTCTGGAACGACACGACGTACCAACACTGAAATGGAGATCAGACTCATGAACAAGTTCCTCAGGAAGAGCGCGCTTCTGCTGACTCTTCCCCTGGCCTTCGCCGCCACTGCCTGTGACGACGATGATGGCGGGCCCACTGCCATCGAGGAGGACCGGAATGTGGTGGAGGTCGCCCAGGATGCCGGCTCCTTCAACACCCTTCTCGCCGCCCTGGACGCGGCGGCTCTCACCGGCGCCCTGGAGGGCGAGGGTCCCTTCACGGTGTTCGCCCCCACCGATGACGCCTTCGCCGCCATCGATTCCGAGGTTCTGAACGACCTCCTGTCGGACACGGAGCTGCTGGCCGCCGTCCTGACCTATCACGTGGTCCCCGGGCGCTTCGCCGCCAGCGACGTCGTTGGGCTGGACACGGCGCCTACCCTGAACGGTAAGGCCGTGGACATCAGCGTGGACGGCGGAACCGTCCTCGTGGACGGCGCCACGGTCACCGCCACGGACATCGAGGCTTCCAACGGGATCATCCACGTCATCGACCGGGTGATTCTCCCCGAGCCCATTGCCGACATCGTGCAGGTGGCCCGAGGCTCCGCCACCTTCAACACCCTCCTGGCCGCCCTGGAGGCCGCCGACCTCACCGGCGCCCTGAGGGGTGAGGGCCCCTTCACGGTCTTCGCCCCCACCGATGACGCTTTCGCCGCCATCGATCCGGAGGTCCTGGACGACCTGCTGGCCGACACCGAGCTGCTGGCCGCCGTCCTCACGTACCACGTCCTCCCCGGGCTCTTCCCGGCGGAGAATGTCGTCACCCTGAATGAGGCCCCGACGCTGAACGGCGCCCACCTGCCCATCTCCGTGGACGGGAGTTCCGTGATGGTGGACGACGCCAACGTCATCGCCACGGACATCGAGGCCACGAACGGCATCGTCCACGTCATCGACAAGGTCATTCTGCCTGAGCCCATCGCCGACATCGTCCAGGTGGCCCGGGGTGCAGAGATCTTCAACACT
>Ga0207797_1000736_pt1 | contig 24968 bp, 19 predicted proteins | sample PRCRCaboRojoPR_6_FD_187275 | JGI IMG/M metagenome (GOLD analysis project Ga0207797, IMG submission 187275) | Marine sediment microbial community from Cabo Rojo, Puerto Rico - PR CR 10% Liquid 1 (SPAdes) | ecosystem: Environmental > Aquatic > Marine > Coastal > Sediment | place: Cabo Rojo, Puerto... | reverse complement strand
CAACCGGATGATAAAGTTACAGATTCGAATCTCCAACCCGTTAAGAAAGGATTTGTATATTTTGAATTCCTTTTTTCACCCGTTGTTGAAATACCGATATTCTATTTTACAACCTATCCTCCCTACCATTTTCCTGTTTTATAGGTTATTGTTAATCAACTTCTCTTCAAATTTTAAAATTGTTTAATCCGAATTTTAAATTTTTGTTAATTTGGAATACTTTTGGTGATTGATTACCGATTTGATCGGTTATATAAATATATTCAGAACATGAGAACAATCTTATTTCTTGCTGGTCTTTTCCTTGTGCTTTCCTGTGAACGGGAACCCGGTCCGGGTGGAAAATCTTCTATTGAAGGAACCCTTATGGTTAAAGAATACAATAAGGATTTTTCTGTATTGCTGGATGAACACCCTGCACAATCTAAGGACGTTTATATCAATTTCGGAGATGCAGATGTAATTGGTGACGATATGGAGACCAGCCAAAACGGAAAATTCAGATTTTCCTTTCTGCAGCCGGGCAATTATACTTTGTGGTATTATTCCGATGATACCGTACCCGGTAGTCAGTCTGAAATTGTTATCGAACATAATATTAAACTGGATAACAAACAGAACAAAAACCTTGGGAAGATTTTCACCAGTGAAAGCAAGGCATTTGATGAGGGCAGCGCCACGATATGCGGGAAAGTATACCTGATCAATTATAGAAATACAGCAACTGCTCCCTACGAAGAATCGGATATCAAGGATATTACCCCGGCACAAAGGGAAGATGTGTATTTAATTTATAATGACAACCAGACCCATAATGATGATGTGGAAACCAATTACGACGGGGAATTTTGCTTTACGGGTTTAATCCAGGGAAATTACAGAATATTTGTTTATTCTGAAGATCTGCCGGGAGGTGTAAACTACAATGCGGACAACGTTATTGTCAATGAGAACAGTGACGGTACATTCGATTTAGCGGTTTATCAGGATGTGAAAATTACCGAAAAAGGGGATAAAATTCGGTTGGATGACTTTTATATAGAACAGGAATAAATCGTTGACGTAAAAAGTTATAATATAGCCATCTTAACGTATTCTTAAAAAAATCAACCTGAATGTCTGAAGATCAAGAATTGACAACAATTACCACTCGCTTCCCCACTTATACACTCGATGAAGACCTGTTTCTTTTTGACCGGAGAGACACCAAATACCTGTTCTTAGTTGAGGATCTCTACAATATTCTCCATCTTTTAAAAGATCATTATAACATCCTCAAGGTTAACGGTAAAAATTACTCCCACTACCGGACCACCTATTTTGATACAAGGGATTATGACTTATACAAAGCCCATCACAACGGTAAATTAAACCGTTACAAAGTACGTGTGCGGAATTATCTCGACAGCAAGATGATTTATCTTGAAGTTAAGTTCAAGTCCAATAAACGGCGCACCATAAAGAAACGGATTTTAACAGATGATATAGACCAGCTTTCCAAAGAGGATTACCTGTTTCTGAAAACAGCCATTCCTTATGACCCTTACAGTCTGTCTCCATCCCTGATGACTGAATACATTCGATTGACATTACTCAATTATGAACACCAGGAAAAGGTTACCGTCGATTTTGACCTGAAATTCCGTCATCTAAAAAATGAGAAGGAAACCAGAATATCGAAGATCGGGATTATTGAGATCAAAAACGAAAGAGGAAGAAACCATTCACTTCTCTCAAAAATACTAAGTGAGGATTTGATCCGGTATCAAAGAGTGAGTAAATATTGCCTGGGTATGAGCATGCTGGATGCAACCATCAAAAAAAATCTCTACAAACCAAAGTTATTATTCATCGATCATATGTAAACAAGAACAGATTATGCTGCAAATTTTGCTTAACATTGAGGTATTGGGCATTGAGATAATTAAAACTTCAGACTTCCTTGAATTGCTGCTCCGGTTCACATTGAATATGGTTGCCATCGTTATTATCATCCGGTACCTGTATTATACTTCTACCCGGCGGAAAGATTACCTCTTCACCTATATACTGATCAGTATCACCGTATTTCTTTTATGTTTCCTCCTGGAAAATGTAAAATTGCAACTGGGTTTTGCCCTGGGACTGTTCGCCATTTTCGGTATCATCCGCTACAGAACCAACCCCATACCCATCCGGGAAATGACTTATCTTTTCGTGGTTATTGGGTTGTCTGTGATCAACGCGCTGGCCAATGAACAGATCAGTTATGCTGAATTGCTGTTCTCCAATCTGATTATTGTAGTGGCTTGTTATGGTTTCGAGAAGCTCTGGCTCTTGAAGCACCGATCCAGAAAGACCATCGTTTATGAAAAGATAGAAAATATACATCCAGCTAATCATGGTGCATTGAAAAAGGATCTGGAAGCCCGCACAGGTTTGACCATTGAAAAATTTGAGATTGGTAATATTGACTTTTTAAGGGATACAGCGCGAATCAGGATTTATTACTATGAAAGCGATAACGACATCAATGAGGCCAATGAGGAAAATGAATTAACCAGAAATAACAACAACGATTGAATGAAACCTGCCCGGAATCTTTTTGTCTCCTTCATCATTGTTATTACAGGCCTGGTGCTTGTAAAGGCACCGGTATGCGGGCAGAATAATGATTTCAGGAGCTGGAACGATATTTCCATTGAGGCTGAGCTGATGGATGATCTCGACATACAGGCAGAAATCGGATTCCGGTTTGACAACAACGCCACACGCTTTGAGGAAAATCTTTATGAAGTGGAACTGCAGTACAAGGGGATTGATGATTACGACATCAGCACATCCTATCGTTTCGGGATGACCAACGAAATCAGTTATTTCGAGTCCTATCACCGCTGGACCATTGAGGGACAGCTTGAAAAAGACATTGATCCTTTTGAATTCGACTTCCGTACCCGGTTACAGACCGGGTATTATCCTTCTGTTTCCTTTGAGGACCGCCATGAACATTACTTACGTAACAGAATAACCATCACCTGGAAGATAAATGATTTTCCGGCCGACCCGTCCTTCGGTATAGAACACTTTGCTCCTTTAAACAATAAGCCTTTTGTGTTTACTGACAAGAACCGATACTTACTGGGAACGGATATTGATCTGGACGACGGGTTTTCCCTGGATATATCATACAGATTTCAACGACACTACGATGATATACCCGAATATGATTATATCCTTTCACTGGGTCTTGGATATGAGTTATAACTAAAAATATTGAACATGAGAAAATCTACTTTATCTTTTTGTTTCATTCTTATTTTTGCTTCATTTCACAGCTTTGCCCAAACAACCCAAAAATCATCTCAGGAAAGCGCGGTAGATCTTCAGGAATCCGATTTGCCCATCGTGATCATCAATCCCAGCGGAGAAATAAAAGATGATGACCGGGTTCCTGCAGAAATGGGCATCATCTGGAACAAAGCAGCGAAGAACCATCTCACTGATGGCCGCAATGACTATGACGGTCGAATCATGATTGAATATCACGGCAAATCTTCCCTGATGTTCCCCAAAAAGTCCTATCGGTTCGAGACCCAGGACAAATACCGGCAGAATAATAATGTCAGTCTACTGGATATGCCTGCAGAGGATGACTGGATCCTGTATGCTCCCTATACGGATAAAACGCTCATGCGTAATTTTCTGATTTATACCCTTGCGGGAGAGATCAACGATTATGCACCGCGTGTGCGGTATTGCGAATTAATTGTTGACGGGGAATACAGGGGCGTGTATGTGATGACGGAGAAGATCGAGGTGGACAACGACCGTGTGGATATACAGGAGCTCACACAACAGGATATAACAGAACCGGCCATAACCGGTGGATACGTATTCAGAAAGGATAAGATTGATCCCGGGGACAATTTACTCTCCCTGGACTGGAGCAATACGGATCTGATCATCAATGAGCCCAAGGCGGATGAAATCAATGAAGCCCAGGAACAATGGTTGAGAGACCATTTGTATGAATTTGACCGGCAATTGCATACAGAAGGCAATTACGCGGATTATGTGGATGTGGAATCGTTTGTACACAATTTCCTGATTGTGGAATTGGCGAAAAACATCGATGGGTACAGGCTTAGTACATACTTTCATAAGGACCGGGAGCAGAAAATTGTGGCCGGGCCCGTTTGGGATTATAATTTATCCCTGGGAAATGCGGATTACAATTACGGCTGGGATCCCCAGGGATGGTACTACAAGGTTATTACTGAGAATCAACTGTTCTGGTTCAAGGAAATGATAGCAGATTCAGCATTTTTTAACTATAGCATTTACAGGTGGAAAGAACTGCGCAAGGATCAGCTCAGCCTTAGCCATATCTTCTCATTAATTGATCACTGGGCCAAAAAACTCGAGGAACCACAGAAAAGAAACTTTTCCAAATTTAACATTCTCGGCCATTATGTATGGCCCAACCCGGGGTATCCACAATCAGGTTCAGAGGGATACAATAATGCTCCTACCACGGGAGCTCCCGTTACCTGGGAAGGAGAGGTTGAAAACCTGAAACATTTCATCAGGGAACGCCTGAAATGGATGGATGAGCAGTTCGGTTTAAACAGCATGAAATTCCGGTTGACTGTTGCCGAACCACCTAACGGTAAAATCATTCACAACCGCGACCTCATCACAGATAGTGCTTATACGGAGACTTTTTCCGGTGATTCTACCATTAGTTTGCAGGCAGTTGCCAGCCAGGGGTATCGTTTTAAACATTGGACAAAAAGAGAGATTGGCAATGAGACGGAAAAGCTGGTTGAGAAAGGAAGCAACTGGAGTTATCTGGATGAGGGTAGGGCACCAGCAACCGACTGGACTGAAGCTTCATTTGATGATGCCACATGGGAAACTGGTAATGCCCAGCTGGGGTATGGCGATGGCGATGAGGCAACCCTGGTTGATTACGGTCCCGATGAGAACAACAAATATGTTACAACCTATTTCAGGCATGCATTCAATGTAGCAGACACCAGCAAATACAAAAAGATCAGCCTGGAACTGCTAAGCGATGACGGGGCGGTGGTCTATCTGAATGGTAATGAAATCATTCGTTCCAATATGCCCTCGGGCGAAATCACCTATGATACCTATGCATCGGATTATCTGAGCGGATCCCAGGAATCTACATTCAAAACATACACTTTAGATAAAGAAAATCTTAAGCCTGGAGACAACATCCTGGCAGTAGAAGTCCATCAGGCCAACGGAACAAGCTCCGACATCAGTTTCGACCTAAGGCTTTCAGGTGTTCTTATAAATGAAGAAAACGCACCCGTGGTCATCGGGGAACAAAAACAACTCAATTACAAACTGGAGAATAACGTATCCCTGATCACGGCACATTTTGAAGAGAACGCGCAGGATACAGTTTCACCTGTGATCAATGAATTCCTGGCCCTTAACAACAGCGATATCCGGGATGATTTCTTTGAATATGAGGACTGGATTGAGTTATACAATCCCCTGAGCGAGCCGGTAGACATAGGCGGCCTGTATCTTTCCGATGATCCCTCACAACCAAGGATGTACCAGGTACCTTCTAATGTTCCGGATCAAACAACCATGGGTCCCAAAGATTACCTGATCCTCTGGGCGGATACTGATTCTGCTCAGGGTCCCCTTCATCTGAATTTCGGACTGGAGAAGAATGGTGAAACCATAACGCTGGCCAAAGAAGTGAATGGTGAAATTCAGTTTCTGGATATGCTGTCATTCCAACGACAGAGTTCTGATGTATCGAAAGGAAGATTGCCGGATGGCACCCTGGCCTGGCAGTTCTTTAATACACCGACACCCGGAGCGAAAAATAAGGTTACGCCAATAGATTACACCCCTGCGGATGAACCCCTGAATGATGGGTACCAATTGGCAGCCAACTATCCCAATCCTTTCCGGAATACAACAACAATAAATTACCGGATACCCCGGCAGGAAAATGTTAGAATAGCCATTTATAGCAGTATGGGCACATTGGTGGAGGTCCTGGTAGACCAGGTCCAACCGGCAGGATTACACAGGCTGCAATGGCACGCGGAAGATCTCTCCCCGGGCGTGTATTTCTATAAGATGACGTGCGGCAGTTACTCCAAAGTGAGAAGGGCGTTGATTGTGAGATAGAATATTTTTTGAACCATATAAGGCATTTAAGGTCATTAAAAACTTTTTGATCTTAAATGTCTTATATGGTAAATAATTATTTGCAGTTCTAGCAAAGATTTATGACTTCAGAGATTTTCCTGTCAACAAGAAAAAATTTCATGTATTTTTCTCTCTGCCCTTGAATTTGAATGCAGGAATACCTAATTTTAGCAGGTAGAAACAATCAATTATTCAATCATTAAACAAACCTTCCATGAAAAAGCAAATCCGATCAATGATTGTATTGGTCATTCTTCTGTTTGGAACGATCCACCTTAATTGTTCTTTTGCTCAATCCAATGATGTTACCGGACATTGGGAAGGTGAAATCCAGGTGTCGGGGCAGGTGCTGGAAATTCAGATTGATATTGCCCATGGAGAAAACCAGTTCAAGGGCACCATTACCATACCGGTGCAAAATCTGAAAGATAAGACCCTTGATCAGATCGAGGTAAAAGAAGATTCAGTAAAATTCAGCATTCCAGGTATTCAGGGAAATCCTACCTTTAATGGCAAAATTTCAGAAGACGGGCAAATGCTTGCTGGTAATTTTATGCAGGCTGGCATGACCTTTCCCTTCGAGCTTACCCGTATGGAACGTGGTTTTGCCCGTGCAAATAAATCCCTGGAAGGATTTGATACCCTTGCACAAAAAGCCCTAAGAGATTGGCTGGTACCCGGTATGGGCATTGCTGTGGTTTATGATGACCAACTGGTGCTTTTGGAAGGTTATGGTAAACGGGACCGGGAGAAGGAGCTTCCTGTGACGCCCCAGACTCTTTTTGCCATAGGATCATCGACCAAAGCATTCACGACATTTACCCTGGCTACCCTGGTAAACGAGGGTAATCTGGATTGGGAAGAACCCGTTTGCAATTACCTTCCGGATTTCAGGATGCATGACCCTGTAGTGACACGGCAAATAACGCCTGTGGATCTGATCACACACCGTTCCGGATTGCCCCGTCACGATCTTTTATGGTATGGCAATCAGAATATCAGCCGGAGCGAGCTGGTACATCGACTGCGATATCTTCCCCTCAGTACAGATATCCGTCAGGAATTTCAGTATAACAATTTGATGTATTTGACTGCCGGATATTTGACAGAACAATTAACGGGTCAGACCTGGGAAGATGCGGTAAAGCAACGTATATTTGAGCCCCTGGGAATGCAAAGATCCAATTTTTCCGTAATGATCTCTCAGAAAGATGACGATTATGCCAAAGGATACAGGGAGGAAGCGGATCAGCTCAAATTCATCCCGTTCAGGAGTATCAATGTTATGGGGCCCGCAGGTTCGATCAATTCAAGCGTTGAAGAAATGAGCCGGTGGATGAAAGTACAATTAAACGGCGGAAAATATGAGGAGCAAATCCTGTTATCGCCTTCTCTTATTGAAAAGATGCATCAACCCCATATGGTAACCAACCGTTCCTCCCAACATAAGGAAATCTCTGATACCGATTACGGACTGGGATGGTTTATTGACAGCTACCGCGGACACAAACGGGTGTTTCACGGTGGCAACATTGACGGCTTTTCTGCCCTTGTAACTTTATTTCCTGCCGATGATCTGGGTATTGTTGTTTTAACCAACAAAAACGGTACATCTTTGCCTTCCATATTAAGGAATCATATTGCCGACAAAATATTGGAACTGGAGTCCATTGACTGGTATGGTAATGCATTAAGTGCTATGGAAAAGGGAAAAGAGATCAGTAAAGAGGCACAGGAGAAAAAGGAAGCCACACGAATGGAAGGAACACAACACTCCCGTAAACTTGAAAATTATGCAGGTACCTATCAGCATCCCGGATACGGGAAAATTACGGTTGAGTTAGATGAAGGTCAGTTGAGTTTCACCTATCATGATATAAAGACACCACTGGAACATTGGCATTATGATGTGTTTAACGGGATGAAGGCTGAAGATCCAGTATTTCGGAATATGAAGCTGCAGTTCCAAAGCAACCTGGATGGCTACATTTCAGAATTACTTATTCAGATGGAACCCCGTTTGGATCCGATTGGTTTCATCAAGGAGCCTGACAAAAAATTAACCGATGCTTCTTATCTCGAACAATTTACCGGCCAGTATGTGATTGTAGGAGACACAATACTGGTTAGCCTTGCAGGGAATCAACTGAAAATGAAAGTACCGGGCCAACCCCAATATACCCTGGTTCCGGCTTTGGGTGATCAGTTTAAATTAAAAGAGTATGCCGTAATTGCAGTGAGCTTTAAGATGAGCGATGAAGGTCGGGTTGAAGAAATGATACTGGATCAGCCAGGCGGGAGGTATACCGTGAAACGCATTAGGGAGGAATAATCTGTGGTTTGAGGAAAATAGAATGGAAAGAAATTATAACCCATTATACCATATCACATGCTTAAAATAATCATTGGTTCGTTCATGATCCTCCACGGGCTTGTACATTTATTCTATTCCGCACAGAGCCTGGGGATGTTTGAACTTCAGCCGGGGATGGTCTGGCCACGGGGATCATGGTTCTTTAAACGGATTTTAAATGAACGAAAAATTAGACGGTTGGCAGCCCTTTCATGCATTCTGGCTGCCGCAGGTTTTGTAGCGGGTGGCATTGCTGCGCTGTTAAGTCAGGTTTGGTGGGAGGTGATTATCACAATTGCGGCAGTATTCTCCGCTATGATATTCATCGCTTTCTGGGATGGACAACCCAGAAATCTGGATGATAAAGGCGGTATAGGTGTTTTGATCAACATCGCAATCCTCATTGCTTTGCATGTTTTGAATTGGCCCGATTTTTACAATACATGATAGGTATTTAGTCGTATATTGAGGCCTATATTCATTTATCCAAATTATCATGGGACGAAAAGAAATAATTATAACCGGATTCATGGGCTCATGTCTTCTTTTTATAATTGTTGGTATTCTGACTATTCTTCCGGTGAAGGGGCTTGCTCAGAGTTCGGCACAGGAAGTCTACCGCGAGGATTTCTTAGATGGACAGGCACAAGGTTGGGAGTTGGAACAACCCTGGGTGGTTGATGGTGGCATGCTCAACGGCCGGGGACACACCTGGGCTGTCTATAGTCCTGGTCGGTGGGAGTCTGCACGCATTAGCCTAAGACTTCAAACTAGTGGCCTTCATGTTAACCTGGGATATAGCGACGTGGGCCGCTATGCCGTTAGTATACGTGAAGAAAACGGCCGCCTGGTTATTTCCCTCTTCAAACAGCTCTGGCCCGATACATTTTTTAACAACCTGGCAAGCCGTGAAACTGACTTTGATCCCAACACCATTCATTTCGTTCAGATGACAATTGCGGAGGGACGCATCCGGGTTAGCCTGAATCAGCAGCCGATGATCGACTATGTGGATCCTGACCCGCTTCCACCCGGTACCATAGCCTTTGAAACGCTTGACAATACATATGCCCAGGTACATGATGTTACAGTGGTGGGTACCCGTGGCACCGAGACGGTTGAACCCGTTGAACCTGTTCCACAACCCCAGCCTCAGCCTGATCTTACCTTAGGCAGAGTAAAATGGGTGATCGATAAAGAAACAAGACGGTTGCTTATAGACGGCGAGGTGAGAAATATCGGCACAAACCGTTCTGCATCTGCCATGGTTATCGCCGGAGCTCCGGGGTGGAGAGGGGAGACCGCTATAGGACAAATTCCAACCGGTGGAACCGAAAGGTTTCATATGGCAATGGAAATCCGGGAGAATCTGGAGCAAAAGAATCACCGGATGGAATTGATTGTGGATCCCGACAACAGAATTACCGAGGCCCGGGAGGACAACAACAGTTATACCTTTGAAGCTTTTATTCCCCAAATCCAAACTGTAAAGCCGCAATACCCGGCACCGTCATATGTCCAGTCTCCGCCGGAATGGATTTATCTCCTCTTAGTTTTATTTGCTCTTGTTGGGGGAGTGATTATTGGAAGGGCACTGACTTTAAGATCCCGGATGAAATGGGAACAAAGGGCAGAATTGCAATGGCAGCTGGAGGCCGAAACAGAGTTGCCTGAACCCGGGGAACCCTGCACATGGGCATGTAAGGCAGAAGCTACAACAGATTTGCAGAACCGCTGGAAAGTTAATGCATTACAGTTAACACCTCTACCTGTCCCCTCGGGCAGGAGGATTTCTGCCAGACGTTTAAAGGGGAAAGTCCTGGATCCTTTGAATGAATTGGTGGGGATCCAGCATGTACTTGAAGACAAAGACACGATTCGTCGTCACATCCAACCCGTGGCAGAAGCCCTTTTGGAGCAAATCATGGAATGGAAGAAGGCAGATAGCTCTCCTGCTTCGGTTAAAATTGGTGCCAAACTAAAAAGGGAGGTCAGGTGTGAGTTTAAACTCTATCATTGTGAATCAACGGATTCTGGCCCGATATGGGTAGACAGCCGGAAAAAGTGGAAAGGGAAGTTACATCAGCCGGCTAATCAGTTTATGGGTGTTCTGAAAGGACCGGATGCCAGAGAAACGGATTTTCCCGCACGGGCACAGGGAGACCTGGAGGAATTCCTCTTAAAGCTGATAAAAGGAGTGAGGTTTAAGTTGTAGGAAGACAAAGCCCTCAAAATAAAGATGAGGGTGCCCTAAGAGTAACTTTAATGTTACGCTTGGAACACCCTCAATTTCATCTAATTATTCTTCAGGTAAGAAAAAAAACAAACCAAACCAAACTGGATATTATTTCTTTTCTGTTATTTTATCAATTTCCTTTTTTAATTCCTCAAATTTCTTTTTGACATCGTCTTTTGATTGTGCCCACTGTTCTTCAGCCTGATCATCCAATTCGTTGATTTCCTTTTCAAGCTCGTCTGTCTTCTTTTCAAGTCTGTCAAGGTTTTTTCTAAACTTTGACTGTTCCTGATTACCGCTTATTTTGCTTTTGAGATCACTTATTTTCCTGTCGACGTCATCCAGCACTTCTTTTGCTGACTCCTTAAAATTGTCCTGCTCATTTCTGAACAGATCAGCAACAGCATCACCCAACTCTTTAAATTCCTGCTTTACATCAGCATATTCCTCCCTGGTTTGCCTTTCAGCTTTCTGCTCTTTTTTTTGATTTGAACTGTTACATGCCATAAAGGTTACCAATGCAATTGCAACGGCCAGTATGGACTTTATTGCTGTTATTCTCATAATCATCAGTTTTAGAGTTTATTAATTTGCTTGTAAATAATCTTTTTAACCAAATATGTACTGTAACAAATTCAATTTTAAATTGTTTAGTACTTCTTGATTATAAAATATTTTTATACCGTTAACTTACAAATAAATACATATTCAGGAAAATTATTTCATTGAAGTTTTATGCATATTTGATAATTTAAAGCCCCGTAAAATTATATTTCTCATAATAAATTCTGTAAATCAATCATTAAGAAATATGTGGATATTTCAACGGATAAACTATAAATTAAGTAGATTTCTATTTTTCTTATTCATAACAGGGCTTTTAGCCTCAAGTGTTCAAACCTCCAAGGCACAGGATCTTGAATTCTGGACTTTTTTAGGTGCCAGCACGCAATGGAAGAAGGTAGAAGTTCTGTTTCACAATGCCAATTTCTTTTTACCCGAGGCAGGGCATTTTCTCAACCATACCCAGTTGATGGTAAACTTCCCGTCCAAGAGCCATTTCAGTCTGGGTGTTGGATACAAACAGGAATATGTGGAGTTCCCCGATAGAGTCAGGGCAGAGTACAGACCCATGCTTCATGGATATTATAACAACAGGTTTGGTGCCTGGGATTTTTTGAGCAGGAGCAGATTGGGTTTTAGGTTTATGGATGGCGATCTGACAAACAGATACCGAAACAAGTTACAGTTAAGCTACACTCAGCTAAAGGGAATTACTCCTTTTTTATACACAGAACCATTTTTTGTCCTGAACAAACCGGATTATACGGCACAACGGACCATACTCGGAGCTAGCATACCGGTTAAAAATATTGATATTACCCTGTTGCTGGGACATGAAGCCAAAAAGATCCAACCTGAATTGTGGTCAGACAAGTTTATAGTGGGGAGTTTTCTGAGCTATAATTTTTAATGTAATGTAAATACAACCGGTATGACATATTGCACTTTTACCGGTTTACCCATGTGTATACCCGGTTTCCATTTGGGCGCAGTTTTGACCACCCGTGTTGCTTCCTTGTTAAGCAATGGATCCACACTTTTCATAATTTTGACATTGGATACGCTTCCGTTGGTATTAACCACAAAACTGAGAAAAACCGTTCCTTCAATTCTTTTTTTTGAGGCAGAATCAGGATATTCTATATTTCCCTGGACATAATCCCTGAAGGCTGCTATTCCATTTCCCCTAAACATCGGCATTTCCTCCGCGACAAAGAATATTGTTTGCTCATCTTGTACCTGTCCTTCGTTTACTGTAAAAGTTTCAATCTCTACTCGCGTTATCCTGTCAGGCTCTGTTTTTTCCAATTTGAGCTCATCTTCAATGTGAAAATCATTATCTATTATGTTCAATAGCTCGGTAGTTTTTGGCGGAGGTGGTGGTTTTATTATTTTTTGCTGACGGGTGACAGGAATGTGGTCCTGTATAAAGGTTGATTTGCGTATATCCTGCAAACCTTTCAAACCATCTGTATTTCCGGGTTTTGAGGTCCATTCAAAGGCCAGAAATGCCAGTCCAAGGGAAAAAATAAATCCTATTTCGAGGAAAAGCAACCTTTTATCCTCCAGATTGGCTTTTTTTGATTTCTTCCGTTCCATACATTACAATTTAACGGTTTGAAATAATTGAATTGTAGATATATGCTGATCGAAAGCAATCCGTATAGAAATAACGCTAACGAAGATGAAAAAGATCTTAATTAAAACGTGGCAGATAGAGATTTAGTTTACTGGCATCCTGTCAAAAAATTTACCGCTCAGCTTTTTTAATGGATGTAATTTCACCGGGTAAAAGTAATCTGATTCAAACCATCCCTTTTCCCTGTAATAGGTATAATCCCGGTAGCTCTCGTTGAGCGAAGTTTGAATACCCTTTCGGGACATCCGGAAGATCATCAGTTCGAAGAGGGATGGAACCGGGTATTCTTTTTTCATCAACCGGGCATAGAACTTTTTACTGAGCTTGTCAATCATCTCTTCATTTTTCTTCCTGGCTTTTTCTGTTATCGGTTCACGGGTAGTGATGTAGCAACCTTTGACTACATTGAAGCCCATTCCCCTTCCAACAAAGTTGAGGTATTTCACAATGTTTTTACCCCCATAAATTCCCTGTGCCACGATGCAGGTAGAGGTTTTGCCAAAAAAGCGCGGACGATGAAAAACAAATCCGAGTCGGTCGAGGAACGTTTTCATTATGGCGGATACCTGGAAGGAGTAATTGGGAGTTGCCCAGACGATGCCATCCGAATCCATCATCTTATTGATGAGTTCATCTCTGTCATCCTTTGACGGACAGAACTCTTCTCCCTTGTCAAGGCAGAGCAAACAGCCCTTGCATATTTGTATATTGTAGTCACTCAAAATAACTGTCTCATATTCTATATCATCTCCCAGGGTTTTAAGTTTTTTCAGAAAATCCAGGGTGGCGTGATAGGTGTGCCTTTTACGAGCACTTCCTATAAAGGCTGTAACTTTCATTTTTAATGTTTTTTTATATTAGTAGATAAATGATAACCCGGCATGCAAGATACACATTTCATTTAATAAAAGTATTGGAAAAATCGGACAATTCAGAGTGGGCCTGGTTTAAAAAGCTAAATATTAGCTGGTGAGGCGCTAAGCGGCTTTAGTAGATACTTGGATTACAATAGATAAGTTTACGCAATTAGCTATAAAAGCCGCTAAGCGCCTTTTTAGACTGGACTCCAGAATTAAAAGTAAACAGAAGCCAGCCAATCTTCTATCATGGTTAATACTTCATCAGGGATCTTATTTGAGGATATATTCCCATAGCGGGTTGGGATTCCCTCAGGATCCTCTTTCAAAAGCAGGTGGTTGTATCCCGGCATGATCTTGACCGTGACATCCCTGTTTCCATTTGATGTGATGGCCTTTTCCAGTTTAATGGCATCCGTAAAGGCAACACGCCTGTCTGTTTTACCGTGTAGGATGAGCACCGGTTGCCTGATATGTCTCGCGCTTTCAAGCGGATCAAATCCAGAAAGATACCTAAGGTTTTTGTTTCTTTTCAGCATGTCAGGAAGATCCTTTTCATTGATCAAACCGTTATCTACCTGGTACCTGATGATTTCCTTTCCTTTGGAGCCAATACCGGAGAGTAAAACCAAACATGCAATACTTTGGTCTTTTGATGCGATCATATGAGCTATGGAAGCTCCTTCGCTTAATCCAAGCAACCCGATTCGTGAATCATCGATCTCATCTCTGTTTCTCATGTAGTCAATGCATTGTTTTATATCATCTGCCCTTTCAGGGGTGGTCATTTTGGTGATGTTTCCTCCGGAAGATGCACCAACACCGCGATCATCCATCCGAAGGACGGCAATTCCGCTGGAAGAAAGTTTTCCTGCGATCTGGCGAAATGGTCGGTAGGCAGTTGTCGGAGCCCCGGGTGTTGAATTGTCGCGGTCATGGGCAGAGCTGCCTGTAATAAGAACAACAGCAGGAACTTTCTGAGCATCATTTTTCGGTAAAGTGAGGGTCGCGGCCAGTATATCGCCACAGCTCAGTTGAATTTCAATGTTCTCACCAGTATATAAGGCATTTTCGGGAGGAAGGTAACCTATAGCATTTTGATGATCCTGGCAGGTTGTTAAGATCATGATAACAAAGAAAAGAACCATTTCGGTTTTCACCATCAGTGCCCGGATAGCCATATTTAGAGTTTTACCAAATTTATTGAATTTTATTCATTCGGTTAGAAAAGTTAGCCGGGAAATTGCAGACACTTTGTTTTCTTATGGGAAGCCACCCTGGAAATCTAAGGTTTTATAATATAATGTGAACCACAAAGAACACCAGGGGAATCACAAAGGAACCCGGAGGGTTTTAGACATAAAATACGGCTCTTCGCTTATTTGCATCAGAAAATAAAACCAATGCCTTCAGTAAATAAATTGACAACCTTGAATTTCTTTTTTAGAACATGAGACCTTAAACTTTAAACCTTAAACTTAACTTAAGTCTGATTTCATGGCTTAACCCAGGTAGGCTTTGAGCAGGTTGCATTTTTTATCTCTTTTGAGTTTTTTGATGGCTTTGTCTTTTATCTGCCTGGTCCTTTCCTTGCTGAGATTGTTTGCTTTTGCTATTTCTTTAAGCGTAGAAGCAGGTTTGTTACCCAGTCCAAAATAGGATCGGATAACCATTGCTTCTTTCTCTGTAAGGAGGGTGATGAGGGTGTTTTCAATTTCCTGGTTAAGCGATTCATGAAGAAGGTTATCATCCGGCGGATATTCGGTGTTTTCCATTACTGCATATAAATTGTCTTCCCCTTCTTCATTCAATGGGGCATCCATTGAGAGGGGCTTACCAGAATAAAACCAAAATTCATTAACCTTCTCCCTATTCAGTTCCAAAGCCTGGGATATTTCATCTGGTGAAGGTGTTCTTCCATTTCTTTTTTCGAATTCTGAAATGACGTGATCTATTTTGGATACTTCATTTACTTTATTTACAGGCAATCTCACAATTCTTCCCTGGTTGATTAAGGCTTGTAAAATCGATTGCCTGATCCACCACACGGCATAGGATATGAATTTAAACCCTTTGGTCTCGTCAAACCTCCTGGCCGCCATGATCAATCCCTGATTTCCCTCGTTGATCAGGTCCGGCAGGCTTAAACCCCGAAACTGGTATTTTTTGGCCACAGAGACTACAAAACGCAGGTTGGCCCTGACCAGTTTTTCAAAAGCCTCCTGGTCGTTATTTCTTATTCTTTTTGCGAGTTCTACTTCTTCTTCGGAGGTGAGCAGATGCTCCTTGCTTATTTCATAAAAATATTTCCCAATCGATAATTCCTCCCGATTGGTGATCTGTTTGTTAATGAATATGTCTTTCATTATGATTTGGTTATCACGGGTATTAACATTAATAACGAGATGAAATATATCGATTATCGATGCTTCTTTGTTTGTAACAAAAGGATTGAAATTTTGTTCTGACGTTTCGATCTAAATTTTTAAACAGCCCTTATGTATCTATTCTCATTTCAGTGATTTTGACTAATGCAACGGATGACATTAACTTTCTAATTCGAGCCTGCCATAAAGTCGAAAGATCTTTAAAATTCTTCTAATTTATCTCTGTGTTACTCTGTAGTTCAAATATTTAATATTAATCCCGGAGAACAAAAAGGAAGTCACGAGGGGGACACGAAGGACATTATGGACAAACCCTAATTGCTCATTTATTGGGCAGCAGTTCATTCCTTCAAAAAGTCAAGCAACGGATTGATAAACCTTTCAAAACTTTCAATATGAGGCAAGTGTCCAATATCATCCAATTCAACCAGTTCTGCATTAGGAATGGCCTTTTGTGTTTTTTTGCCCAGTTTATTATAAAGTCCCATTGTTTTTCTTGTTTCTTCCGAAACCAATGATTTACCTAAGGCTGTTCTATCCCTGGTACCAATAATAAGCAGTGTTTCAGGTTTTAATTCACCAAACTCATGTACAACAGGTTGTGTAAATATCATATCGTATACCAATGCCGAATTCCAGGCAATGGTTTCGTAATCTGAATTTAGAGTCCAACCTGCCAGCAGGTTCACCCATTCGTTATATGAATCTTTCCAGTTGTTGTCGTAATAATTTGTACGTTGATAATTTTTAATGTCTTCATAGGTCTTATCCAGCTCCGATTCATACCACCATTCAACCGGTTTATAGGGTACTTTTAGCTTATAATCCTCTAAACCAATTGGATTTTCCAGAATGAGTTTTTCAGTTAATTCCGGGAACATCAATGCAAAGCGTGTGGCCAACATACCTCCCATAGAATGTCCTAAAACTGCTGTTTTTTCTATTTCTAAAGTGTCAAGCAACTTCCTGGTGTTTTGAGCCAATAGGTGAAAACTGTATTGAAAATGGTCTGGTTTTGAGGATTTTCCAAACCCAATCTGATCTGGTACAATAACTCTATACCCTTCACTGGTTAATGCTTCTATGGTAGTTTCCCAATATGCCCCGTTGAAATTTTTGCCATGGAACAACATGACATTTTTACCATTGTAGTTATCCGGTTGTACATCCATATACGCCATTGTAAGCTGTTGTTTTTGCAGATCCAGTTCAATCGTATTTACGTTAAATGGGTACTCGTAGTTTGATAACCTAATATCCAACCACTTTAACTGATTCTCCTGTGCATTGATACTGTGAAATGCAGTTGCAATTATGATTAATAAAAAGATGCTTTTCTTTATCATTTTTCAATATTTTTGAGGTACAACATTTTACATGCTCCTAACAACATCCATTTAAATTTGTTTACTTGCTTGATCCTGATTGAATAAAAAGTTTAACGGATGATTTTATCCCAAATTCCTGAAGAAGTAGCCTTTCTTTATAAATAAGGCCGGGAAATCGCAATCATGTCAACAGGTAGAGGTTAATCGCTATAATCCCCGTTTTTTCGTAGGAAATTTGATAATATTTTTCAGTTGTTTTATATTTGTTTTTTTAGATAATCTAAAGTATGGCCTAATATAAGCGAGAATAGCTCAGTGGTAGAGCATCATCCGGCAGCTGCCGGATGAGGGTCGCGGAAAAAGGGAAAACAGGAGAAACAATAAATTGCAATACAAACAAGCGAGAATAGCTCAGTGGTAGAGCATCAGCTTCCCAAGCTGAGGGTCGCGGGTTCGATCCCCGTTTCTCGCTCCAGGGAGAAATGCTTGAATGCTTGAATGATTGAATAAGGCGAAGGCTAAGAATAGAAGGGTCCTGGCCTTTTATTTGTAGCTTGGATAAATGGTTAATAAATTGTTACATTGTCAAATTGTTGGAAAAGGCTAAGGGAAGAGAATTCACAGCCGGCATTTGTATTTCGGGATTGTCAATTGTTAAATGGCTAATGAAGAATTCATAATGGTTTGCCAACAACCGAATAACCATCAATTACCATCAATGACAATTACTTATGTCTACCAACATCAGGAGAGCCAACTCAATAATCTCAACTCACTACTAATGACTATCAATGACTACATGATATATTAATGATTTCCTTCAATTCGTCTCGCCCAGTTTATTGAGCTAATCTTTTGCTGTCGGTAGTAAGTGCGTAGATGGCAAAAGATCCCAGCCAATGGCCACCTTCGTAGCTATCGTCGACCAGGTTGGGGAGGGAGTGTTTTACGTGTTCATTGGCCACAGGAATCAGATGCCGGTACTCCTTATATTGTCGGGCCAAGCCATACATAACCCACGCTCTGCTGAAGTTGAGCCCGTCGAGATGGACCAGCTTGCCGTCGGTGCGGTCAGAAACGATCCCAGGTTTGAGATTGAAGTCTTCATCTTTGAGCCGGGGCAGAAAAGATTTCATCCAGGCATCAAACTCCTGTTTGCCCAGAACCCTTCTCATCAGGTCGATCTCTTCAAGACAGGGTGATAAAAAGTCGAAGCCGCTGGGTTCCCAGCTTAGCGGGCATTGGCGATCGTTAAGGTAATAATCTTTCGATCTGGATTCAATGGCTTTTTGTAATTCTTCATGTTGAACGGTGTGGGCATAATCCCACGCAAAAGCCAATCCGAATGCCGTGTTGGTGTGTTCCCCCACACGTATTGGATACATGAGTCTGGGCAGAAAATCCAGGTACCGCCCTACGATCAAATCAGTAAGGGGCTGAAGATTCTTTTCCAGTTTCCTGGCCAGCGGATCATCCCAGGTGTGCAGTTCTTCTGCCAGCTTAAGCAGCCAGGCCCAGCCGTAGGTCCGTTCGAAGGATTGATTGTGTTCATCCTGAAAGAAGGCCACTTCCTTCTGGATGTGCTCTTTCGTGATGTTCTCCAGGAGCTTTGACCGGATGGTATCGGCTTTTTCCAGATCGGGAAATTCCTTTAACAACTTTACCAGTGACCAGTGACCGTGAACAGATGAGTGCCAGTCAAAGCAGCCGTAAAATGCAGGATGGTCTTCTTGTGGCTCTTTCAGATCCTCTTCACCCCCCAATACGTTTCCAGGTTTATTCGGATATTCGTTTTGCATGCAGGACAGCGGCAGCTCAGCCAGCTGATTGGCCTGCTCCAGCGTCAGCCGGATGGGTTCAGGGGGTTGTTTTTGCTGTTTTCCACAGGAAAAAAGAAATATCAATACATATAGTAAAAAGATCCACTTGTATTTCAGTCCGGAAAATTGGGCCATTTTCCTGGATGTTTTTATTTCTTTTTTGTTTAAAATTAGGTTATTGCTTTTCATGCTGATGATAAATTGGGATTAGGGTTTTATAGAAGACTAAATTATAAAAATTTAGAGAGAAAGTACTGTTTGTTTTAGGCAAGGGCATATATTGCTTTTTGGTTATAACTAAACTTCTCATGGCGCTTCAGAACTTAAACCGTTTATTTTCCAATCTATATTAATTTAAAACTTTAAGCCTCCCTGCGAATACAATTAAATGACTATAAATGACAATTTAATGACTACAAATGACTATCATTTTTTTCATCAACTTTCTACACGTCTGTTAAACCATCGATTCACACCAAAACATGCCCCGTACGCTTAAACTGCCTCATAATATCCAGCGATTCCTGTGCATAACGCCTGGCACCTTTCGGATCCTTGCGCCGGTCGCTCAGCGAAATGATGATGTATTTCTGGTGTTCGTAAAGGAGGTAGAACATCCTACGGATATTGGCATCGCCGGTGTGGGTGTTGATTCTTTCGCCATAACCTTCCCAGAAGGGTGGTCGTGTAACGCCACAGTATTCGGCGATGGCCAGGTCCCATTCAATGTCACCCCAGCAGGCGCGGTCAAAGTCAATCAGTCCGGTTACCCTTCCGGTATTATCTACCAGCAGGTTGGTTACCCACAAATCACCATGGCAAAGGCGGGAAGTTTGGCAATGGTTGAATACCTCCAGGTTGTCTTCCAGGAGCTGGTATGCCATTTTATAGATATCCGAATCGTAAATTCCCTGGTTCCTTATGTCATCCAGCATTTTCCGGTACATGATTCGGAATGCTTCCTTCCAGTTATCCTGAGGTTCCATCGGATGGTGGTCTCCAACATAGCCAAAACGGTTATTGGGTTCGGTTACCGAATGGATCTGCCTGACATATTCTCCCCATTCTTTAAATGTTTTAATAAATGCCTCGTTGGAAAGGGATACCTCACTCAGGGGTTTTCCCGGAAGCTTGTTCATGACAAGATAATCCCTGTCGATAAGGTTGCGACTGAAATCATGGGCTAAAATCCGGGGTACAGGAACGGTGGTTTCATTGAGCAGACGTTCGTGGATTTCAGGTTCCTGGCGCATCATCCTGTACTCATAAAACAATTGCAGCAGGGAATCCGAAGGGGCTGTGCGCATGATGTATTCATGCTTCTTCTCATCCAGGATATAGAAGGTCTCCGAAAATTTCCCCGCTCCAAATGGATTGATTTCCTTCGGGGTGCCGTTGATTTTCTCCCTGAACAATCTCCCTGCTTCTTGTTTAGACAAACCCATACTGGCAATATTTACGAGTTCAATATAAAAAAATTACAGAGTGAAAACAATATTGTTTTCTTACAAATCAATTTTTAAAATATCTTCAAATCATGCATTTTCTTAAGATTCCCATGGTCAATTAAAAGTTACGCGTTTGAAAAACAATTAAAAAATATTGCATACATTCTATATTATTGGTATCTTGCGTACAACTGTTACAAACCAATAAAACAGATTTATTATGAAAAGACAAGCAATTACGTTAGGACGCGTAGGCATTTTGTTGCCTATTGCTGCAATAATTCCAATGGTCGGCTTTCTGGCAGGAATAGCTGTTATGGTGCTCTTAGTGATATCACATTACTATTTTTCAAAAGAATATGGTAAACCCGGTATATTTAACAATGCGTTAACGGGAACCATTGTACATTTTGGCGGCAACCTGCTGGGTTTTATCATTATTGCCATTGCAGCGGGGGCCACCGCGCTTTCCTTATCGCTTCAGGATCCCGGGAGTTTTGATATTGCGGAAATCACCAGTTTGATTTTTGGCAGCGGAGCAATCATTGCTGGTGTTATAGTCATACTTGCCGGATCAATCGTAGGATTTTATTTTGTATTCAGGGCGCTGACAGCTCTTGCCGAACAAACCGGTGTCAGACTTTTCAGAAGCGCAGGTTTGCTTTATTTTATAGGTGCCATTGCATTGGTGGCGTTTGGTATAGGTTCCCTGGTCATTTTTGCTGCCTGGATCATTCATGTCATTGCCTATTTTACCATAAGGCAGGAAAATGAAGCGGTAGCAGAACCAGGCTGATTGTTCATGCAATCGTGGAAAATAATAGCCTGATTAATTAGTACCTTACCATTCAAATTCGTGCATTTTTTGGCAAGATTTTGTTAAGGTAAGTTAGGGTTATTTGAAGGGAGTCGGCTGGCTCCCTTCATTTTTCCTGGTCATCCTGTTTTTCCTGATTATACCTGTAGTGGGATATGGCAAAGCGCAGATCACTATAGGTGAATTCATCGCCCAGTTTTGCCTTGATGTCATTTAATTTTGTGGTATTCAAATGTTCTGCCACATAAATGATCTTCTCCAGTTTGTCGTTCCCGAGAAACTGGTTTACACCAATCTCGCCCACACTTACCCAGTGAGACAGGTGGCCTTCAATAGTGGACACTGCCAGCGACCTTTCCGAGGCTATTTCTTCAATGGTTTTACCTTTGGTAAACATTTCCAGGGTGATATCTTTTGTGGGACGTTTGTCCTTTTTAGGAACCTTTCCTTTTTTAGGGTTCTTCTTCGCGGGATATGATTTTTCTTTGTCTTGCGCTTTATCCTTCTCTTTATTTTCGTGATTCCCAACCCTTGTTTTAGCGAATGACCGGGTATATACAGTATCCCTGGAAATTTCCTTATTCTGAAGTACGGCATTAACGAGGGATTCTGCCTTGTCCATGGATTGTAACTGGCTAAAGAAAGCGAGTTCAAGGTCTTTCAGCTCACGTATGTATTTTTTTACTCCGGCTTCATTTTCCAGGCGGCGGATTTGTTTGTTGATTTTCTCAGAACATGACTTGATTTTAGGCTCAAAATAGTTCCTGGCTGCCTTTATCCTTTCCTGCATCGTAGAAAGCCATTGCTCCTGCTGTGATTCTGTTATCCTTTTCAGTTGGTTCTGAAATTTATCACCTACCTCCCTGATGGCTTTAACCTCATTTCTGAGTTCGAAAGCCCAACCCTTATATTTCTGTTTGGCAGACTTTTTCTGATCCTTGTCATACCCGGAAAGGTGATGGTTAATTTCTCCATATAAAGCATTGAAATCAAAAGCCCGGGAAACATAGCTGTAAATAAACCGTGGAAATTCTTTTTTGAACTCCTTTTCCAGGCTGTCAGGGGTATGTTTGTTGGCAGAGAATTCTTTGAGTGCTTCATCGGGTTCCATCATGTTATTGGGCAGGGGTGCATTGAGCACCAAACCATCCAATGAAACGAGCCGGGAGAGGGCTACATAGATCTGCCCAGGTGCAAAAGCCCGCGAAACATCAATTATGGCTTTGTCGAAAGTCAACCCCTGGCTCTTATGCACGGTGATTGCCCAGGCCAGCTTAATCGGAAAATGGGTAAAGGTTCCCTTTACCTTTTCCTCTATTTCGTTGGTCTCCTTATTAAATGTATATTGCTTGTTTTCCCAGGTATAGGGTTCCACTTCCGTTGGCATAGTGCCATCGTTGAACTCCACTTCAATGCCATCATCCGAAATGGAGGAGACCACACCGATCTTGCCATTGAAATACCGTTGTTCACCAGAATAATCGTTTTTGATGAACATGATCTGGGCTCCTTTTTTTATTTCCAGGGTATAATCGATGGGGTAGAGGTGCTCGCCAAAATCTTCTTCAATCTTGGCATCGAAACGAAATGTCTTGCCAGGAAGATTTTTCAAAGCCTTTTTGTTGATCTCGTCGGCCTTGCGGTTATGGGTGGTTAGGAAAACATAACCTTCATCGGGCCTGGGTTTGAATGAAGGTTTATAATTGCCGTTCAAAACTTTCAGGTCGTCCCGGGTCACTTCATTGTCCCTGAAATGATTCAAAATTTCAATAAATTTTTTGTCTGTCTGACGGAACACTTTTTCCAGTTCAATATATACCGGTGGTTCATCTTTCAAAGCCCTGGCCTCGAAAAAAAAGTTGCTGAAATAGTAGGGTTCGAGAAATTTCCGCTCTTCATTCTTGATTACAGGTGGAAGCTGCAGCAAATCCCCGATAAAAACCATCTGGACACCCCCGAAAGGTATGTTTTTTTGCCTGCGCACATAACGAAGCACGGTGTCGATGGCATCCAGTGTATCAGCCCGCAGCATGCTCACCTCGTCTATGATCAGGGTTTCGATGGTATTGATCATCTTTTTTTTGTGGTTGTTCATTCTGAGGGATTTTCTAAGGGACTGGGGTGTACTGATCTGGGTGTCGATCACTTCACCATCAATGGGTTGGGCTGAAGGAAGGAAACTTCCAAAGGGCAACTGAAACAGGGAATGAAGGGTTACACCCCCGGCATTGATGGCTGCGATACCGGTGGGTGCAGCGACGAGTACGGTTTTGTGCGTTTTTTTAACAATGGATCTGAGAAAAGTGGTCTTGCCGGTTCCAGCTTTACCTGTGAGAAAAATGTGGCGATCGGTGCTGTTCACAAACTTTTCCGCCATATCAAAAGGGGAAATCTCTGTGTTTTGATCCATAAGCTTTGATTTCTATTCCATCCGAACAATCTTCGGTTTAAACTCTGCCAGTATATCCACCATATCATCCTGTAAATGCATCACTTCATTGATGTCTTTATACGCCAGGGGTGATTCATCAAGTCCTCCACCTATCAATACCACCCCTTTTTCGTTGAGCAATTCCTGCAGCTCCTTCACCTGAAACTGCTTTTTTGCCTGGCTGCGCGACATGACCCTTCCTGCTCCATGAGCAGCGGAATTGAGTGCTTCTTCACTGCCTTTCCCGCGTATCAGGTAACCCGGTGTAGCCATTGAGCCCGGTATGATGCCCAAAACATCCTTATGAGCGGGAGTAGCTCCTTTCCTGTGAATGATTGCTGTTTCACCGGTGTGAAGTTTTTCTTTCCAGGCAAAATTGTGGTGGTTTTCTATCATGGCCAGTGGTTTATTTCCAAGGGCCTCTGAGAGTTTTTCATGGATCACATGATGGTTGGCGGCTGAATAATCTCCTGCCCAGTTCATCGCTTTCCAGTATTCAATGCCTTCCTCCCTTGAAAGGTCAAGCCATGCAAGGGCCCTTGCTCCTTTTGGCAGATCACATTTGTCCATGGCTATCTTTGTATAGTGTCGTGCGATTTCTGCTCCCGGTCCCCTGGAGCCTGAATGGGAGATAATAGTAAAGTATTTCCCGGGTTGTAAATCGTGTTCGGGTATATACTCCTTGATTTCCAGGATACCAATATCTACAAAATGATTGCCATGGCCTGAACTACCCAGTTGTTCATGTGCTTTCTTTTTCAAAGTTCGCAGAAATCCAACTTCGTTTAACTCGGGGCGTTCCAAAATGGGATGGTTTTTGGATCCCTGAAATTCTGCATTGCCAAAGCGCGTATTTTCGGTCAGGAGGTTTTTCAGACGGGTTTCATTTTTATGGATGTCAT
>Ga0207797_1000735_pt1 | contig 25017 bp, 22 predicted proteins | sample PRCRCaboRojoPR_6_FD_187275 | JGI IMG/M metagenome (GOLD analysis project Ga0207797, IMG submission 187275) | Marine sediment microbial community from Cabo Rojo, Puerto Rico - PR CR 10% Liquid 1 (SPAdes) | ecosystem: Environmental > Aquatic > Marine > Coastal > Sediment | place: Cabo Rojo, Puerto... | reverse complement strand
CCCCGGAAAAAGCATTCGTACCGTAGAGAACCGAACCGGGACCTTTAATGACCTCGATTTTCTCAATCACATTCACCGGAAAGGATTCGTATACCTCCGATTTCACATCCGATTCAAGTACTTCGCGGATCGGTCGTCCGTTAATCAACAGTAACACGTGGCTGCTGTTCGGTTTAAATTGATCCCCCCGGACCGAAATCACACTCCGGTCAGTCATGTACACTGAGGAGCTAACCAACCCCGGTACACGTTCCAGAATATCACTTAATGTGGTACCACCGAAGCGGTCCAATTCCTCTTTGGTGATGACTGAAACCACTCCCGGCGCATCCGAGAGTTTCTCTGCTGATTTGGAGGCTGTTGTAACCTCCATATTCAACAGGTCATCCAGCTCCATTTCCATGAGATCTCCGGCTTCCTGAGCTGCAATCGGCATCCCGAAGCTTACCAGAGCAACGCCGAAAACACAGGCAGCTAGGGCATTGCACATTTTCCTCCATACAGACATCGCTGACCTCCTAATTTTCACTGTGAGTTGTTTCCTTTTTATGGGTAATTGTTTGACTGATTACTTGATTGTTTGAGCAACTTTCATGATTGCGGCATTCCAGTTCAGATTCTCCTCCGATGAACTGGTGAGATTAATGACAATCCGTGGTTTTCCGTCGTCACCGACAGCCAGGCCGAGGGTTACTCCCTTCGGCACAAGATCCGGAATGTTGGTGGCACTGAGAATCTTTTGCCCGCGGGTGTACTCCAATGCGGATTCCAGTTTTGATGGACTGCCAACGAACAGAATTGACGGCGGATTTCCCGGGAGGGCGTCTCCTCCTTCAACACTTTTCAGTACGGCCGATCCAATCTTTTTACCAATCCCCTGAGCCAGCTGGGCTTGCACTTCCGGATTTCCAAGTACATAGATAGACACCTCTCCCCCACCGGAGATGTTCCGCTCATATTTGACCACTTTCATAGTCAGAGCGGCGGCGATGTTCGGAGGGGCACTCTCCTGACAGACTCCCACCCCTGTAAACCCAAGAATGAAGAAAAGCAGAGTAACATGTGTTAAGGATTTCATTGGTCCCCCTCGTCGTATTCTCCCTTTACGCATCTGCAATAATTAATACCCGGTGCCTTCCATCACATACGATCTCAGCCCCACTCTCCATAGTAATTTTATTGCCATATATACTATCGACAGCAACCCGTATTTGTTTAATTATTTTTTATATGTGACTAAATATGACATATTATTAACTTACACTGAAATAATACTGCAAATAGTAATTTATTAACGATATTCACAGCGACTCCTGGGAGGCCCCAAAATGTTTCTATAAAGCTCTGATGGCCCGGAATTTCCGGCAGTATGAACAGGAGGAGTCCCGGAAGAATAGAAAGAGGGGCCCACTCGGAGCCCCTCTTTTCCTGAAACTGAACACCCGCACTCTTCCCGGTATGGACCAATCAGAGTCCGACGGAGAGTGTTCCGTAAAATGCCCGGCCGTGCTGACGTGGTACTGAATTATTTGTCAGATCAATGTCGGTGACATACAACTCTTCACCCAACAGGTTTGTCATATAGAAATCAACACCGATCTTCGGCCAGTCGGACAGCCCCATCATTGTTGTCACATCAAACCCAACTTTTGCTGTTGCGTAATGATATGTCTCCGGGTCGGGAGCATATTCGGTAGCAGTCATATCAGCACTGATATCAGAAAGCGGTCGTGGGGCACTGAAATAGGAATCGAACAGTCCAATCGTAACCCCCATGGGCATAGCGTATGATGCACCAAGTTTGCCAATCATTTCAGGAACCAACGTTGTCCCCCACTCCCCCTGTCCGTCCTCACTTCGCTGATAAACGAATGAACCGGTGAGGAACAGATGATCAACCGGCGAACCTTTGGCTTCCAGTTCGATGCCCTGAGTTGTCAGCTCTCCCTGATTCTCATAGGTGGAGAGGGGCCAAACCGCTCCCTCAGGCCAATATGATGTTTTCACAATGAGGTCTTTCTGGCTGGCGTTAAAATATGTGGCCGCAAGTTGCATCTGCGGAGCATTATAGAATATCTGCGCATCCAGTGAGGTGACTTTCTCCGGATTCAGATCCGGATTGCCCTGTAATATTCCAGGAATATCAATGGAACGCTCTACCGCGTACGGTGAGCGGAATGCCTGACCATACAGCAGTTTGGTGCCAATCCTGTCTGTTGCATTAAACACCGCTCCCAACCGGGGGACGAAGTCCAGATCAAGTCCTTCCACTTTATTGACCTGCCCACCGGCAATGAGCTTGAGTTTCTCAACAGGGCGGAAGTCCAGTTGCGTATATGCGCTCCACCACAATGCCGTATACGGATCAACAGATTGTATATGCGCTGGCGGAGCAGTGGGATCCATCATATCAGCCATTTCCATTTCGGATTGACCCTGCAGCGAGTAAAGTAATCCGCCAACTATAAGATTTGTATTATCATACGGTCTGATGTAATTGGTAGCTTCCAGAATGAAATCCCGATTGCTTTCATCCGCACCGTTGTGCAGCTGCCTGTCATAATTAAAAGTGAGATTAACCGAAGCGTCCCACGTCCTGAGAATCGAATGCTCATATCCCAGATCGGTGGTGATATGGCGGAATTCGGCAGGTTCCGTCGAAAATCCGGAGGGATAATAACCCTGTTCATTTACACCGGCAAATGACTGAAAGGAAAAACCTTTATAGTGTGCTGAAACCGTTGCACCAATGACGTCCTCACCAAGATTAAAGGTTTCTCCTTCATTCTGAACCACGGGGATGTATGTTGAGAAGTCGTTGGGATCCTCGCCCGGAACATAGGTGATTGATTCACCCTGTCCCTGTTCTCGATGAATACGCAGTCCTCCGGAGATGGAGAGCTCACCACTTTTATATCCGCCGTGTGCCACTAAGCGTTTTTGATCGAAGCTGCCCACTCCTGTTTTCGCACTGAATGTGGTACCCATCTCCGGCTGTTTTGTAATGATATTAATCACGCCGGCATACGCATTAGATCCGTACAGGACAGAGCCCGGCCCGCGAACGATTTCTATCCGATCGATACTTTCCAGTGGAAATGCGGTATATATCGGGGTATTTAAACCGCCGTGCAGGCTTTCGCGCATGGGCCGGCCATCGAGTAAAACTAATACGTGGTTATTAATTGTGGTTGCTGCATCACCACGAATACTGATCATCCCCTGGGGAAATCCTGAGGTACCGATAGCGTAAATTGTTGTGGCCCGCTCCAGCACCCCGAGTAAACTGGTGGCACCGAACTGCTCTATCTCTTTGGCCGTAATTGTGGTGATCACACCGGGAGCATCATTTAAGCTCTCCGCCTGTTTGGAAGCTGTCGTCACTTCCATATTCATCAAGTCATCCAACTCCATCTCCATGAGATCACTGGCATCCTGCGCAATAACAGCACCAGTAATGCCCCAGAACATCACGCTCACAAGGAACACAACGATTCCGTATTTTGCTTTATGACAAGTCAACATATTATCACTCCTGTTGTTGTGGTGGATTGGTTAGACAGGGTCTACTTCTGCTTACGATACTTCTTTCCCCCTGTTATTTAATGGTTTGGGCTACTTTCATGATATCCGCATTCCAGTTCAAATCCTCTTCCGAGGAACTGGAAAGGTTAATCAGGATACGGGGTTTCCCGTCACTTCCTACTCCGAGTCCCAACGTGACTCCTTGTGCCACCATATCCGGCACATGGGTGACGCTGAGGATTTTCTGTTCCCGGGTGTACTGTATTGCAGCGTCCAGCTGGCTGTTGCTACCGACGAACAGGATCGACGGAGAAGCCCCGGGCAGGGCATCACCACCGTCCACTGTCTGCAATGTCGCCGCGCCAATCTTCTGGCCAACCAGCTGTGACAACTGCGATTGAACATCTGAATTCCCCAACACATAAATGGAGATATCGCCACCCCCGGAAATATCCCGTTCGTATTTCACCACTTTCATGGTTAATGCCGCCGCGATATTCGGTGGTGCGCTCTGCTGTCCGAAAACCGGGCCGACCAGTCCAACAATCAAAATGACTGCTACCAGATGTTTGAGTACTCGCATTGGTCCCCCTTTGGGTCGTTCGTATGGATTCATTCATTTACCCGGACCAGGATAAGCTCCGGCCGATTTTTCATCCAAACAGTCGGAATACCATAACTGATGTCAAGACACATCATTTAGTCCCCCAGTCCATCATTTTTTTACTTGGCCATGTATACTATCGGAGAAATAAATACCGACTTTAAGACTTTTTTTATTCTGCAAAATTCGTACAGCATATATTTATTTGTAAGACAATTTCTACATAAATTATTACGGTAATTCTGTTATATATCATAATATAATACATCTAAATCGAGTGATTCGGTGATATACCCAATTGCCCGGGAAACGCACGGCTGTCATGGGTCGGCAACAGTATTTGTAATTGGTCCACAATTGATTCATTTCCAAATGGGCAATAATTTGGTTGTGAATATGGAAAGAAAGGATACTTTGTGAGAATGGAACCATTATTTCCCGGGCCATTGCGGCCGGATGCCACCATAGGAATCATCGCGCCATCAGGAGCGCCGGAAACGGCGACGCTTGAAAAGGGCATTGTAAAGATCGAAGCGCAGGGGTACACGGTCCGCCGGGCGGCAAATCTGACCGAGAAAACCCATTTCACCGCCGGCACCGGTAGAACCCGGCTCGAAGAGACTGTCCGATTGTTCCTGGATCACAATATCGATGCGATTATTTGTGCCCGTGGTGGTGACGGAGGCATCCATCTCCTCCCCGATTTGATCAGGAAACTTAACGGGGTAACCCCAAAACCCTTCGTTGGTTACAGCGACATCACCCTCCTCCAGCTGGGCCTTTTTCAGGCTTATGGATGGGTCACCTTCTCCGGGCCGATGGTCGCAACCGAACTCGGAGCCAACACTTTATCCGATCACGCCGAACACCGGTACTGGCAAATGCTCACCAGCTCGCCGGAGCAGTGGGATCTCACTCCACCGGATCAGAGCGATTTGGGTAGTATCAGAAGTGGAACGGCCCGCGGAACGCTTCTTGGCGGATGCCTCTCAATCATCTGCGCCCTGCTGGGTTCAACTCACTTTCCCGATATGAGAAACGCAATCCTCATCATCGAAGACACCGATGAAGAGCCCCGACATATTGACCGGATGTTGCATCAACTGCGATTGAACGGAATCTACGACCAGATCGGAGGGATGGTGCTGGGACAATTCACCAATTGTTTTCCGGAAGATTCCACGGCGAATTTTTCGCTGCGCGAATTGGTCCTTGATGCCACCGACGGGTATAATTTTCCAATCCTCATGAACTATCCTTACGGACACCACACCCCGGAGCTGATGACACTTCCGCTGGGAGCTCCGGTTCGGATGAATACTGATCCGCCGGGTTTGTTTCTGAACTTTTAAGGTACTGCCCGGAGGTATATGGGAAAACCATGAGTGCACCTGTAGGGGATAGAAGGTATAGGGTAGAAGGAAAAACCCGAAGGGATTGACTATTACAGTCTCGGAAGATATCTGGGGACTTTCGCTGCATATTTCCGGAACTCAGCCACGTGCCGTTGGCGAAACAGTCGTTCCTCCCCCAACACCCGGAAGTGAGCGTTCAGACTATAGATTACTACTCCAGCCAGCATTCCCCAGGACGGATATGCCACAAAAAAGCCACCAACCAATATCACCAAACCCGCTGTAATGGGATTCCGTACGATTCCATATAATCCCCGGGTACAAAACACCCTGCCTGCAGATTCATGCTTCCCGCGCTGGTGCGACCTGACAGTAAGTACAGCGGAGAGTGTAGATCCGCTCCCCAGAATCACCAGTAATCCTGCGAACCACTGGAGCCATGGTATGTGCAGTTCCGGGATGGGGCCGGCTATCCGATATATCTCAGGGAGTATAATAAAGGCCAGCGGAAGGCAAAATGCACCGATTGAGAGAAACGTCCCAAGCGCTAATCCCGTCAAGACCACTACAGATCCGGACGACTGATGTTCGGTTTCAGAATCCATGGTTGATCGGGTCACCCTGATTTTGTGCCAGGTGGATGTTTCACTGGGCAGAGGAAAAAATACCAGTTCCACAACCTGGAGAATATACGCTCCCAGGATCAGATAATCACTCACCTGCATGGTAAATTCCAGCCAGGACTACGCAGTGCCCAATGGGGAGTCTTTCCCACGGTAAAGCAGTTGTTCCTCCTTTGGCCAAACTGAAAAACTCCCAGTTCCGAATATCGTTAAGACGAGGAGTGCGATTAACACAAATTTTGGAAAGAGTACGGGATCCAGATGCGGAAGCCCCCATCCAACTGCTCCGGCCAGCAGAAGAGAGGACAGGCGACCGAATATTCCCAGTAATGTTAAACCGGTCAAGACGACTGCTGCAATCAAAATGATGATAGTACTTCCATAAACCGGTATTTGACGAAAGGTTTCGGCAGAACTCACCAGAAGATACATAATTGCCACCGTTGTTCCTAACCTCAGAAGGGGGAGAAGACCTTTTCGCGAGATCCTTTGAAAAGAGCCTGCGAATCGCTTGTCTTCGGTAGAGTTCGGATTAATCAATCCATACATCAGGCCTGTATCCCGTGTGAATATGGCCATAGTAGGAATAAAAAACACCAGGGCTGCGATATGCATTGATTGTACCGGGAACAGCGGCAGGAGTGCAACGGCGAGAAAGCCCATTTGGTATCCGGCAATGATCCGTCTGAACATGCTTGTATCCAGTTCATATACCTGTTTCCCGGACCACAACCGGATGTACCGGGCAAGTTCAAACAGATAATAGGCCAGGCCGACCAGCAGATACCAGACCGGCAGCATCTCAAGCCGAATCGCTACAACGACTGCAACTAGAGTCCCCAGAGCATCGAACTTCTGGTCAAGGGTCTTTCCCAAAACAGTCATGTAATCCGATCTTCTTGCAACATACCCGTCAAAGATATCCAGGATGGCTGCTAGCAGATAGAACGCCCCGGGAAGCCAGCGCATGAATCCGTGCGGATAACCAGTTGTCAGAAATCCGGCTGTTGCGGCGATGAGAAATCCCCGCAGCATCGTCAACCTGGTTGCCGTCCCTAACCTGGATAATAATTCCGTCCCTTTCTTCCTGCGATTCACCGACAGAGTTTTTCCCAGGAGATACAACTCCACCACCAGGATTGCCACGGTGGTCAGGAGCCATCTGTACGCGTCGGCCGATGTCCATATCCATTGCAACGTCAAATATCCGGTTCCGGTGAGTCCGCCAAAAACACCCGCCACCAGTAGCCAGCGACCCCACAATTGCCTGTAAGGATCTTGGGAGCTCACCGCAACCTCATTATCCGATGTCTTTTGTCCGGGAGTATTGTCCGGCATTAGCGGTTATTTCTGTTGGTCATATTTCCGGGGTTCGTGAGGAGAGAGGTTCGCGGTACCCTTGACTTCAGGTTAAATAAACCGCGAATTTCCGGGATACCAATCCGGGCGACCCGGGAAGGATAAACCGCGAATGACCGTAAGTCAAACCACCTTCCCCTCCGTGAAAAATGGAGATTAAAGATTTAGCGTGAAAGATGAAAGGTGAAAAAAAAGATGGGAGACGTCTGACGTTTCACCTTGTAACGATTATTGATTATCGATGATGGATGAATGATCATTGAACAGAGGGTCAAACCGAAAAGGGACAGGTGAAAACTGAGAGCTGCCATGGTTGAAAGCGGTTTTCATTCTCTTCATTAATCGATTCGCCGCGGCGAATCGATAATCATTTACTTTATCCTTCATCCTAACACCCTCTACCCTCCCCCACCGGCATGCCGAACCGTATGCCTGATCCTGAACATCTTATCAGCTATCGCTCCTGGATTATTCGGGATACTGTATGCCACATCTTCGATATAACACAACCCCTCATTTTCCTCTTCACAATAATACAGGACTATTTCGGTATAGAGCGTATCCGGTTGTGATTCAAACCGGAGCGGCACCGATGGGTTAATTGAAGTGATTTCAACTGTATTTGTGTTTGTGCCATCCTCGCTGTATATCCTGATAAAGCTTCTGGCCAGAGGATTAATCTTAAAACCCTCCGGAAGTTCAAACTCAAACTGCATCTGCTCCAGAGCCCCGAGAGAAACCGGTCTCAGGATTTCCGGTGATTCCGGCTTTGTCAGAGTCCTAGCGGAAGAGCCGGTAGATGACATCGCGCCCATACCGCGTATTGGCAGGGTCTTCACTTGTCCACTCGACAGGTCCATAACCCGGACCAAATGATTATTGGTGTCAGAGATGTAGAGGTGTCCATTGGCGATATCGATGCCACCTGGTTCATCAAAGGTGGATTCCGCACCGGGTCCGTCGCTCATGCCCGGGTCTCCTGTGCCGGCAATGGTTTCAATTCTGCTCTGCTCCAAATCCAGCTGCTTGATCTTATTATTATATGTGTCTGCAATGTAGAGCATGCCATTTGCGTAAGTTATTCCCAGTGGATGCTGGAGCATGGCGTTTCCGAATGCACCGTCCCGGTCTCCGTATTCAAAAAGGCCATGCCCGATCAGAGTGCTCACATGACCGTTGGGGTCACTGTCCGCCATCCGGACCCCGCTGACTTCGCTGTCAGCGAAGTAGAGACGTTCTCCGTCCGTGGTAATTCCGCTGGGCTGAGCCAGCTGTGCTTCCGCAAGCAATCCGTCTCTGATGTCCTCCCGGCCGGATCCGGCATGATTCATGATCCTGGATGTACGCAGATCCAGTCTCCATAACTGGTGTTGCCCCGCCATGGCAATGTAGAGCGTGCTGTCAACAGCAGTCAGATCCCATGGGGAATTCAATCCGGTTTTCCGGGCTGGCCCTGTCGGATTACGCTGGTATACCTGACGTCCGACTCCGGCGATGGTTTCCACGGTCCGGTCTTTCAGATCAGCTCGCCGGATCAGGTGATTTTCAGTATCGGCGATATACAAATGATTACCGATCCGGACCGTCCCCTGCGGCTGGTTAAACTCCACCTCCCCGAACGAGCCGTCATTGCTCCCTTTATTCCCGGAGCCGATTATTGTCTTCAGATTTCCGTTGAGATCTGTCACAACAATCCGGTGGTTATTGGAATCAGTGATGTACAGCTCATCCCGTGTTTCATCAGCAGTAATTTTTCCGGGAAAGTTGAGGAAAGTCCGGGCGGTTGTCTCACGTTCCAGGGTGAAGTCCATCGGAGTTCGGTCGATCCGGTTTCCGTGTTCATTGATGAGCTTCTGAATGGCCCGATTGAACGGTTTATAAATCCCTTCTCCGGCGTGGCGTCCGGCGACATTTCCCTCCGGATCGATTAAGACCAGAGTCGGCCAAGCCCGTGCATTGTACTTTTTCCAGATCCGTAGATTTTTGTCATTCACTACCGGATGGGTGATGTTATATCGCAGTATGGCCTGACGGATATTCGCCGTTCCGCGCTCCGTAGTGAATTTTGCGGAATGGACACCGATGACAACCAGCTCCTCTTCATACTTCTGTTCAAGTCGTTTGAGATCCGGCAGTATATGAATGCAGTTGATGCAGCAATAGGTCCAGAAATCCAGAAGAACGATCTTCCCCCGGAGTTCTCTGAGTTGAAGAGGCTGGTCGGTATTCAGCCACTCCATTCCCGCAGGAAACTCAGGGGCAGCAGTTTCGCCGGAGCCCTCCGGCATGGTACGACCGTTTATTGCCGTGACATTCACCAGTAATGCACTGACCAGCATGAGAATGATCCATGGAAAGAGTTTTTTTGATAGGCGCATTTTTATGAATCCTGTATAACTAAAAATGTTGTCTATAGTTACATCCGCAGTTTCAGTCTTATCAGAGAAGGAGGAGACGGAAGATCCGCCGGTATTTGGGGGATCTTCCGACCGGATATCCTCCTCCATCCCCCCAGGGTGAATATTTTATAACGTGATCATTTTACTGTTGTTTCCACACAACCGGGCAATTGACCATAGCGGCACCGGATGCCAACTGTGTGGCATTCATCGCTGAGGATAAATCCGAGACCGAGCTGAAGTCCGTATTGTCATACACATTCACCAGCCAGAAGGGGGAATAATCCATGTCTGATGGCGTGGTAGCTACGACATTATGCGTCTGCATATTTCCCTGTTCGGTCATGAAACCGGAAGCGGGACCGCCGCCGTCCTGGCCGGGATTGACATTAAACGCCACGTAGATGGGTGATAAAGGTACAGTACCCCCGGAAGTGACCATCAGCGGGCTTTCCTCAAAAGAGAAATATGTGATGATCTGGTCTTTATACCAACCGCGGGTGAGACCGGTCCCGGCGTCACCCAACCGGCGCCCGGCAGTGGATCCCTCCGGAACCACCGGACAGTTCACCAGCATGTCTGTCTGCTCGATCTGATAGTTAGCATCCATTAATTCCTCCGCATTCGTAATGGAATTCGCGACATAATTATCCGGAACGGTGACAAGGTTAACTCTCCAGAAGTCATTGTAACCATCATCACCGGGAATCACATCCACAACGTTCAGCTGCTCCTGCACCGGATCCCCGTTTTCGTAAAAGAACGCGTAAATTGGCGCCGGTGTGGTGGACTGCACATCGAAATTGTAATACCGCACCGGTGTGCCATCCGGGGCTAATCCCTGGGTGATGAATGGCGCCTGGTCGAAATCAATCGGTTCGCCCGGTTCCGGCAGATTGTTCTGGTCCGACCGGATCATCAGTGTTCCTGCGTCCTCACTAAACCGGTCGATTGTGGCCACCGGAGCCGTATCCGGATCGGTGCCTTCCATCTCGGATTCCATGGGCGAACTCTCAGAGCACCCGAACAGCAATACCACGGCGAGAGTGACTGGCAGGATAATTCTCAGTGTGTTTTGTAATGGTTGCATAACTGCCTCCCTGTTTTGGTTGTCGCTTTTCACTGAGAGGCATAATAAGACTTAACCCTCACAAAAATATCACAAGCCGGTCAAGATTGGATAACCTGTTGAGTTTCGTATTGTAAGTTATGTGTGGTAGGTACACTGTGTGTTGAATCAGACCAGGGTATTTCTGAAAATCAATATTCATTCACCACTAAGACACCACGGCACAAAGAACAACAATTACAATTCCCTTAGTCCTTTAGCTGTTACTACGGAGCAACCGCCTTAAGATCCTCCAGGAACCACTGGTGTCTTTGTGGTGAATCTGCGGATCAGCAGAGCATCCAAGTCTGTTGGAAGATAACTCTTCTCCTCCAGCGAACTGCCAATAAATAGAGTAAGTTTATCCCAGAGGCATCACTGGAGAGAGTTCTCCAGAATATCCCGGTAATTCAGCACTCTGTTCACATACCGGACAGGTTCTGTTCCCCGGGCATATCCGTACTTGAGCGTGGTGTAGTACTCCCGGTGGGACAGCAATGGCAATACCTCTTCCATGTTCTGCCACCGATCGGGATCGTGTCCCAACCGTTCGGCAAGAGTTCTGGCATCCCGGAGATGTCCCATACCGACATTGTATGCAGCCAGAGCGAATCTTATCTGCTGACGCTCAGGAATCCCGTCCGGCAGCCGGTTCAGCAGACGGAGCATATATTCCGCCCCACCCATAACACTCTGTTTGGGATCCAGGCGGTTTGTTACACCAAGCGAGCGGGCGGTGATTTGCGTCAGCATCATGAGGCCCCTGACTCCTGTGGGACTGATGGCATGCGCCCGCCAGTGCGATTCCTGATATGATTGTGCGGCGAGTAGTGTCCAGGGGAGGCCGGATTCTCCCGCTGCCTGCCGGAACAGTGGTTCGTACCGGGGGAGGCGGCTTTCGATTCGTCTGTGAAACGCCCGGATATCCACATAATCGAAAATAGTGGCATGGCCATAGTAACGCTCCCGGACCACAGCCAGCTGTCCGGATGAACGGATCTCTTCGAACCAGGAGTGTACCGCATCCTCCAATCCGGGTACCCGTTCGCTCAAGATCCATGCGAGTTGCTGGGTTTCACTGATAGGGAATGCCACCCGGAGTTCCGGATAATACCGCTGGTTGATCCTGATGATATTCGCGTCCGCCACCGTGACATCCAAACTGCCCCGGACCACATGGCGCATTAATTCTTCCGTGGACAGCGCGGTTGTCATTTCCCAGGTTAACCCCGGATACCGTTCCTGAAGTGCAGACAGCCGTTCGGTGTAACTGCTGTTTTGGATGACTTTCATATGCAGACCCACTAAATCCGGAATTGAATCCGGATTGGGGCCACCCCGGCGATAGACCACCTGCTGTTGGATATTAAAATAGCCCGGACCAAACTGAAACCGTTCCATGCGGTCATCGGTCCGGGTGAGTCCGGCTGCAGCGATATCGCCCTCACCGGCGGCCATGGCCTCGAGAATCCCGTCAACACTATTGATAATTACAAATTTCGGCACCACTCCAAGTGAATCGGCAAATCCGGCCGCCAAATCGTGCTCAAATCCTCTGGGCTCTTCGTTGCTTCCGATATAGTAAGTGGTGGGTGCATTTCTGGTGAGTATCCTGAGCGTATCCAGCGATTGGAGATTTCGCTTTCCGACCTGACACTGGTTTAGCGTAATGAGGAGAAACAGGACAGCCAAAACAGGGATGCCATGACGCACCCTTCGTGTCATTCGCATCATATCCAATCCATTTCATAGTATGCTCTGAGTTAAACCCGATACGAAGTGTTCGTAAGGCTACAAATCAGCCGGGAGGAAATCAACCAGTGCAAATAGACCCTGCCAGAGTCCGGGACTCTGGCAGGGTCCTCTCTAGTTGGTTCAATAACCTGTGCTTCCACTACTTCCCGTTGCTTATACTCTCCGCCGGTTATAACTTTCCCCCGTTTGTACTGAAGTTTCCTGTACCAGCCCGATGATTCAGGGGGTGCCGATCTCATATGTCCGTATTCTACCAGAGATATCCACAACCCCGCAGGCTTGTGCTGTCGCTCTGGATAGTGAGCATTTGCCTTGCGCCGAATCTGACTTTCACCCAAAATATCGCCCCCGATGTATTGATTGCCGACTCTCTCGCCATCCAGGTTCCGCTCCGCAGTGATGCGGGCAATGAATCGCTGACGATAAAAGATTTTCGTAAAGAGCCGGGTCGCCATATCGGTATCCGTCAGGTGACGAAATACGGAATAATTCCAGTAGATCAATATCTGGTAATGGATCATACGGTGAAACAAATTCTCCGGAGCTCCATCCCCGACCTTGACTCCTGTAAAGGAGACACCCTGATAATTGAAGCCCTTCATCTCTGGTATGACGACAATCCCCTGTTTGCCGGGGGCTGGAAACTGAATGGTTCGACACGGCTGGTTGATAGCTCCGGCGCTCAGCAATCGCGCTGGTACTGGGAATTGCGGGCAATGCAGGACCGCAAGAAACAGAAAAACCCTTCTCTGGGAATGCTCATGGGGAGATGGTCCGCTGCCCAGGGGACAGCCCTCAGCCGTCAACTGTATCACCCGGATGTGCCGGACTACACGTATCGCCGGGCGTTAACTCCCTGGATTGACACTATATTCCTGCTTAACGGCTATATAATCAATGCCCGGCTGACCCTTGACTACCCCGCGGATCAAATGGAATCCTATACTCGTGGTGCACCGGGCATTTACTATCGCTCTTCGCCACAATATCAATCTCTGGCTATAGGTGGATGGGATCAGCAGTGGTACCGGCGCTTGAATGCGCGGTGGCTGGGCCGGCTCAACCTCACCGGCCGGATCGGTTTCAACAGTTTCAGTCCGGATCACTTCGATTATGTTAAATGGTGGAACGTGTTTCTCGTCAATGCGGGACTTTCTGTGAGTGTCGAATACCTCCCACAATATCATCGGGGCTTTTTCGCCGGGATTGGTCTGCACCAATCGGCGAATCTCCTCCCGGAGATTACCCCGCGGTTTGCCACGGGACTGGTGGTAACAATAGGAGTACGCCTGCCGTGAACAAATGGTACCTCTGGTGGATATGCCTGATTCTGACATGGAGTGCTCCCGTTCTCGGAGGCACTGTTTCCGGGTATGTGAACAATGCCGAAACCGGAGAAACCATCATCGGCGTGAATATTCTGGTGGAAGAGACGGAGATGGGTACCACCACCAACCAGGAAGGTTTTTTTGCCATCACCAGTGTGCCACGGGGTGCCGCCAGGATCCGATTCTCGCATATCGCCTTCCGCGATACCGTCATACGTCTGGAGATCGCCGGGACCGATGAGTTCCTGGGGACCATTTCCCTTACACCCGCTCCCATACGAGGTGAAGCAATCGAGGTTACCGCCGCGAGAGGGGAGATTACCGAGCCGGCGATGGATATTGCCAGTTTTCAGGTGAGCCCGGAAGTATTACGTGAAGTTCCGCAGCTGGGAAAAGATGTCTTCCAGCTGGTGAAATATTCACCGGGAGTCACCATCTCGGATCCCCTCTCGCCGTTGTATCACGTCCGCGGCAGTGAGACCGGCGCGAATCTGGTCCAGCTGGACGGGATGACCATTTACAATCCACAGCACATGTTAAGTATGCAGGCTATCTTTAATCCTTATGCCATAAAAAATGTGGAAATGTTGGTGGGAGGATTTGATGCTCAATATGGTGGAAGGACGGCATCGATTTTGAATATCACCACCAGAGAAGGGCATCACCGGGAAGTCCGGGGAGAATTCCGCCCTTCGACAGGCGGGATTGTCGGGGCCGTGGAATTCCCTGTGGACAAACAGAGCACTGCAATGATCTCCGGTCGGGTATTAACTTCGCTGACTGACTACGTGTTGCTTGGCACCCCTAATCTGATGATGGACTTTAACGGAGCGTACCGGCGCCTCATCGGCAACACCCGGGTGCGGCTCAGTTTGTTTTTCGCCAGAGACTATATAGACTACGACTTTGCCCGGTTTGGAATCTACTTCGACGATCCCATCTTTCGGGATTATTCCACCGGATTTAAAACCAATACCACAAACGCAGCCACCGGATTTAAAACCCGGTCCATTCTGACACCTGCCCTGGTACTGGAAACCCATTGGTACTATTCAGCATTCCGGGTGGATAACCGGAACTTTATCCATTTTCAAATAGAGGAAAACAATGGGGGTAATGAGATCTTGCTGGACTACGACACCCGGGTGATTAATGAAATATCAGATCTGACGGGCCGGGCACGGCTTTCGTTTTATACCTTTTTCAACCAGACACTCCAGCTGGGTACTGAAGGAAATTTCTATCGGTTTGCCAATAATACCGGGCTCAGCGGAACACACTCCGATCGTGTGAACCATACACCGAATTTATACTCAGTATATTTTCAGGACAAAGTCGAACTGGGCCCAATTCTGGCCAAGGCCGGGTTGCGGTTCAGTACAGTCGATCCGGAACATGCCTGGAATACGGAACCCAGGGTATCTCTGGCATTCAGACTGCCACACCAAACAATCAAATTCGCGTGGGGAAGATACAATCAGTACATTACCACCCTGAATACCCAGGATTACGAGATCAGCCAGTATCTGGATTATTACTATCCGCTTCGCAGCCGGACTCCCATCACTTCCACACATTATATTGCAGGACTGGAAGGCAACCTAACGACCCGAATCGATTATAGTATTTCGGCATATTACAAAGATCTCAGCACTGTCTACAGATTCGATTATTCCACCGTTCTGGGAGCCGAGGGTTTCGAAGGTGCGCTTGAGCCGGGTGCCGGCGAAGCCATGGGTATTGAGTTCCTGATAAAAGGAGAGTACGGACCGCTATCGGGATGGATCGGATATACACTCTCAAAATCTATTAGAAGTTTTCCCTCCGTTATGAACGGCAAAACTTACCGGTTTGACGGCGACCAGCCCCACAACCTGAAGGCACTTCTGCTCTATCAAATCACGCCGGCAATCACGGCAAATTTTACCCTCAGGGTGAGCTCCGGATTTCCGGGGACCTGGTCGGTGGGGCGGGTAATGCACTATACCTATAAACCCGGGGAGAATGACTTTGGAGGGTATCCGGTTGAAATCACTCCGGCGAAAAATAACGTTCGGTATCCACCAAGGGTGTTATTGGATGCCGGATGGAAAAAACGGTTGCGAAGCGGATTCGGATACCATCTGGCCCAGTACCTTGGATCGGACGAATCCTATTTCACCCTCTCGGTGCAAAACATCCTGTTTCTTTACAGAAATCCCTGGATGTACGTCTACTTCCCGGATTATGGGTATTATGGAATGGATATAGAGCTGGTGCCGATCATTACGGCAGGCTACAGTATTAAGTTTTAAGGAATGCGTATGCATAGATCGCTTATATGCTTCATACTCACGGCAGGCGTGCTTCTGGTCACAAGCTGCTACCTCCCCACAGATCCCGGCCCGCAGCCGTCAAGTATCACCGAGACGGAATTCCGGCCGGGAATGAGCGTGCTGGGAATTCTGCGGCTGGATGGTGCAACAGGTAGCTCATTTATTCACCTGACCCGCACATTTCAAACAGAGGAGACCGGCGACGACTTTACCCTCACCGTGTCAAATGCCGATGTCCGGGTGATCGGGACCAACCCCGACTTCCTGTATCATTTCAGTTATATTGAAGATGAGCTCAGAGACGGAATTTACAGTAATGCCGGATTCGTTCCGGTGGCCGGCCGCACCTATCACCTCGAGGCCTCCTCACCTGAATTTCCAACAGTGAGAGGAAGCACAGTCGTCCCGGAGCCTCCGGCGATTGAGACAGGCTCTCTGACAATTACTGAGTCACGGATTGCATTTACTTTGACGGATCCCGGTATACGAACCCTGTTGGATGTTCATCTTATTTCCCAAGATACCCGTATTGAAAAACGGATTTCACTGCATTCCGGAAACCAGTTCATTACGTTAACGATACCTGAGAATGCCAATCCGCCTGAATCCTTGTCACTCTATCTCTATGACCGTAATCTTGCAGATTATCTCTCCTCTGCAATCACAATTAAGCCACAGGCCTATCAGGAACCAGCGGCTACGGTAACCGGCGGTTACGGATGTTTCGGCGCGGTGAGTGTGACCACGCTGGAACTGACAGCGGACAGCCCACCGGAATGATATGTCCCCGGGGAACTTTGGATACTTTTCATTGCTCTGAAGTGGATTCATGAAGTACCCAGCCGTTGCCGTCGGGATCCGTGAAGGTTGTATATCTGCCCCATTCGGCGGTTTCTATTTCCGAAAGATCCACTCCCCTGGACTGCAACTCGGCAAAATCCGCATCCAGATCAACGGTTGTAAGTACAAGTCCCTGGATACTGCCTGCCGGCATAGAATCAAACCAGGTCACCAGGGTGATTGAGGTTTCCGCCCCCCGCGGCGCCAGCTGAATCCATCGCTGATCCGGGCCCATGGGATTATCCCGAATCACTTCGAATCCCAGGGCCTCAGTATAGAACTGCTTTGCTTCCCGTTGATCTGATACGGGTACAGACAGGATATCTATTCTCTCAAGCTTCATGATTGTTCCTCCGTGTTTTGAGCCTGCGTGTGGCCCCCTGCCGTATGAAACCGAAATTGACTTGAAGGGGGGTGGGTTTCTATGTACATCCAATGAGAAATATGCAAACACGTGCTATGGAGTTCGAGGGTGAGGAAAACGGGAATTCAGCGAGTAATTTGGGAATGCATGGGAAAAACTATGCCGGGCGGGAACCGCTTTCCGTGACATGCTCCCGCAATGTGGCAATGCCGGATTTCAGATCGGTAATATCGAGAAGCATCTCTTCGGTTCTGCACTCAATCCGGTCCACGAGCTCATTGTAATCGAAAGGGAGTCCGAAGCTCTCCAGTGCATCCATTCCCGGTTTGCTGAGCATATCGGCGTAGACGTGTTTCACGCCAAGGTTCACGAAAAGGAAAGCGGCGGCACGGCCGACAACCCGGTCGTAGACCTCAATGGTGGAACGGTCATATTCCATTGCCTCCAGCAACTGCTCCAGATCAAAGATCGGGTGGAGCCAGTTACGATTGCTGGAGAAGATACGTTTATCCTCGATATATGCTTCCAGTGTTGAATCCATCGTGTCGTAGGTTAAGCAGGCGTTTGGAAAAAGGAAAGGGGGAAAAATGTAACCCAAAGGCAGATTTTTAACCGATCCAGAGCATCGGTAAATTCCGGATGCGTTCCCATCCCTCACCTTCTGAAACCGGCTCTGTGGTCAGATTACTGAAGTAATGGTCCAGCACGGCGGAGCGTTCCTGCGCCAATGGCGGAGTGCAGTAGTCTTCCTCCTCCCAGACAGCCTGTTCGGTTTCAGGATCCCACTTGGCGTGTTCCAGAGAATAGGTTAGTGCCTTGCCGAACGGCCGGAGAGATTTGAATTCGCCGTTGTTCAGGCGATCCCGCAATTCCTGCCGGCGATCTGTCCTGATTTCCGCGCGGACCAGATAGTGTGCCATCGCCGGCTCCTCAGCAGGTGGAGTGGATTAATGCACCCACCGGTTCGGATTCCGTCCGGCGGTTGTACTCCTCAACCGCATCTTCCGTGGGAAGGACTTCCACTTCGATTCCCTGGTCATCCAGCCAGTCCAGGGTTGAATCCTGCACCTGAAGCCGGCGGGCCATACCACGGGACAGGATCACTGTTGAAGCACCATGCTCAATCAGCTCTTCCACATCCGCCGGTTGAATCCCTGGAGAATGTGATGTACCGGTTTCGTTCCAGTTCCACTCTCTGGAACCACCAGGAAAGAGCTTCACATCCTTATATGACTTTCCGCCTTCCACTCTGGTAGTTCCCCAGGATATGTCCTCGATCTTTGGGGATTGTCTTTCCGGAGTCATAGTATACTCAGGTGATTTCTGTTCAACTTACCCTTACATCCATAATGTGACGTTTGGCTGCCTGTTTATCAAACGGCCGCTCCGAGATTGAGGGTACAGTGGTTACCCGACAGTTGTTGCGGGCATCTGTTCCAGTCGTTTATCCACCCGTTTAAGCCAACCCCGGAGATTTTCATACCGGTCATCTATCCGATAATCGGAATGTTCCATAAGCGTATTGAGAAACGCGCTCAGTGAGATATCCGCCATGGAAATATCGTCACCAACGGCGTATTTGCGGCTGTGGAAGTAGTTTTCCATTACCTGAGCGTGTTCGGCTATTTCATCCTGCAAATCATTCTGGCCTTCTCCTGCTAATGGGCTGCCATTTGGATCAATCTGCTTCTGTGCGCGATAGCCGACATCCCCCCAGACATCCTCGGCATACTGATTCAGTACATAGGCAAGACCCCTCTCAGACGGATCTTCCGGTATCAGGGGTGGTATATGTTCGTACTGCGTATTGAGATATTCATAAATCCGTGTAGAATCCGGAACGACAGTATCGCCGTCCACCAGAACCGGTACCCGTCTCTGACCGGAAATCTCCAGGACTTCCGAACGGTCGCCGGGTTCGATCAAACGGCTTTCATAAGATAAGTCCAACAACGCCAGAGTCCGGCGTGTTTTTTCGCAGTACGGACATTCATAAAAGTGATATAATTGACGCTCAACGTCCATCTATAATCCTCCAGTCTTTTTCATTCCGGCAATAATACTGTGCAATTATAGATATCAATTAAACAGATAGATGTTCCGGGGTGAAAATACTGGAGAAATGACCACCATCGTCCGGGATATCAAGGGGAAATAACGCATGAATCTTTTCCTGTGGAGATGTAGCATGTCGGAGCGTAGCGGAGATCCCGATGTATCGGGGCTACATCTCCACAGGAAAAGATTCAAAAATTCACTGGTTATTTCCCCCTGATTATCCGTTTCACCTATTCTCTGCAGCACGGGTCTGTACACCCGTTATAACCGTTGGCAGACAATGCAATCGGGACGAGGGATCAGACCAGCAGCCCAAATTTCAGGAAGGCATCCAGAATGGTGATCAGAAATGCAGCCACTAGTGTGGCACCGAATGAAGTGATTTCGAAATCTCCCACCAGCTTATCTGTCAACCAGAGTAAAATGGCATTGATGACAAACTTGAACAATCCGAAGGTGAGGATTAACAGCGGGAGACTCAGGAGGATCAACAGCCATCCGAAGAAAAAACTTAACAAGCTGTAGATGATGGCGACCACTATCGCCGTTCCGAAGCTTTTCAGACGGACACTGGGCAACAGTGCCGCCACAAGATAGACGGCAACAGCCAGCAACAGGATCCTGAGGATAATCATTGGCGGTTCCTTTCCAGCTTGGAATACCTGCGAAACCATATATAGTATGGATCACACAGCAAGCGGTGATCCGTTGTGCTATCGGAACCGTGTATTACAGCAAAAACATATTGTGTTTCTGGCAGATAGCGCGCATTTCCTCCGGCCAGACGCTGGACTGGACTTCCCCGACGTGCGCTTTTTTCAACATGAACATACAGAGCCGGGACTGTCCGATGCCCCCGCCGATTGTCAGCGGCAGTTCACCGTCCAGCAGGCGCTGATGGAAGTAGAGATCGGTTTTGAACAACTCATCTTTCACCTCGAGCTGGGTCATCAGGCTCTCTTCATCCACCCGGATTCCCATGGATGAGAGCTCCAGTGCGCGATGCAGTACCGGATACCAGATCAGTATGTCGCCGTTCAAGCCCCTGTGCCCATCTTCCCCTTCACTGGTCCAGTCGTCATAGTCTGCTGCCCGGTCATCGTGCGCCTCTTCCGTACCCTGAGCCGCACCTATTCCGCGGAGGAAAACCGCCCCGTACTCCTTACAGACAGCATCTTCCCGCTCATCCGGAGAGAGCGAGGGGTAACGTTCGGCCAGTTCGGACGTATGAATAAATTGTATTTCCGCTGGGAGAATGGGATCATGGATCTGCTGGAATTCTTCACTCACAGTCCGTTCGGTATCCCGAATCACCCGATATATTCCCCGGACGACCTCCTCAAGGAATGATACGGTGCGCTCTTCGGCAGCCACCACCCGTTCCCAGTCCCACTGATCCACATAAATGCTGTGCAGATTGTCAAGGTGCTCGTCCGGACGCAGGGCATTCATGTCGGTATAGAGGCCTTCTCCGGGGCCAAATTCATAATCCGCAAGAGCCATCCGTTTCCATTTCGCCAGGGACTGGACAATTTCCGCATCCTGCTGGAAATCTCTGATCCGAAAAGTTACCGGGCGTTCAGTGCCGCTGAGATGATCGTTTATACCCGTTTCCTGCAAGACCAGAATTGGTGCCGATACACGGGTGAGATTCAATGTCGAGGCCAGCCTGGCCTGGAAGGTATCTTTAATAAACTTGATTGCTTCCTCCGTTTCCCGGAGGTTCAGTTTCGGACGATAATTCGCCGGGATGGTCAGCCGGCCGTTTTGTACTTCTCTGGTAAACACCTGTTCTGACATCGGTCGATCCTCAATAGTTACGCCATTTCCTGGTAAACCGGAAAGGCATTGGTGAAACACCTGCCGCAAAGTCTTGCATCGATTAAATCAGTGTGGATTGTATGAAAAGGACGATTCTATTGCAAGCGTGAATAGGTGACGAATGCATCCGCACATCTGCCAGGTTCATTCCGCCCGTGAAACTCCCGTTCGACAGCACCAAAATTACCATCAGGTTTTTGAACACGACCGCAATATGATCAAAACATCATATATTATGATTATAAAAGGGCATATGAATAAAATATGTACATAAAATAATATATTTGTGCATTTATAGCTTGTGTCATGCTTTATCCTTCCTTATTATAGGCACCAAATTGAACTAACGGCCGTATAATTGGATAAAAACAGAGTGAATATCCAATTATATTGTAAATTTCTGTACGATGTTCAATTTAAACCCGTAATTGTGTGGCAATGACAAACCACAGGATCCGGCATCCTGTGGTTTTTGGGTTATATGCGAAGGGATAACATACACGATAACCACGGGAGTGATACATGAATAGCAGAGAGATGAAGTCAGGTGATTACAGACGATATCGACAGGGACGGCACCTGTTTACAATCATGGTGATTGCGGGGGTGTTCGTGCTTGCACCTTTGAATAACATTCAGGCCGGGTTTGACCTTGGAGCTGATGTGGTAAGTCGCTATATCTGGCGCGGAACCGATTTTGGCAATTCGGCCAGTGTGCAGCCGTATGTCTCATACGGATATGGGATGTTAGAGGTGGGGGCATGGTCATCCTGGGCAGTCACGGCCCCGGGTGCCAATGAGAACGATCTCTACCTGTCATCCTCACTGGGACCGGTCTCATTCGTACTGACCGACTATTATTTCCCGGTGGCCCAGGGGACCGGCTCCGATTTCTTCGATTATGATCAGAGTAGCGGAAATCATATTCTGGAGTTTGGTGCCGGGTATGGCAACGGCCCGTTCAGCCTGTTTGCCGGATACAACTTCTGGGGCGATTCCGAGAACTCAGTTTATCTGGAGGGAAGTTATGAATTCTATTCCAAAGACAAAACACAGGCCTCTCTGGCGGTTGGTGCCGGTAACGGCTTCTACCTCACTTCGCCGGACGACACTCCGGATCTGGTCAATGTCGCCATAACAGCGGCGAGAGATATCTTTTCGGTATCATACATACTGAATCCGAACGCTTCCGTCAGCTGGATGGTGTTCGGAGTCAATCTGAGTCCATAAGAAGTCCAAAGCAAGGAGGGTACATATGAAATATCGAATATCAAAATACATCACGCTCGGAATTGGCGGTATAGTGGTCGGGAATACGCTGCTGGCGGCCGATCCGGCCTCGGCGGCGGATGTGCAGACCAATGCCAACTATCTCTGGACTTTAATTGCCGCCTTTATGGTGTTCTTCATGCAGGCGGGATTCGCCATGGTGGAGTCCGGTTTTACCCGGGCAAAAAATGCCGTGAATATTATCATGAAGAACATAATGGATATGTCCATGGGGGCCATAGCTTTCTGGGCCCTGGGCTTCGGACTGATGTTCGGGGTTTCGAAGTTCGGGCTGTTCGGGACAACCGGGTTCTTCCTGGGCGACTACCTGACCGATGGTGATCCCTGGACACTGGCCTTCTGGATGTTTCAGGTGGTCTTTGCCGCCACGGCGGCAACCATCGTTTCAGGCGCTGTGGCGGAACGGACGAAGTTCACCGCGTACATTGTGTATTCCGTTTTCATCACGGGATTAATTTACCCCATTTTCGGTGCCTGGGCGTGGGGTGGTCTCTTCAACGGATCCGGCTGGCTGGAAAGTCTGGGATTCATCGACTTCGCCGGTTCCACAGTGGTCCATTCGGTTGGCGGATGGGCGGCTCTGGCCGGTGCAATTGTCATCGGTCCGCGGATCGGAAAGTACGTGAAAGGCAAGCCGCGCGCGATCCCCGGCCACAATCTCACTCTCGGTGCTCTCGGTGTATTTATCCTCTGGTTCGGGTGGTACGGCTTTAACGTGGGGAGCACCACGGCAGCCACCACTGATATGGCACTGATTGCCGTAAATACGACACTGGCTGCAGCCGCAGGTGCCGTCGGTGCAATGATCACTTCCTGGGTTCGGTTCAAAAAAGCCGAGGCCACCATGACCCTGAACGGTGTGCTCGCCGGTCTGGTGGGCATTACAGCCGGTTGTGCAAACGTGATGCCCGGCAGCGCAGTCATCATCGGATTAATTGCCGGATTCATCGTGGTGAATTCAGTCATCCTTCTGGATGCAAAACTCAAGGTGGATGATCCGGTTGGTGCGGTTTCGGTCCACGGGGTGTGTGGTGCCTGGGGGACTCTGGCTGCCGGATTGTTTAATACCGGCGGAGTAACGCTGGGTATAATCGGCGTGCAGCTGCTGGGCATCGCCGCCGCTTTCGCATGGGTCTTCCCCACGGCGTATCTGCTGTTCAGCGGGATCAAGAAATTTATGGGACTCCGGATCTCCCACGAAGAGGAAATCGACGGACTGGATATCGGCGAACACGGGAATGAAGCTTATCCCGATTTCCAGATGATTCACGAAACCAGAGATGGAGTCTTTACCGGTGCTTTGTCTTCCGAAAGCACTCCGGAGACTGCAACGGTTGAACAGGAGGATAATTCCAAGGATGAATCAAGGGAGGAAAAACCATGAAAAAGATAGAGGCAATTATCAAACCTTTCAAACTGGACGACGTCCGGGATGCGTTATCTAAAATGGGGGTGCATGGAATGACCATTAGTGAGGTGAAGGGATTCGGCCGCCAGAAAGGTCAGACCGAGATGTACCGGGGGAGTGAATATCAGATTGAGTTTCTGCCAAAGATTAAAATAGAAATTATTACCACGGACGAGATGGTGTATGAAGTGGCGGAAACCATTGTGCGGCACGCCAAAACCGGTGAGGTCGGTGACGGCAAGATCTTCATCTACGATATGGGTGAAACTATCCGTATTCGCACAGGTGAGTCCGGCGAGGCTGCGATTACCTGACATCTCTCCCCTGTCCCCCCGACCCCGATCCCGGTTTGTCCGGAGTGAATATTCCGGGCGGCCGGGATTTTATTTCCCCCCACATCCCGGTAAATTTTCCCGGTGGATTGATTAAGAGTTTCTTTCAAAGTCCGGGATACTTAATTTTAAGTTTGTGATGATTGCGAACCGATAGCCGGAGATCCCGGGGATGTGGGTAATTTATGCATTTGCATCGGCGTTTTTCGCCGGACTGAATCGAACCCTGATGAAGGGGGCGGCTCCCACTACTTCCGACCGGGCGATCGTATTCAGCAGGTATCTGATTGCTGCGCTGCCGGCGCTGGCTCTGCTGCTGGTCATAGAGATCCCGCCAATCGATCCCGGTTTTCCAATATTCGCAGTGCTTGCCTGTATCGCCGATGTTGCCGCCATCATCATGATGACCCGGGCGCTTCGGTATTCAGAGATGTCCAGGTCTGTGCCGTTGCTCTCGTTCACACCCGTGTTTCTCTTACTGACAGGATTTCTCATCGTCGGAGAGGTTCCGTCGCTGCTGGGAATGGTTGGGG
>Ga0207797_1000734_pt1 | contig 25019 bp, 21 predicted proteins | sample PRCRCaboRojoPR_6_FD_187275 | JGI IMG/M metagenome (GOLD analysis project Ga0207797, IMG submission 187275) | Marine sediment microbial community from Cabo Rojo, Puerto Rico - PR CR 10% Liquid 1 (SPAdes) | ecosystem: Environmental > Aquatic > Marine > Coastal > Sediment | place: Cabo Rojo, Puerto... | reverse complement strand
CTTTAACAATACTTAACAATAGCTCGTGCGGCAGGCGTGAGATTTGTTAGCCGGCTGCTCAACGCGGAGCTCCGGGCCACTTCAAGTAACGAACCATTCGGTTCCCGGCCGGAGCCGGGTGCCGCCCTGATCGCCTCTATCTTACGCCTGCCGTCCGGCGAGGCCCCGGAGGGCCGGGCTCGTGGTGTTCAGGATACTGCCACTCGAGTTCAGAGCGAAAGCGAGGGCTGAGGACCCGAGGGGGAACCGGGCGTTTCAAATGCAATCGGTCCAAGGCGTCACTGAAGCTTGTTGCCCAATTCCTCGGGAAGCTCATCGCCGGGATCCGGTGGTCTGGACGGGACCCGGCTAAGGATGTCGAGATAGGCATCCCGGGAGCTCCTAGCAGCCCGCTCCTCCAAATACTCGATGGTATCCAGAGCCGAGATCTTCTCTGCCAACGCGGTTGCGATCAGCTGGTTGATCGAGATACCCTCTCTTTTGGCCAATTCCCGTGCCCGCTGGTGAAGCGATTCCGGAAGCCTCAGGCTCATGGTGCTCATTCCTTCTCTCCTTCCAACTCCAGCAAGAATGCGCCGGGCCTCACGATGCGGATGCCGAAGTGTTCCTCAACCGCTTTGAAGTCTCGGACGTTGTGTGTGACGATGGCGTCTGCCCGCGCTTCGACGGCAACCTCAAGGACCATTTCGTCTTTCGGATCCCGGAGCAGAGGACGCCAGAGAAAGTAGATCTCCCTCTTCTCTCCCACCCCGCATAGGAAATCGACTAACCTCTCGGCATCAGCTCTACCAAGCCCCGGTACCCGGCTCAGGGCCATCTCGTACTCCATGGCCAGTGGGACGGAAACGGAGATCCGAAACCGGGACTCGCCGCCGAGGTCGAGAAGGAGCCAATACGAAGCGCCTTCTCTGGAGCGCATTCCTGAAACGATGACGTTTGTGTCCAAGACGACTCGTCTCATGCGGTATCATAGATGATACCACATGGGCAAATCAAGGATTCCTTGAGACGGTTGGATGGAGTGGTGATCAGAGTATGTCAATTCTCACCAGCATGACCCACCTGAGAGTCTGGGTTTCTCACGAGCTTGACCCACCCGGCCACACCTCCTCCTGCCCCCGCGCCCAGCACCTAAAGGCTTCGATCCACTCCCAGCCCTTCGGCGGAGGGTCGGGCAACGGGAGATCGAGGACTGGCACCCTCTGCCGGGACCTCCCGCGCCGGCACACCGCTACGACCTCACCGGCATCGTTGAGGTCCAGCCTCTCTACTTCCACATCGACATCGAGGATCCTGGTGGCGAAGGGAACGGCCAGGTTGTCCTCGATCATGGTGTACAATCCCGTCACTTCCTCCGACTCGTTGTAGCAGTCCACCAGGGCCTCGTCGAGAAGGGCTTCCAGCCGCTCCCGGGGCAGCCTAAACGCGGCTCGGAGCGGCCGGTCCTGCGGCCCACCATCCCGACTCGTCCTCTTCCTTTCCTGGTTCACCGTGACACCTCTCTTGGTTTTCAGAAGGGATCCGGACCATAATGGACCTTCCCCTCATCCTCGTACTCGACGACGTACTCCTTTCCCTTCGACCTCGGTGTCGAGTCCGAGTGGTCAATCTCGTAACCCATGGCCCGATAACCTTTCTTGCGCTTCTCGAACATGCGGTCCAACACCGGTACAGCCTCATCGACGTAGTCGTAGATGCGAACTTCGGTCTTCCCCTGATGTCGGCGATGGAGGCGTCCGGCATACTGGACAAGAGTGCCCTTCCATGCGATGGGAAGCGCCAGAAAAAGGGTGTCCAGTCGGGGATCATCGAACCCCTCGCCAATGAAGCGGCCCGTCGCCAAGAGCACCCGCTCTTCCGAGTCCGGGATGTCCGCGAGGTCCTCGACCGCCGTCCGGCGGGCCTTCAGGCCTCTGCCGCCCTTCAGCACCACGACATTCTGGGCCACCTTCTGAAGGCGGTTGGCAAAGAACTCGACGTGGTCTCGCCGCTCTGTCAGGAGCATGGGTGATCGACCTTCTTCCAGAGATGCGATGAGATCATCCAGAATCAGATCATTCCGGTTCTGGTCCACCATGAGTCTGGCGTAGATCTCCTGAATCCCGGGTGTCTCTGCCGACTCCGTCATCTTGAGCCCGGTCTTGCGGACAACGACGCGGTGCCCGAAGGGCCTGCTCGACGCCAATCGTTTCGGGTCCACCGAGAACCGCACGGGTCCGATCTGAAACCCGAGGATGGGGTGGTGACCGTCTCGCCGCCTGGGCGTGGCCGTGAGGCCCGTGATGAACCGAGCACGCACTTCGCGCATCACCCGCTCGAACGAGACCGCTGGGACGTGATGGCATTCATCCACCACGACGTGACCGTAGTCTGCAACAATGGGATCTACCTTGTCCCCGCGGACCAGGCTCTGAATCATGGCCACGTCGACGATCCCCTTAGCTTTCCGCCTTCCGCCTCCGATCTGCCCGATCTGGGTAGGATCTAGATTGAGAAAGACGCCGAGCTGCGCTCTCCACTGATCCAGGAGGGGCGTGCGATGCACGATCACCACGGTGCTGCGCCCCCTCTCGGCAACCAGGTGGGCCCCGACCACGGTCTTTCCCACGCCGGGCGGAGCAACAAATACGCCTGTCTCGTGGACGAGCAAAGCCTGGGCGGCCTCCTCCTGAAGTGGCGTGAGATCTCCGCAGAACTCCACGTCGATGGATCCACCCTCGGTCCGCTCATCGGCCAAGTAGAACTGGATCCCCTGCACCTCCAGGAGCTTCCCAAGATCCTCTGCGCATCCCCTCGGCACAGCCACGTGTTCCGGGAGATCCGCCGCGCAACTGATGATCCGAGGAGTGAGGGCAGTGGAGAGGCGCATGGCCTCCTTCTCGTAGAACTGGGGATTCTGGAAGGCAGCCAGGCGCTTGATCCTATCGAGGAGGGCAGGAGGCAAATCCGCCTTTTTGACATAGACCTGCTGGGCAAGGATCCCTTGGACTTCCGAAGGAAGAGGACCTTCCACGCGACCCCCCGGGGACGAATGGGCTGGAAGCGTTAGCCAAGGAACACCCGGGTCCTGGTCGGTATCGGTAGCTGCCGTGACCCCCACAACTCCTCCGCTGGCGGCAGCTTCTCTGGCCATCTCCTCCACTCGGGTGGCGGTCAGGCGAGGCAATCCTGCGAGAAAGGCCCATTGGTCCTGAAAGGGATCCCCCTCTTCATCCACGAAAACCGTGTTTCCCCGCTTCCTGGCGTGGTATTGAAGGGGGAGTGCGATCAGGTTCCCGAACCCTCCACGTGGGAGGGTATCCTGGTTGGGAAAAAGCCGGTCGTAGGAGCCCATGGGAAGCTCAGGACGGGACGCCATGGCCTCGGTGAGCAGGTAGGAACCCATGGCCCGGGCGGCGCTGGCGGGAACCGGCCCGGAAAAGAAGAACCAGATGTGCGCTCCGTCGCCGGACCGGGAGCGCTCCACCGCTGGCCGCAAGCCCATGCGATGCGCCGCCTCCACGTACGCCGCCACATCCTCCCGCCAGCCTCCCTGGTCAAAGTCAACGGCCAGGAACCGACAGCTTCCGTCCTTCAGCAGTGGATACACACCCATGACGTGCCGGCCCTGGAGGTGATCCAGGATTACCCGGTCCGTCACCTCAAGGAAAGCCTGCTGAGGGCATGCTCCACATTTCACCTTCGGCTTGCCACACACACCGTCAACCCACTCATTGGCGCAGGCCGGGGAGTAGCCCTGCTTTCCCGTCTTCCGATTCCTCCAGAGTCGTGGAAACACATCGTCCCGACCAGCAAAGAGGGATCGGAAGAGGGAGACCTTCTCCTCCTTGGATGGGGGTGGCTTTCCTAGGGTAGGGGCAGCTTCCGCCACCGGCCGTGGCTCCGATTCCCCCAACTCCTGCCGGAGCCGGGATAGCTCTCCCTCTACGGTTGCCCGCTCCCTGTCCAGGTTGGCCAAGCGGGCTTCCTCCTCCCTGATCCGGCGGCGCAGGTGATCAAAATCTCTGCGAGGTTTCGTCACGGCTCTTCTCGTCCAGCCTCCGGACACTTCCATTCGGGGGAAACGACGGAGTGTACGTCAGAATGGCTACGATGCGTCATTACTGGTATGCTCTATACCACTATCTACGCACCGCCTCAAGTGTTACTTGTCCCTATGCGTGTCAAATGGTATTTGTCATACTATCTATGATGCATGGTCACAAATGATGAAGCCTACCGAGTTTTTCACAAGCCACCCGGTCTTTCGGCACGAGGAGTTTGTCCAGGCCCATTCGGGCTCCGGAGATCGAAGCCCCCTGACGAGTCAGGCAGCCCTGAGGCAACATGTGGCCGCAGGCAATCTGATCCATGTCCGCCGAGGAGTCTACGCCGTCGTTACCCCGGGCTCACCGGCCGAGAAAGCTCCCGTGGACCCCTTTCTCCTGGCTACGAAGCTCACCCATGATGCGGTGGTAGCCTTCCATGCCGCCCTTCAGTTCCATGGGACGGTCTATTCCATGTGGCGCCGATTCCACTATCTCACTCGCCACCGAGTACGGCCCTTCTCCTTCCGGGATTTCGAATTCGTCCCCGTGCTGGCCCCCATCCGGCTCCGCTCCTCCCCGGACCTTGGTGGCGAAGTGGTCGAGCGTTCCTACGCCGGAGGCACAGTGCGCGTGACAACCCTGGAGAGAGCGCTCGTCGATCTCCTGGACCAGCCATCGAAAGGGGGGGGGTGGGAAGAGATCTGGCGCTCCCTAGAGATGGTGGAGTTCTTCGATCTGGACGCAGTGACGAAGTACGCCCTGCGGGCCGGTTCAGCCTTGACTGCGGCCCGGGTCGGGTTCTTTCTCGAACAGCACCGCGAAGCTCTGATGGTGGAGGACCACCACCTGGACGCCTTGCGCAAGCGGGCCCCGGTGCAAGCGGCGTACCTCGACCCGGCCCGTGGGCCGGGAAGGCTCGTGTCGGGATGGAACCTCATTGTCCCCGAAGAGGTTCTGACCCGCTCCTGGGAGGAAACCGGTTGATGCTCACCGAAGCCGAGCTCCTGCGAGAGGCCGCCGACTCAGGGTTCCGGGCAGAGATTCTGGAAAAGGTATTCAGGCTCACTGAGTTGTTGGAGACACTTTGGAGCCACCCCTTTCTCAAGACGCAGCTCGCCCTGAAGGGAGGCACGGCCCTCAACCTGTTTGTCTTCGATCTACCTCGTCTCTCGGTCGATGTGGATCTGAATTACGTGGGTTTGGCCGATGTCGAGGGGATGCATCGGGAACGCCCCGGGGTCGAACAGGCGATCCAAGCGGTGTGCGGAAGACTCGGGATTACCGTGCGCCGGACCCCCTCAGAGCATGCGGGAGGTAAGTGGCGTCTCTCCTACGCCGGGGTCAGGGGTACCGGGACCCTGGAACTGAACGTGAGCTTCCTCCTCAGGACACCCCTTTGGCCAGTCGTGTATGGAGGGAGCAGTCGACTCGACTGGCGGACCCTTTCCCTGGAAACGATCGGGACCACCCCCGAGGAGGTGGACCGTCAGCTCGTCCCCATGCTCCGTGGCGACCTGGCCCCCGGGCGGGCAAATCTCAAGCGATGGACGGGCCAACTCGTGGCGGAGTGTCAGGACCTCCTGAGCTCTGTCCTTCCGTTGGAGGAGAACGAGATCGAGTTCCTGACCCGCCTGAACGACGGTGGGGAGATCGCCCCGGAACTCAACACCGAAGCCCCGGAGGAGAGACGGATCATCGCCTCCCGCCCTGGCCTCCTATGGAAGGCTCTGAACGTGAGAAAGCATACAGGCCAGGAACCCTGATCCAGTACCGCCCCCCACCTCACGCTCATGCCAGACACCTCAAGGCGTCTACAAATCCAGGAATGGAAACGCCCCGCCTGACCGGGGAAGGTCAAGCGGGGCAACGCGTTCCATAATGGGCCTGGATAGACTCGAACTACCGACCTCACGCTTATCAGGCGTTTGGGGCAACCTACGGATTCCGGCAGGTTGTTGGGATTTCAGGGTTCTGGGCGTCGACCGCGGGTGTCCGGGGGTGGGGGTGTCGGGGTTTGTAGACACCTTGTGGACACCCTGCAATGCCTTTCATTTCTCCGAGATGGACGAAGTCTAAATCCGATCTGGACGGTCTGGTGATCCGGCATGGACGGCTTTAGATTCCGAATTGTACGATGTTAGCCCGTGCGTAGAGGGGTTCACCTCCCCCAAAACTGAGGGAAAAGGCATGGGTCAGAAACTGTCCGAAGGCGCCATCGTTCCCCGTCTGGCGGCAGAGCAGGTAAAAAGGGCCCTGGAGGACACCCCCGTCGTCCTTGTTACCGGTCCTCGACAGAGCGGAAAGACAACCCTCGTCAGGCACCTGCTCAGTGGAGGTCGACGGTACATCACGCTGGACGACGCCACATCCCAGGAGGCCGCCTTGAGTGACCCCGTGGGTTTCCTGCGGGGCTTGGACCGTGTCACCATCGACGAAGTACAACGGGCTCCGGACATCCTCCAGGCCATCAAGGTCAGCGTCGACGAGGACCGCCGGCCCGGGCGTTTTCTTCTCACGGGATCAGCGAACGTCCTGGCCCTCCCCCAGGTATCGGAAAGCCTGGCCGGCCGCCTCGCCGTTGTCAGCCTCCTTCCCTTCTCACCCGCCGAGGTGGGTGGGAAAGAACCCGATTTCCTCCGAAAGGCCTTTGACGGGGAAGTTGCCGACGTCGAGGCAGCGGCTGTTGGCGATGAACTGGTCGGCCTCGTTCTCACCGGCGGTTTTCCGGAAATGCTCTTCCGAGTCGACGAAGACCGGCGTCAGGCGTGGGCCAGGGATTACCTGAAGACCCTCCTGCGCCGGGATATCGGCGACATCGCCGAGGTCGAAAAGCAGGAGGCCATGAACCGCCTCTTCAGGATCCTGGCTCACCACTCGGCCCAGTTGGTGAACTTCTCCCAGTTGGGAGGTCAGGTGGGCCTGGATGACAAGACGACCCGCCGATACGTCCTCATCCTGGAGCAACTGTTCCTGGTTCGCCGCCTCGAGCCGTGGTTCCGAAACCGCGTCAAGAGACTGGTGAAGACCCCCAAGCTTCACTTCCTCGACTCTGGACTCCTGGCGGCTTCCGTTGGGATGACTGCGGACCGGGCCGGCAGGGACCGGTCGGCCTTCGGACCTCTCCTGGAGACCTTCGTCTTCTCAGAGATCCTCAGGCAATCGGAGTGGTTCCCGGAAACTGCGGGCCTGTATCACTTCCGGGACAAAGACCAGAACGAGGTTGATGTCGTCGTGGAGGATCTCGCAGGAAGGATCGTGGGAATGGAGGTGAAAGCGTCAGCAACCATTCGGAGATCAGACTTCAGAGGTCTGAGGAGGCTGGCGTCCGCCTGCGGCGAGGAGTTTCGTCTCGGTGTCATCCTCTACGACGGGGATCGGGTTCTCCCCTTCGGCGGGCGTCTCTTCGCTGCCCCAGTCTCGACGCTGTGGGACCGGAAGTAGCATCTGACGCCTTCAACCTTCAAGAGGACGGGCGGTGGACCCAGAACGCCAAACCGGCCGTCCCGGACGGTCTCCGCGGAACCCGGGGCGGCTCAGGAATGGTCGCGGAGGGCTGCTTGACACAAATCCCGCCCGAGCCATAGCGTCCGGACACAATCTGACCATTTCATCGGAGGGACAGATGGTTCGCGCGCGTCCGCAGGCAGCCATCGGCACGTTTCTATTCCTTCTGGTTGTTGGATGCAGCGGACCAGAGGATCCTGGGATTCAGTTCGAGATCACCCTTTCCGAGACCGCGGCCGAGCAGATTGCCGACCTCGGGCTCGAGGTCCCCATCGTAGGTCGCGCGTTCGCCATCGTCTCGCGGGACACCGAGCGTGAGCCACGTCTTTCCACCGGGGTCACCGGGGTCCCTCTCTGGGGGGTAGACGTCAGAGACTTCCGGGCAGGAAGTCGTGCGCTGATCGCCGATGGAGAGGAATCCGTGAGAAGCTACCCCCTGGCGAGCACAAGGGAGATTCCACCGGGTGAATACGCCGTTCAAGCCTTCTTGAACGTCTACACGACCTTCCATCGGTCCGACGGCCACACGATCGAGGCACATCTCAACTCCGGCGCGCACCAAAGCCCCTTTCGCTCGCCGGGAAACGCCTACAGTGAGGTCAAGACGGTCCGCATTGACCCCAGTCGGGGCAACGTCGTCGAGCTCACCCTGGATCGAGTCATCCGGCCGGACCGGCCCCTCAGAGAAGGCGAATCCCTCCAACAAGGGAACTACGAAGACACGGATTGGGTGAAGTACGTCAAGATCAGGAGCGAGAAGGTGTCGGAGTTCTGGGGACGAGACATGTACATCGGGGCAAACGTCCTCCTTCCCGAAGGGTATGACGACCATCCGAACGTCCGGTACCCGGTGCTCTATTTGCAGGGGCACTCCTTCGGCTGGGCACCGGTTCCCTGGTCCCCCGAGAGGTGGTTTCAGGAAGGGCATACGCCCTCACACCCCGCTGTGGGGAATCAACTCGACGGATTCTACGACGCCTGGACCTCGGGCGAGGCCCCCAAGTTCATCATCGTGACGTTTCGCGATTCCAACCCCTTCTTCGACACGTCGTACTCCGTCAACTCGGTCAACGTCGGTCCTTACGGCGATGCCCTGACCGAGGAGCTCATCCCCTACCTGGAGGAGAACTTCCGCATCATCGCCGAGCCTTGGGCACGGGTTCTTGCCGGTCGTTCGACGGGCGGATGGGAAGCCGCGGCCATGATGATCTCCTACCCCGACTTTTTCGCCGGAGCCTGGCCTTGGGCGCCCGACCCCATCGATTTCCGCAAGAACATGCAGATCAACATCTATGAGGACGAGAACGCCTACTACAACCAGTCCGAATGGATCCAGACCGGGCGACCGGCGCAGCGGGAGATCGACGGGCTCGTCAATTACATGGTGGAAGACGAATACAGGTACGAACAGGCGGTGGCCGACAAGGATCGGTCCGGAGGGCAATGGGCCGTGTGGCAGGCAGTCTACAGCTCTCTCGGCCCAGACGGTTACCCGTCTCCATTGTGGGATCCCGAGACCGGAGTCATCGACAAGGATGTTGCCGAGTACTGGAGGGAAAACTACGACCTCAGCCATATCCTCCAACGCGATTGGGACACGCTTGGCCCGAAAGTTCGCGGCAAACTCCACTTCGCGGTCGGGATGATGGACAACTACTACCTCAATGAAGCGGTCTACCTGGTTCAGGAGTTCCTGGACTCGGCCACGAATCCTCCTTCGGATGCCACGTTCCAATACGGTTTTCGCGGACGCCACTCCTGGATAGGTCATAGCCCGGTTGAGCCGGAACGCCAGATCACCTACGCCGAGTTCATCGAGGTAATCTCCGACTTCATCACGCAACATGCTCCCACCGGAAGCGATACCCGGAGTTGGAAGTACTGAGAGACCCCATGCGCCTCCTGATCTCTGTTCTGACCGCGTTCGCCGCGTTGGCCATCGCCACCCAGCCTACCTTGGCCCAAAACGGCCGTGCCCTCGAGCTGGAGGACTACTACACGATCAAGTCTCTTGGGTCGGTTCGGATATCGCCGGACGGCCGCTGGGTCTCCTACACCGTCTCGAGCAGGGTGGAGGAGGACAACTCGACGCTGACGGAAACGTGGATCGTCCGGGCTGACGGGTCCCATCGGCCCCAGCGCGTGCTGCACCGCGGCCAGGACGTGTCGAGCCCGAGCTGGACGGACGAGAGCAAGCTCCGCGTCGAGGACACCGAAGAGAACGCATGGATCGTCGACCCGAACCGGCTCGCCGACGCACCGTCGCAAGCCCCTGCAGACAAGCCGGAGGGTGCCCTGAGCCCAGACGGTCGCTGGCGCGCAGTCGTGCGTGAGATCGAGCGGGCTCCGACGCCGGCGCCAGAGCTCACCGACTTCGAGCAACGCCACGCCGACCGCTTCGAGGGTGTGCAGTTCGACTGGTACCCGTTCGTCCGCGACGGTCAGGAGTTCCCGCTGCCCGACCGAAGCACGATGAACACCGCCGAGATCTTCATCGAGCCGGCAGACGGCTCTGGCGAAGCCCGCCAGCTCACGAGGCTCGGGCTTCGCCCCGGAAGCGTGTCGTGGAGCCCGGACGGTGAGACGATCCTCTTTACGGCGGACCCGAACGTCTTCAGTGAGCTCCTGTATTCACGTACCGACATGTTCACCGTCGATCTGAACGGTGCGCTGAGTCGCCTCACCGACGACGGCTTCACCTACTCCAGCGTCCAGTTCTCTCCAGACGGTGATTGGATCTCCTACGTCCGCTCGTTCGGCACGGACTACATCATCGAGCGGCGCCTCACCCACGGCGGTCCCCGTGACCTCTACGTGAAGCCGATGTCGGGGGGTCAGGCGGTGAACCTGACCGCCGACTTCGATCTCGACGCCGGCCGCCCGCGGTGGGCCCCCGACAGTGATCACATGTACTTCACCACGGGCATCGGCGGCGCGACGCATCTCTTCCGTGTCTCGCCGGACGGCGGCGGAGTCGAGCAGGTGACGACCGGCCTGCGTCGCATTCAAGGGGTCACCATCGACGAGGATTTCCAGCGGATGGCCTACACCGTGGGCATGTTCCATCGCCCGCCCGAGGTGTGGACTGCCGACATCGACGGGGACAACGAGCGCCAGTTGACGAACGTCCACGCCGAGTTCCTCTCTGAGGTCTCGCCGTCCGGGTGGGAGCGGATTCTGTACGAGAGCTTCGACGGCACGCCCATCGAGGGCTTCCTCCTCTACCCGCACGGCTACGAGGAGGGGGCAGGCGGCAGCTATCCGCTCATCGTCGTGAACCACGGCGGACCGCACTCCGCCTCGGGTTACCGCTTCAGCTTCAAGAACCAGCTCTTCGCAGCGAATGGTTACTTCATCTTCCTTCCGAACTTCCGCAGCTCGACCGGATATGGCGACGAGTTCAAGTGGGGCACGTGGGGTGGCTGGGGCACGAACGACGGCGAGGACGCACTGGCCGGAGTCGACCACCTCATCGAGCGCTACCCCATCGACACGAATCGTGTCGGCTCAACCGGGCACTCGTACGGCGGCATCCTCACGAACTGGCTCATCACACGGTACCCGAACCGCTTCCGGGCGGCGGTGAGCGGCGCTGGCGCGTCGAACTGGACGAGCAACTACGCCCACTCGGACGTGGCGCGCACCAAGGAACTCGAGTTCATGGGACGTCCCTGGGAGCCCGAAGCCCGGGAGATCATGATCCGCCAGTCGGCATATCTGAACTCCGGTGGCGTTCAGGCCGCTACGCTCTTCGTACACGGGGAGGTCGATTACCGCGTGCCACTCGAGGGCGCGATCCAGCTCTACACGTCGCTCAAGAAGCAGGGTGTGCCCGCTGAGCTCTTGATCTACCATGGTATGGCGCACGGCATCCGAGGCCACTGGAACAACGTGCACCGGATGATGAACGAGCTCAGGTGGTGGGAGACCTATCTGAAGCCGACCGGGCAGGTGCTGACGAGAGAGCGGCGGTGAGGCGCAGAAAGAGCTGCTGATTCGGCACCGGAATCCGGCACACCTGGAACCGGCCCAAGAAAGAAAGAGCCCCACCTGGCAAGCTATGTCCGGGTGGGGCTTTCTATCTTCCACAATGGGCCTGGGTAGACTCGAACTACCGACCTCACGCTTATCAGGCCGTGGGGGCAACCGCCGGATTCCGGCAAGTTGCTGGGATTTCAGGAATTTACGGCGCAGATCGCGGGTGTCCGGGAGTAGGGATGTCGGGGTTTGGCGGGGTTTGTAGACACCGAGTAGACACTGGCATGGGCCGCCCTTCGCGGGATGTATGAGGTCCCGCAGTCCGACGCTCGGTTTCAGGGGGGGACAGTTTGAAATGATGGACAAAACCGGACGGGTTGTCCGGTTCTGTCCATTCAGATGTGCACGAGATCACCCCTCTCCAAGTTCCCTGAGGAGTTCTTCGACAAGACCTACGGTGTCCGCCTGAATCGCATCGTTCGGCCCATCGGAAAGGAACTCCGCGACTCGGCGTGGTCCCAACGCGTTGTGATCCAGAAAGTTCCGGCTCAGGGCCTCAAGCGCCTGCGTAGTGGAGTCATCCCCCATAAGAGGGCGAAGGGCATCCGCAACATCCCTTGTACCCTCACCGAAGTTCCGTAACACGTAAAACAGGTCATAGGCATCCTTGTTCTCCCCACGGATGCCAAACGCCAGGGCCTTGAGGATGATGTAGGCACCTGCACCGCATACCCAAATGTCCCGGGTCGCCTCTTCTCCCAAGATCGTCTTCTCGGAAAGCGTCACGCGGTGCCTGTCTACGAACGCAAGGTGAAGGCCCGGTGCAATCAGGGCCGCAAAACCCGGTTCGATGTCCCGGAGCTTCCCGCCCTGGTCGTCCGGGAGGGTAGGCTGGATGAGGAAGTCCACTGTGACCTTGACCGTCTCTTCGATCTTCCACCGCTGGCGAGTCGGGTTTCCGTCTTCATTCACATCCTGGGAAAAGCCCGCTCGCCGAAGTCTCTCTGTGAGAGCCGTGTACCGCTGCTGGTCAAGCAGGGCCACCTTCAATCCCACGTCCAGGTCGGTGGTGCCTACGTGGGTATCAGCACCTTCAGGCAGGTTCACCTGGTCGATGAGAAGCGAAGGTGCGAGGCCCCCGACGATTACGAGGTCATCCATGAGGTCACCCAGTTTGGTGGCTACATAAAGGCAGGTTGCCCGCACAAGCTCCAGGTGCTCCGGTGTGTAACCAGCTGCGGTTGTGGGCTTGTCAGCCATTGGAATTCCAATTCAGGTACTCGGAACGGAGTTGCTCCGCAGCCTCCTGGGCCCGTTCAGGGTGGGCAAACAGGTCCAGGTAGACCTGGACCGGATGCACACACCGCACCCCATCCACGTCGGCGCCCCCATGAAACACGCCCTGATCGTTGGGAACCACGAGCCAGACATTCGATCCCTGGACCTCGTCACGGATACCCAGGCGCTCAAGAACAGTCTGACCAGGTCCTTGGGAAAGGTATATGGTCACGATCCGGAATCCGGCGAACTGGGTCATTTTCCAAGCCGCTCCAAGGCCGGTGGCGGCATATGGGATGCCCTGTTCACTCAGGCGGCTCGAGAGCTGTCCAAGCAACGCGTCACCGGATCTGGCCGGCGCGTGGCCTTTGACGATCCGGTGCTTGGAGAACTCGTAGTCCTCCAACCACGCGTCCAAGAGGAGGTCCGGATCCCTGACCGAAATGGCTCCGTCTGATCGGCGGTGGATGAGCTCGTCCTCTTCCAGTCTTGAGACGATCCGGCTCGTGAAGCCCTCGTCCATGTCCGTGGCGTTTGCGATATCCCGCTGGTACATGGCACGATCAGGGTGGAGAAGGAGCCAGCGGGCGATCCGTGCGCTCTTGGGAGCGAAGGCGCTCGAGGGTCGGCCACGACGCTTGAACCGGTTGTGGTTCCCCTCGACCAGGACACGGATGCCGGGGGCGTTGATCCTGGCATTGCCGGACAGGTCCAACCAGCCGACTCCAGCCTCCTCACATTGCTCCCGCCCGACCCGACCCATGAAGGGAACGGCGACCAAGGGTACAACCTGCGGTCCGCGCTGCGCTGCGAACTCCCGAACCTGCTCTGCGGCCATGGCAACGGGCGCAGCGGCTCCAGTACCCTTCCACTCGACCACGAAGGTCCATCCTTCAAGGTCCACCTCAGCATCGACCGAAGCTCGGGCCGGTTGATGGCGGACTGCGGCCGCGGACGGAGGCAGATCCAGAAGCTCCGCCAAGCGCTCAGCGACCTGCTGCACAGCCTGTTCTTCCGGTGGTGGTCTCATGATTGACTAAAATATATGACTTGACCCCGTTGTCAAGTGCGTGGTTTTAGTCAAGTACCGCGCGGGGATTACGTAGGCGAATAGCCACCGAAAGGCTCCGGACGCAGGTACGAGCCGTCGAGGAAGAAGATCACGATGATGATGATGACGGAGGTGGTGGTGTTGGTGTTGGTGGCTACCGCTGCCGCGGAAGCGGCAGTGAAGGTGGCGGCTGGGCGCGCATTCCGACGAAGTGGCCCACCCAGTCCGAGGGAAGTGGGAGACGGGATGATCATGACCAGGGTGACAGGGTCAAGGTGACCTCGCCCCACGGGGAGCATACCACCTCCCCAAGTCCTGGGTGTTCCTGAGGTGTGCCCTGTAGACACCTCACCCCCAAATACACAACGCGTTGCCTGGAGGGAGCCTCGTAAACTCCCGGAGGGCAACGCGTTCTGAAATGGGCCTGGGTAGACTCGAACTACCGACCTCACGCTTATCAGGCGTGCGCTCTAACCACCTGAGCTACAGGCCCCTCTTCCAAGAGATGTAAAGTAAAGAGATGGGAAACGCGGTTCAACGGGTGGCCTCCAGCAACCGCTTCCGCTCCTCCCCAGGAAACCGCTCGATAGCGTAACGCAGCATGGTCCGGGGCAGCCGGGGACCCATCTCCAGGAGCCAGGACTCCAGCCGGTCCCCCGCGGCTCGAAATGGGGATCCTCCAGCATGGCATCACAGAACGCCACCGTGTCCTCCACCCCCCACTCCCCCCTCCGCGCCCGGACGAATTCCTTCGTCCACTCCTTCAGGACGCCGCCGGTCACACCGTAGGCCCGGACGGGCCCCTTGAAATACCGCTGGGTTCCGGTGGCCCGCTCCTCATCCCCTCGACTCTGGATGAAGGCCAGGGCCGGTCGTGCCGTCTCCAAGGAGACTGAACACGGAGCCGGTCCAGGGGTAGCTGCTGTCATTACCCGACATCCGCATCAAATGAAGCAAGCCAACCCGTCGGGGCCGAAAGCCCCTGTCCGGCTTCACAGGACGAGGTTTTCGGATTCGAGAGTGAACGTGGAACGAGGAGAAGGCACCCGTGGCCAGCAAGAACCCCAAGCCCATCGAGGACCGAGGCTACGCACACCCTGAGATCCTGGTGTCCACCGACTGGGTGGCGGAGCACCTGGAGGACCCCGACGTCCGGATCATCGAGTCCAACGAAGACGTGCTCCTCTACGACATGGGGCACATCCCCGGAGCCGTGAAGATGGACTGGGTCAACGACCTCAACGATCCCGTGACCCGGGACTACATCGGCCGGGAGGCCATGCAGGAGCTCCTCCGGGACCTGGGGGTCGATGACGGCATGACGCTGGTCTTCTACGGCGACAAGAACAACTGGTGGGCCTGCTACGCCCTCTGGGTGCTGAAGCTGTTCGGCATGGAGAACCTGAAAGTCATGGACGGCGGCCGGGCCCGGTGGGAAAACGAGGGCCGCCCCATGACGGAGGAGAGGCCCTCCTATCCCCGGGGGAACGTCACGGTGGGGGAGCGAAATGACGATCCCATCAGGGCCTTTCGTGAAGACGTCATGGCCCACCTGAACGTGAAGGGGAAGCTCGTGGACGTCCGGAGTCCGGAAGAGTACAGCGGGGAGCGCCTCCACATGCCGGACTACCCGAACGAGGGGGCGCTCCGGGGAGGCCACATCGCCGGAGCCCGGAATGTACCCTGGGCCCGAGCCGTGGACCCGGACACCCACACGTTCCTCGAAGCGGATAAACTCCGGGGCATCTACCAGGAGGAGCAGGACTTGACGCCGGAGGATCCCATCATCGCCTATTGCCGCATTGGTGAGCGATCTTCCCACACCTGGTTCGTGCTCACCTACCTCCTGGGCTTCGACAGCGTGCGGAACTACGACGGATCCTGGACGGAGTGGGGGAACCTGGTTCGGGCTCCCATCGAGCGGTAGAGAGCAGGAGAGGAGGGTAAGGGGCCGCCCTGACGAGTCCGGGCGGCCCCTTTGGGATACCGAATTGACCTGGCTCGGTCTGACGCCTTTCCGGGTCAGCCTTCCTTCACGCCCTGGGCGATGCGGTCGCCGATCTCCTGATCGATGCTTCGCCAGTAGTCGAAGGCCCGCTCGAGCACGGGCTCGGACACCCCGTCCTTCAAGTGACCCACCACGTTGGACACGAGCCGGTCCCGGGCATCCTCATCCATGACCTCCCGGACCAGGGTTCTGGCCTGCACGAAGTCGTCATCATCCTCCCGGGGGGTGTAAGCCGCCCGGATGAAGTCGCCGCTGGCGCCCCAGACCTCCACCTCGGGATAGCCCTCTCCGTCGGCCTCGGGTCCCCCCTTGGAGTTCGGAGCGTAGACGGGATCGGACACGTTCTCCACCCGCATGGCGCCATCTTTGGAATAGCTGTGCACCGGGCACTTGGGCCGATTCACCGGAATCTGCTTGTAGTTGACCCCCAGGCGGGCCCGGTGGGCATCAGCATAGGAGAAGAGCCGGGCCAGCAACATCTTGTCCGGGCTCGGGCCGATCCCCGGCACCAGGTTGTTGGGCTCGAAGGCGGCCTGCTCGATCTCCGTGTGGAAGTCCGTGGGATTCCGGTCCAGGACCAGCCGGCCGACCTCCTGCAGAGGATAGTCACCATGGGGCCAGACCTTGGTGAGGTCGAAGGGGTTGAAGCGGTAGCTCTCGGCCTCCTGGAAGGGCATGATCTGGACCTTCAGCGTCCAGCTCGGATGGTCTCCCCGTCTGATGGCCTCGAAGAGGTCCCTCCGGTGGTAGTCGGCATCCTCGCCGGCGATCCGGTCCGCCTCCTCCTGGGTGAGGAAGTCGATTCCCTGGTCGGTCTTGAAGTGGTACTTCACCCAGAAGCGCTCGCCGTCGGCGTTGACCCACATGTACGTGTGACTCGAGTAGCCGTTCATGTGCCGCCAGGTCTTGGGGATGCCCCGGTCCCCCATGAGCCAGGTAACCTGATGGGCCGATTCCGGCGAGAGGGTCCAGAAATCCCACTGCATGTCATGGTCCCTGAGGCCGTTGTCGGCCCGGCGCTTCTGGGAGCGGATGAAGTGCTGGAACTTCATGGGGTCCCGAATGAAGAAGATGGGCGTGTTGTTGCCCACCATGTCGTAGTTGCCCTCGCTGGTGTAGAACTTCAGGGCGAAGCCCCGTGGGTCACGCCAGGTATCCGGGCTCCCTCTCTCACCGGCCACGGTGGAGAACCGTATCAGGGTGTCGGTCCTCGTGTCCGGCTGGAACACCGCCGCCCTGGTGTAGTCGCTCACATCCTGGGTCACCTGGAAGTGGCCGAACGCCCCTGCGCCTTTGGCGTGGGGCTGACGCTCGGCAATCCTCTCCCGGTTGAAATTGGCCATCTGCTCGATGAGGTAGTGGTCTTGGAGCAAGATGGGTCCATCGGGACCTACGGTGAGGGAATATTCGTCGCTAGCGACCGGAATACCGGCATCCGTGGTCGTCGGCTTACGGTCATCGTTGCCTTCGGCCATGGTGACACCTCCTTACAGTTCCTGCTTGCAGTTCCAGGCCCGGTTCCCCGGACAGGCCTGAGCTATCGGCGCAAGATTGTAGAGCGCAGTCTGACACCACCCTCCCCGGCCAGGAAAGGAGCACGTCCCCCTCAAGGCCCTCCCGTCTTCTCGTGCCTGGAGGAGTTTTCAGGCACCCCCCACGAGTATCAGCGTGCGCCCGCCAGGCCCTCAGTTCCAGTCTCGACGACCGGGCTTCCTCCCGAAGACGTCGTCATCCTCTTCCTCGAATTCCTCCGCCCACTCCTCCCACTCCTCTTCGTCGTCCTCGTCCCAGTCCTCGTCGAGATCGTCGTCTTCATCCAGATCGTCCTCGTCGTCCTCCCAGTCCAGGTCCTCGTCCCAATCCTCGTCGTCGTCCTCGTCATCCCAGGCGAGAACGTCGGGCTCAGACGTGGACTCCTCGTCGGTCCAGACCCAGCCGTCCTGCATGCTCCTCTCCTGTTGCGAAGGTGCCCCGTGACGGGCCCCCGCCGTGGAAGGTCGATGACAGGGGCCCACATGCGCGAAGCTATGATCCCCCAGGGGGTTGTCAAGAAGAAAATCGCACGGCCACTCGCCGGTTCCGGGGACCGTCCCACTCAGCCAGAAACACCCCCTGCCAGGTGCCCAGGACCAGGTCTCCGCCCTCAACCAGGAGGGTGAGGCCGGGACCGAACAGACTCGTCTTCACGTGGGAGTCGCTGTTTCCCTCGGCATGCCGGTAGTCCGACTCTCCACGGGGCACGAGCCGTCCCATCTTCCAGACCATGTCCCGGGCCACGTCGGGATCAGCGTTCTCATTCACGGTCAGAGCACAGGTGGTGTGCATGGACCAGAGGTGCACCACCCCCTCCCGTATCTCCCTTTCCCGGATCAAAGTCCTGAGCTTCCCGCCGATGTCCGCGAGCTCCTCCCGAGAACTCGTCCTCACTTCCAGAAACTCCATTCTCTCCTCCTCGTTCAGCGCCCCGGGTCATGGTCCCATCCGGCACGTTTCCCGGAGGATCGTACTCACTCCGGCTTTGCCTCCTCTTTCCCGCCCTCCCCCTCTTCCGATCCCCGGATCTGGTGAAGAGGACGGGGCTCGAGTTGAAAGGTCACGTGGGAGATTCCTCGGCGGTTCAGGCGCCGGTTGATCTCGTCCAGGACCTTCCTGTGAACCGTGAGGTCGTCGATGACCCCGTGGCCACTCATGGCCACAAAGCCACTGGTGAGGGTCCACACGTGCACGTCATGGACCTCCTCCAGCCCCTGGATGTTCTGCAGGGACTCCACCAGCTCCTCCACGTCCACATCCCGAGGAGCCGCCTCCAGCAACACGTCCACCGCCTCCCGGACCAGCCGCCAGGCCCCCCCCATGATGAGAAGGGCGATGACCACGGAGATGACGGGGTCTGCCATCATCCATCCCTGGGTCATGACCAGGAGTCCGGCGGTCACGGCTCCCAGGGATCCCAGGAGATCCCCGAGCACATGAAGATAGGCCCCCTTCACGTTCAGACTCTCGCCGGCATGACTGTGCAACAACACGGCCGCCACCACGTTCACCAGCAGGCCAACAACGGCCACCGCCAGCATCAATGGGCCGTCCACCTCGGGTGGGGCTCGGAAACGGTCCCACGCCTCACGGAGAATGAACAAGGCGATGACCAGAAGGGCAGCGCCATTGGCCAGAGCCGCCAGGATCTCCAGCCGCACGTACCCGTAGGTCCTGCGAGCGTCCGGAGGCCGCTGGGCCAGGTGCATGGCCACCAGGGAGAGGGTCAGTGCACCCACGTCGGTGAACATGTGTCCGGCATCGGCCAGGAGAGCCAGGGAGTTGGCCAGGATCCCTCCCACGACCTCCGCCAGCATGAAGACGGCCGTGATGACCAGGACCCACCGCATTCGGCCCTGCTGGGCCGCCCGGTCCGTCAGTTCCCCGTGGAAGTGGTCGTGCACGGGGCCCTGGTCCCGGATGTCCGAATCTGCCGGCTGCTGGAAACGCTGGCGGATCACTCTTCCCCTTTCATGCTGGAATCGTGGGAACTGCCCCCACCCGCCCTTCCCACGAGTGCTGTCTTCAGCAACACGGGTCCCCCGAGAATGTTGCCGATGATCACCGCCATCCCAAGGGCCGCGATCCCTTCACCCATCTCCGGCACGGCCTCTTCCAGCACCAGGAGAAGACCCAGCGTCACGCCGCCCTGGGACAGCAGTCCCCGCCAGGTCCGCTCCCGGATCATCGCCGGGGCCCCGGCCCACCGGGCTCCCAGGCGAGCCCCCCAGTACGTAAGGGCCATCCGGGCTGCGAACAGGACTCCGGCGGCGAGCCAGAAGCGCCCAACGGCGTGCAAATCCAGGCTGGCCCCGGCGATGGTGAAGAAGAAGGCGAAGATGACCACGGCCACGGACTCGATTCCGTGGATCATCCGATCTCCGGCCTCCGAGAGGTTCTCGATGACGAAACCCGCCGAGACCCCGGCAAGGAGCAACTCCACGTGCAGCACATGGGAGACGACCACCAGGACGTAGGCGAAGAGGAAGGTCATGTAGACCGGAGGCCGGCCGTGCCTCTCCAGGTACTGGGAGAACACCCATCCCAGGGCGGCTCCCGCCAGGATGGCCCCTCCCACCTCCCGGAACAGGTCCAGGACCATGCTGCCCTCCGCCCCGCCTCCGGGACTCAGGAGGGGTTTGACCAGGGCGAGAAGGAGGGTGAACAGGACGATGACCACCACGTCCTTCACGATGGTCACGCCCAGGATGACGTCGGTGAGGGGACCCTTCGCCCCGGTTTCTTCGATTACGGCCACCGTGAGATCCGGTGACGAGTTGGCTGCCCAGATCCCCAGCAAGCCTCCCAGAGCCAGGACCGCCGGAAGCCCGGCACCGTCCAGAAACGGGAGCGCAGCACCCAGAGGGAGGAAGACCAGAGCCACACCCACCGATACCACGGCCACCACGGCCAGTGTCACGAAGACGATGGCCCGGGCCGCCGGTCTCAGCTTCTCCGCCACCAGCTCCCCTCCGGCCAACATGGCGATGAGGGCCAGAGCGAACTCGTCGATGAGCCGAAGGCGGTCCAGGGACTCCAGGGGCAGAATCCCAACCGCCCAGGGCCCGGCGACGATTCCCACCACCAGGAACCCGGTGATCTTGGGCAGGCGAAGGGCCTGGGACAGGGTGCCGGCCACGCTGGAGACCAGGAGGACGAACCCCATGAGAATGGTGAGCTGAACCTGGGGCAGGTCCGCCTGGGAGGCGGAGAGACTCACCCAGGCCACACCGAAGAGGAGAACCAGGGTGAGGGAGAGGTTCAGGATTCGAGTCAAGGGAGAAGCGCGGGTTGTGGGAGCATGCTCGAGATGGAATGATAGCCAGGGACGCCGGTCCGGACAGGTCTACCGTTCCAGGGAAGGGACACCGTATTGCTCCGGGCCGTTCCCGTCCACAGCTTCCCGCACCGTCCGCCCCGGGTCCCGAGAGCCATCTGCCGGGGCTACAGCAAGGTCTTCGACCCATGACTCCCTTCCGCAGCGCCGTCCTGCAGATCGTGAAGCGCATCCCCCGGGGAAAGGTCGTCAGCTACGGAGCCGTGGCGGCCCTGGCCGGGCAGCCCCGGGCCGCCCGGGGGGTGGGCTGGATCCTCAACCAGCTGGGCCCCGACTCCGACCTCCCCTGGTGGCGGGTGGTGAATCGGCAAGGAGGCCTTTCCACCTACAAGCTTCCCGGAGGCACGGGCCCCCTCCAACGGGACCTCCTGGAACGGGAGGGGGTGGCCTTCGACGGCGAAGGCCGGGTGGCGGGTCAGGAGGCCTGGTGGGAGCCTGAAGAAACCCTGCCGCCCTTCCCCTCGTAGGGCATTTCCAACAAGCCACCCAAGAGGCGCGGAGCCGGGTCCCCGGCCTCCCGTGCAACCGGGGGCACCCTACAGACAAGGACCCAGCCGGTGGACGCCCTGATCCAGGATGTTCGCTACGCCCTCCGCCGGATGGCCAGAAACCCGGGATTCACCGGCGTGGCCATCCTCTCCCTGGCCCTGGGGATCGGCGCGAACACGGCCATCTTCAGCATCGTCAATGCCGTTCTCCTCTCCGGAGTCCCCGTTCAGTCCCCGGACGAGATGGTGGAGATCTACACCAGCGAAGCCAACGAGGGCTATCCCTACAGCACCTCGTCGGTGGCGGACCTCATGGACCTCCGCGAGCAGACCGACGTGTTCGCCGGCGTCGGCGGATTCCTGGCCTTCTTCTCCCGGCGGGACACGGAGGTAGGGGTGGAGCCCGTCTGGGGCGAAGCCGTGTCCTGGGACCTGTTCTCCCTCTTGGGTCTGCGGCCCGAGACCGGCCGTTTCTTCGTGGCCGAGGAGGGCCGGACGCCGGGAACGCATCCCGTGGTGGTCCTGGGCTACGACTACTGGCAGCGGCGGTTCGGAGCCGATCCCGGGGCCGTGGGATCCACGCTCCGCATGGCGGGTCGGGAGTGGACGGTGGTGGGGGTGGCCCCGGAGGAGGTGGAGGGATTCACCTCCCCGGGACTGGCCATGGACATGTTCGTCCCCCTCATGATGGCCGGGGTCGTGAACTTCGAGGGTACCCGGGACGACATTCTGGAACGCCGGGGTGATCGGGGGACGTTCATCAAGGGCCGGCTCCGGGAAGGCATCTCCGTGGACGAGGCCCGAGCGGCCCTGTCCACCCTGTCGGCCCGGCACCGGGAAGCCTACCCGGAAACCTGGCAGGGCAGGAGCTTCCACCTCCTCCCCTCCGGCGACGTGGCCATCCATCCCATCGTGGACGGTCCCCTCTGGGGCGTGGCCGCACTCCTCTTGGCCGTGGTAGGTCTGGTCCTTCTCATGGCCTGCACGAACCTGGCCTCCTTCCTCCTGGCCCGGGCCTCGGATCGGAAGAAGGAGATCGCCCTCCGCCTGGCCCTGGGAGCCGGTCGAAGCACCCTGGTCCGCCAGCTCCTCACCGAGACGGTGATCCTGGGACTGCTGGGAGGGCTCGCCGGCCTTGTGGTGGCCCACTGGGCTCTGGGGGCTCTCATGGCCTTCCAGCCCCCCATCCCCATACCCATCAACCTGGATGTGGGCCTGGACGGGACCGTCCTCCTCTTCACTCTGGCGGTATCGGCGGCGGCGGGTCTGTTCTTCGGTCTCATCCCGGCCCTCCAGTCCACCCGGGCCGATCTCGCCCCCACCCTGAAGGACGAATCGGGCACGGGCACCCGCCGGCAGCGGAGGCTGAGTCTCAGGAACGGGCTGGTGGTGACCCAGGTGGCCGTCTCCACGGTCCTGCTCCTGGGGGCAGGTCTCTTCCTCCAGAGCCTCCGGTCCGCCCAGACCATCGACCTGGGCTTCTCCCTGCGGCACGGGGGCATCGTGTGGGTGATGGCCATGGGCGACGACATGAGCTCGGAGGAATTCCAGGTCGTCTCCCGAACGCTGGAGGACCGGGCCCGGGCCCTGCCCGGTATCCATGACGTGGCCTCGGCCAACCTGGTCCCCCTGGGCATCAGCTTCCAGGAACGGGGCTTCGACATCCCCGATGTTCCCCCACCCGCCGGGGAGGACTACCACTCCATCGCCTACAACATGGTCTCCCCCTCCTTCTTCGACGTCATGGGCATTTCCATGGAGACGGGGCGAGCCATCACCGACCGGGACCGGGAGGGAACCGAGCTGGTGGCCGTCATCAGCGAGACGGCGGCCCGGCGCTACTGGCCCGGGGAGGACCCCCTGGGCAAGGAGCTGAGAAGCGCAGGCGGCGACCGGACCTACAGGGTGGTGGGGGTGGCCCGGGACACCAAGACCTGGACCCTGGGGGAGGAGTACCGTCCCTACGTCTACCTGGCCCAGGCCCAGAATCCGGGCTCCAGCAAGATGTTCATCGCCACCGGCGGAGCTCCGGAGGCCCGCATCGCCGGAGAGCTCCGGCGCCTGGTCCAGGAGACGGATCCTCGCCTGGTGATCATGGAGTCCAAGACCGTCTCGGAGCACCTGGCCATTGCCCTGTTCCCGCCCCGGATGGGGGCCCTTCTTCTGGGTGTGTTCGGGGGGTTGGCCCTGATCCTGGCCGTGACGGGCCTCTACGGCACCGTGGCCTTCACCGTGGCCCGCCGGAGCCGGGAGGTGGGCATCCGCATGTCCCTGGGCGCCGACGCCCGCAGGGTGATAGGCATGGTTCTCCGGGGGGCCCTGGCCCTGGTGCTGGTGGGAGCCGTCACCGGACTCCTCTTGAGCGCCGGGCTGGCCCAGTTGGTCCAGGTATTCCTCTACGGCGTTAGCCCCCTGGACCCCCTGACGTTCGTCGCCGTCCCCGTCCTGCTGGCCGTTGTGGCCCTGGCCGCGGCCTTTGTCCCGGCCCGTCGAGCCAGCCGGGTGGATCCCGTCCGGGCCCTGCGGTCGGAGTAGCCCGGGAATTCCCCCGGAGTGAACCCTTTTCGCCTCCGGGGGTACGCTGCTCCCGTCTTCCCGCACATCCATGACCTGGATTCAGCCCAAGGAGGCTCCATGCGTGCTCATCCTGTCCTTGTGTCCGTCGTCCTGACCCTTCTGCTCCCGGCCCTGGCTCCCGCCGTCGGCCAGGCCCAGGACACGCCCTGCTTTCTGGCACGGGCCACGGTGGCCGAGGCCGCCGAGCGACCCAGTCCTCTGGGAACCGTGACCATCACCATGGGAGGGGAAACGGCGACCCTCTGCTACGGGCGTCCCTTCGCTCGGGACCGGACGGTCATGGGAGAGCTCGTCCCCTTCCACCGGCCCTGGCGGACCGGAGCCAACGAAGCCACGGCCCTGCACCTCCCCTTCGCCGCCACGGTGGGAGGCGTTGAGCTGGACCCCGGGAGCTACTCCCTCTACACCATCCCCGGGGAGAACGAGTGGGAGATCGTTCTCAACGAGAGCGTGGAGCGCTGGGGGGTGCCCATCAGCAACGAGGTCCGGGAAGCGGACGTGGGGAGCTTCACCCGTCCCGCCGAGAGCACCGACTCCATGGTGGACCAGCTCACCTTCCGCTGGGAGCCCCGGGGGGAGGCCATGGGCCACCTGGTCATGGAGTGGGAGCGCACCCGGGTGGAGATCCCCGTGGAGCGCATCGGGCAATAGGCCGCGGGCCCTCACCTCACCGGAAAGCTCGGGACGCCGGCGGGAGCGGAGCTCTCGCCCCCCGTGTGCAGCAGCGTCTCATCCCTGCTTCAGGGCCGTCACCGGATCCACGGTGGCGGCCCGGCGGGCCGGGAGCCACGTGGCCAGGAACGCCACGGACCCCAGCACCAGGGGAACGACCAGGAAGCTCACCGGATCCAGGCCCCGGCCGGTGACCAGCAGACTCCGGATGGCCTGACTGGCCGCCAGGGCTCCGGCCAACCCGATCAGTCCTCCCACCACCACCAGCTTCAGTCCCTGCCGGACCACCATCCCCGTCACCTGACTCCGGTCCGCCCCCATGGCCACACGAATGCCGATTTCCCGGGTCCGCTGGGCCACGGAGTAGGCCATCACGCCGTAGATCCCCACCGACGCCAGAAGAAGGCCCAGAATCCCGAAAACCCCCAGGGCGACACCCCCGAGGCGGGCGGGCATGAGAGCGATCCCCAGGTGGCTGTTCATGGTCTTCACGTCGTACATGGGGAGGTTCGGATCCAGGGAACGGACGGCCTCCCGCAGGGGCTCCACCAGGGCCCCCGGGTCT
>Ga0207797_1000733_pt1 | contig 25021 bp, 16 predicted proteins | sample PRCRCaboRojoPR_6_FD_187275 | JGI IMG/M metagenome (GOLD analysis project Ga0207797, IMG submission 187275) | Marine sediment microbial community from Cabo Rojo, Puerto Rico - PR CR 10% Liquid 1 (SPAdes) | ecosystem: Environmental > Aquatic > Marine > Coastal > Sediment | place: Cabo Rojo, Puerto... | reverse complement strand
TGGCGCCGGTGTACTGACCAGTTGCGACTGGCATACGTGGCAAGCACACGTTCGTGAGGTGCAACGCACCTGGAAGGTGCATCGCACCGGTAGAGGCGACTGAACCGGATCTATGGGCAGACTCTTGCCAAGCAAGGGCCTGGTTCCCAGACGATTCCGTCGCGCAAGCCGCTCCTTGATCTCGATACACCCAGCCAACGGCGCTGGGCACTCGATCAGCGTCGCTTCGACGGATTTCCGTTGAAGACGTCTGTAGGGGCGACAACTCGTTAGTGAACCCCCGGGGATCACCGCGAGCGCGTCCTCGATTCCGCGACTACGGCCAAAAGATTCGGTTTGGACGCTCACGGGCCACGTCCTTCTCGTGGCCCTCGCGGCACGAAAGGGGCGCACAGAACGGTTGACGGGCAAGGTGCGTCGGGTATACTCTTGCCAGAGACGCCAGGCGCCAAGGACAGGAGTGCGTGCTTTCTATGGATCCACAACCGGAACACATCCCGCAGGTGCTGGAGCTTTATCTCCAGATCTCCCAGTATCCCATTCTAGCGCGGCAGATTCGAGCAAGCATGCGGCGGGAGCTCTTCGCGCGGGGCGTCATCTCCCCCACCCAGTTCGAGAGGGAGGTGAAGGAGAAAGCTGTGATGTCCCAGAAGCGTGAGGGGCTGGAGGATCCATTCGCCCAGGAGTCTCCGCACGTCTGGGGCCAGCGGCTCGAGCAGATCCGCGATCACCTGACAGACTTCTACTTCGCCTATAACCTACCGCATGAGCTTTTCGAGAGAATCGTGCGAGACGTCCTGGCGGACCGTTCGCCGAGACCACGGCTCTCCCTGTCGTTCAATCCTGAGCTCGCTCCCCAGAATATCCTCCTGTCCCAGGCAAAGAAGTACGGATCGCTTCCGGCTGAGCAGCAGGAGGAGATCCAGCACCACCTGCGCGAGATCATCGTGGTGCTGACGAAGAGTGTGATTAGTGACCAGATGGGGTTCCTCCGCCTTGCCAAGATCTTCTTCGACGCCGAGGATTTCGAGACGATTGCCGACCGTCGGATCGGCCAGGGGAAGATCGGCGGCAAGGCAGCGGGCATGATGCTGGCCTGGAAGATCCTGCAGCACGCCGACGAAACGGGCGAGCTCGACCTGCGGGGTCGCGTCACCATACCGGACTCTTACTTCATCGGCGCGGACGTCTTCTACGAGTTCCACTCCTTGAACGTGCTGGATGAGTTCATGAATCAGAAGTACAAACCACAGGAGGAGATCGAGGCTGACTATCCAAAGATCCAGCAGGCCTACCTGCGGGGGAGACTGCCGGACGGCATCAAGGCACAATTGCATCAACTCCTCCTTGAGGTGGGCGACACGCCTCTGATTGTCCGTTCATCGAGCTTGCTGGAGGATAATTTCGGCTTCTCCTTCGCAGGGAAGTACGACAGCTTCTTCTGCCCGAATCAGGGCCCGCTGGAGGAGAACTTGGAAGCCCTGACAACGGCCATCCTGCGCGTGTACGCCAGCGTCTTGAGTCCGGACGCCCTGCTTTACCGACAGCGAATGGGTCTGGTCGACTATGACGAACGGATGGCGATCCTGATCCAGAAAGTGCAGGGTGAGCGGTACGGTCAGTACTTCTTTCCGACGCTGGCGGGGGTCGGATTCAGCCGCAATCCTTACCGTTGGAGTCAGAAGATCCGCCCAGAGGCCGGGCTTCTCCGTCTCGTATGCGGGCTCGGGACCCGGGCCGTGGACCGCGTAGCCGATGACTATCCCCGGATGGTGGCGCTGAGTCATCCCCAGTTGAGGCCCGAGGTCGATGCTCAGGAGATACGGAAGTACTCCCAGCGGTTCGTCGATCTAATTAACCTGGAGGAGAACCGGTTTGAGACGGTGCCGGCAAGCCGCGTTATCGACGGGCGGTATCCGCACGTGCGCCTCCTAGCGAGCGAGGACAAGGGGAGTTATCTGCAGCCGATCTACGCGCCAGGTATCCTCAGGGATCCCAAGCTCGTGCTCACGTTCAACGAGCTGCTGGGAAATGAGGACTTCGTGGGCCTGATGCGGACGGTTCTGAGCAGGCTCGAGAAACATTACGACCGGCCCGTGGACGTTGAGTTCACGGTTGAGATATCCAAGGAGCGGCCGAAGGACTTCACGCTCCACCTGCTGCAGTGCCGACCTCAGAGCTGGCGCGAGGGAGGCGAGAGCATCATCGTGCCGGTAGACGAGGTGCCCGAGCAGGAGACGCTCTTCCTGACCCAACGGATGGTTCCCCACGGCCGGGTGCGCAGCATCCGCTACGTCATCTACGTCGACCCGCGCGGATATTTCGTGGAAGCCGATCATATGACGAGGCTAGACATCGCCAGGCTCGTGGGACGGCTCAACCGGGTCCTCGAAGGGGAACGGTTCATCCTCATGGGGCCAGGACGGTGGGGCACGAGCAACGCTGAGTTGGGGATCAAGGTGACGTATGCTGAGATCTACAACGCCCAGGCGCTGGTCGAGATGGCTCAGTCGGAGACGAAGGGCGGGCCCGAGGTCTCCTACGGGACGCACTTCTTCCAGGACTTGGTGGAATCGCACATCTATCCGCTGCCGCTCTATCTGGGGGACCCCCAGACTTTCTTCAACCGCGGCTTCTTCGAAGAGACACCGAACGCTCTGGAGGACCTACTCCCGGACGATGGGACCTACGCGCGGTACGTCAAGGTGATAGACGTGCCCGCCGTGACCGACGGACGCCACGTGGAACTGGTGATGGACAGTGTAGAGGACCAGGCGATGGCGTATCTCCGGTAGCCAGACGACGGCAGCGGGTGCCTCTACCCCGTGTCACCTGGGCTCCCGGCCGTGCTCCTTCGGACGGGGACACACCGATCAGGTGCAACGCACCAGAAAGGTGCATCGCACCGGGGGAGCCCGGCATCACGCTAGTACACCTGTCCCCCGACTCCCAACTTGACAAACTTCTCCAAGTGCTTATAATGTAGGTTTGCGGTTAAACTCTACTTCACGGAAGCGCTGAGTACCGAGAGGCCTTCAGCGCTTCTTCTTGCTAGAGCGCTCCCTAGAAAACAGGAAGGATGATGAATAACCGAAATGACAACCTGCTAGAAGCGCAGGACTTCCGTAGCTTGCGGATTAAGCTAGCATCGCCGGACGAGATTCATTCCTGGTCTTACGGAGAGGTCACCAAACCCGAGACGATTAACTACCGTCGCCTACGCCCAGAGAAGGACGGACTCTTCTGTGAGGCCATCTTCGGCCCCACTAAGGATTATCAGTGCTACTGCGGTAAGTACAAGAACATCCGTTACAAAGGCATCGTCTGCGACAAGTGCGGCGTCGAGGTGACGCGTTCCTCGGTGCGCCGCGAGCGGATGGGCCACATCGACCTGGCGGCGCCCGTGGCTCACACGTGGTACACACGCCGGGTTCCCAACCACTTGAGCAAGCTCATCGGCATCCGCAAGCGCGACATGGATCGCGTGCTCTATTTTGCCAAGTACATCATCATCAACGTCAACGAGGACGCACGGCAGAAGGCGCTTCAGCGGCTGGAAGAGGAGTTTGCCGAGAGGAAGGAAGGACGCGAGGGAGTCGCTCAGGAGAGCATCGATGCCCTGAAGGGCCGCCTGGAAGAGGAAGAGGCAGCCATCGAGGAGCAGATCGAGGGGATCCGTCAGCGCTTCGACGACCAGCTCGCGGAGGCCACGGACGAGGTGGTGGAGGCTGCCCAGTCCCTGCAGCAGAAGCTAGAGAACCGACAGGGCGAGACCCTGCAGGCGCCGATGGTGTTCAAGCCAACGGGCGAGATCATCGCCGAGCAGGGCGAGGTGGTCGGCAACGAGCATTTGACGCTGTTGAACACGACCGTCCAGGATCATCTCAGCGAGGTTGAGGACAAGCTTGAGGCGGAGCGAGAGCAGGAGGTCGCGCCGCTGCGAGAGGATCTGGACCACTGGCGGGACGCCACGCAGGACGAAATAGACCAGATCAACAAGCGGGCTGCCATCGAGATCGCCGATTGGCGCACCCAGATGGACACCGAGCGGGAGGAGTTGCTCGGTCTGGCCAAGTACCAGTGCATCGGTGAGCCGCGGCTTCGGGAGCTCAGAAGCCGCTGGGGACAGGTCTTCAAGGCCGGTATGGGAGCCGAGGCCTTCCACGAGATTCTGTCCAGTTTAGATCTCGACGATTTGGCGGAGGAGTTGTGGCACCAGGTGCGGCACGACACGTCGAAGACACGCCGCAAGCGCGCCAGGAGACGCCTGCGAATCGTCGAGGCCCTGCGGAGGAGCGGCAACAGGCCGGAATGGATCATTTTGACGGTCCTGCCGGTGATTCCGCCCGATCTGCGGCCTATGGTGCAGCTGGACGGCGGCCGTTTTGCGACGTCGGACCTGAACGATCTGTACCGCCGAGTCATCAACCGAAACAACCGACTGAAGCGACTGCTGGAGCTGGGCGCACCGGACGTGATCGTGCGCAACGAGAAGCGCATGCTCCAGGAGGCCGTGGACTGCCTGATTGACAACAGCCGGGGCAAGGCGCGCTCACGGCACGGGCGCCGCGAGCTGAAGTCGCTCAGCGACATGCTGAAGGGTAAGAAGGGGCGCTTCCGCCGCAACTTGCTGGGTAAGCGCGTTGACTACTCGGGACGCTCCGTGATCATCGTCGGGCCGAAGCTGAAGATGCACCAGTGCGGTCTCCCGAAGTCGATGGCGCTGGAGCTCTATCGACCTTTCGTGATCAGCAAGCTCGTGGAGTACAACTACGCCACGAATGTCAAGGCTGCGAAGCGGCTTATCGAGCGGGAGCGACCGGAGGTCTGGGAGGTCCTCGAAGAGGTCATCAAAGATCGGCCCGTGCTCCTGAACCGCGCACCCACACTGCATAGGCTGGGTATCCAGGCCTTTGAGCCGACAATCATCGAGGGTAAAGCCATTCAGCTTCACCCCCTGGTCTGCCCGGCGTTCAACGCGGACTTCGACGGCGACCAGATGGCGGTCCACGTGCCGCTCTCCGAGCGGGCGGTGGAAGAGGCCCGCACGCTGATGCTCTCGACGCGCAACCTGCTGAAGCCAGCGAATGGTCAGCCTCTGGTAGGGCCAACGAAGGATATGTGCCTGGGTATCTTCTACCTGACGATGGACGACCCACGATACGCCGACGTCAAGCCCAAGCCCTTCGTCAACCTGGAGGAGCTGCAGCTGGCCTATGATCTAGGGCACATCAAGCTCCACACGCCGGTGCTGGTAGCCCAGGTCTACGACGAGAAGCCCGCGCCAGAACACCCCGTCGAGACGACGGCGGGGCGCGCGATCTTCAACAGCTATCTGCCCGATGAGATCCGGTTCATCAACGAGCCGCTCGACAAGGGAGCTCTCCAGGATCTGGTGGGGCTCTGCTATCGGCGACTGGGCCGCGAAAGAACGACAGAGCTGGCCGACACACTGAAGGATCTGGGCTTCGAGTATGCGACCCGGTCCGGTATCACCATTGCTATCTCCGACCTGGTCATCCCGTCGGAGAAGCACGAGATTCTACGGAAGACGGAGGACACGGTTACCGAGGTTGACCGTCAATACCGCCGCGGTCTGTTGACCGAGGAGGAGCAGTACACGCGCACCGTCGAGTTGTGGTCCCGCGCACGTGAGAAGGTGGCCGACGTCGTGGCGCGAGCCCAGCCGGAGAGCAGCACCGTCTCCGTTATGGCGCGCTCGGGTGCCTCCAAGGGCGGCTACGGTCCTATCTCGCAGTTGGCAGGTATGCGCGGCCTGATGGCCGATCCGTCGGGGCGGATCATCCCGCTCCCGATCCGGAGCAGCCTGCGCGAGGGACTCTCGGCGCTGGAGTACTTCATCAGCACCCACGGTTCGCGCAAGGGTCTGGCCGACACGGCTCTCCGCACAGCCGACGCCGGCTACCTGACCCGCCGTCTGGTGGATGTCGCCCAGGATGTGATCATCAACGCTCACGACTGCGGTACCAAGAACGGGATCTGGATCCACGCCGACGAGGACATTGGAGGTCAGAGTCTGGAGGAGCGGCTGGTGGGCCGCGTGGCGGGCAGCCCCGTGGCAGATCCGGAGACAGGGGAGTTGATCGTCGACCGCGACGAAATCATCGACGAGGAAGATGTCCAAGCGATCGAGGCCGGGGGGATTGACGAGGTGATGGTCCGCTCGCCCCTGACCTGCGAGCTGCGCCACGGTATCTGTGCGCTCTGCTACGGGCGCGATCTGGGACGCGGGCATATGGTCGGCGTGGGCACCGCGGTGGGCATCATCGCCGCCCAGTCGATCGGCGAGCCCGGCACGCAGCTGACGCTGCGGACTTTCCACAGTGGTGGTGTGGCGGCGGGACGCGACATCACGGTCGGTCTGCCCCGCGCGGAGGAGCTCTTTGAGGCGCGAAAGACGCCTAAGGGAGAGGCCCCCATCGCCGAGGTCGGCGGCATCGCTCACGTTCATAAGACGGACGGGCAGCGATACGTCGTGGTCGTGGACACGCGGACGAAGCGGTTCGAATACGACATCGAAGAGGGTTGGACGATCGTGGTCGAGGACGGCGATGACGTAGAGGCCGGTGATCCGATCGCGTCCTCCAAGGACGACGAGGTGATCGAGGCCGAGAAGGACGGCCGCGTGGTCATCGACGACGCGCACGTCACGCTCATTCACGAGGAGCGGCGCGAGGTGCGCCACAAGCTGCCTCAGACGGGGCGCATCCTGGTCGAAGAGGGACAGAAGATCGCACCAGGAACGCAGCTGGTTGAGGGTGTGAAGAACCCGCGGCATATCCTGCCGGTTCTGGGGCGGAAGGCGACGGAGAACTACCTCCTCTCCGAGGTCCAGCAGGTGTACCGCTCGCAGGGTGTGAACATCAGCGACAAGCACTTTGAGATCATCTTCCGCAAGATGCTCAGTAAGGTCAGGGTGACCCACTCGGGCGACACAGATCTGCTGCCGGGCCGTCTCATTCGGCGGCTGGATCTGGAGGACGAGAACCAGAAGGTCATAGCCGATGGAGGGGAGCCCGCGAAGGCTATGCCCATCCTGCTGGGTATCACGAAGGCCGCCCTGAACACGGAGAGCTTCCTGTCCGCAGCCTCCTTCCAGCACACCATCCGCGTCCTGACCGAGGCCGCGGCGGAGGGTCGGGAGGACCCGCTGCTGGGTCTGAAGGAGAACGTGATCATCGGGAAGCTGATCCCGGCCGGCACCGGCTATCGCGGCAACAACCCGTCATCGGATGGGCCGATTGAGGCGTACGAGGGTGTGCCGCTCCGGCTGGAGGAAGAAGAGCCAGCCGAGGTCGAAGAGGAACTCCTCCCTGAAGCCGAGGCTGAGGCTGAGGAGGCTGTCGAAGGCGAGGAGGCTGGCGAGGAAGTGAGCGAGGAAGCTGAGGAAGAGCCCAAGGTGAAGAAGTCCGAGATCCTTGGGATCGCGACCCCAGGCTAGCTCGACCGGCTGGCCCGATTGAATGACATAGCTGAAGCCTGATGCGGCAGCGTGGTACCACGCTGCCGCATTTGCGTGGGTGGTCTCTACCGGAAAACGATGGTTGACAACCCCCCTAGCGCGTGTTAGTATAGCGCGCTTCCGAATCAACGTGCAGGAGGTAGCAGATGCGAAGCATCGAATGGCAGAGCGGCACGGTGAGGATGATCGATCAGCGTCTCCTCCCGCAAACCTTCGACATGTTGTCCTGCAAAAACCACCGAGAGGTCGCGTGGGCGATTCGGGACATGGCAATCCGAGGGGCCCCGGCTATCGGAGCGGCAGCGGCCTATGGGATGGCCCTCGCGGCAGATCAGAGCGACGCGGACACCCGAGACGCCCTTCTATCCGACCTCCACGAGGCAGCTAACGCCCTCAAGGCAGCCCGTCCCACGGCCGTCAACCTGTCCTGGGCGGTGTCCCGCATGCTGAAGATCGCGGAATCTGAGACAGATCCCGAGGCTATACGGGCCGCCCTTCTCGAGGGTGCTCAGAAGCTGGCCGACGATGACGTGGAGATCAATAGGCGGCTAGGGGAATACGGCGCCGCGCTCATCCAGGACGGCGATACTATCCTCCATCACTGCAACACGGGAGCTCTGGCGACCGTCGATTACGGGACGGCCCTTGGTGTGATACGCACGGCGCACGAGCAGGGAAAGGCGATTCACGTCCTGGTTGACGAGACCCGGCCTCGGCTTCAGGGGGCCCGACTCACCACCTGGGAGCTTCAGCAGCACAGCATCCCCTTCACCCTGATCGCCGACAATGCCGCGGGACATTTCTTGCGTCGAGGCGAGGTGGACATCGTGGTGGTGGGCGCCGACCGAGTGGCCGCCAACGGCGACGTGGCGAACAAGATCGGCACGTATAAGCTGGCCCTGGCAGCCCAGGACAATGGGGTGCCGTTCTATCCCTGCGTGCCGACTTCCACCGTCGATCTCTCGCTGCCGACGGGAGACGACATCCCCATCGAGGAGCGCTCGGAGCGGGAGCTCACCCGCGTGACGTATCAGGGCCAGCCCATTGCACCAGAGGGGGTCGCCGTGGCGAATCCGGCTTTCGACGTGACGCCGCACCGGCTGGTGACGGGCATCGTCACGGAGCACGGCATCGCCTACCCGCCCTTCGTCCCCAGCCTGCGAAGGATGGTCCAAGCCTCGACTTGACGACGACGTTCGACGGAGGATCAACGTGACCACCGAATCCCTACCCGTGGTGATCCTGTGCGGTGGACAAGGCACGCGCATGGGCGGCGCCGCGGCATCCAAGAAGGAGCTGGTCGAGATCGGCGATCAGCCCATCCTCTGGCACGTGATGAAGATCTATGCTGAGTACGGCCACTCGCGCTTCATCCTCACGCTCGGCCACGATGCTCAATCGATCAAGCGGTACTTCCTTGAGTACGAGCCGATGAACTACGATTTCACGATCGCTCTGGGCCAGGCTGATGCACTATCATGCCACGAGGCCAACGGTGAGGAGAACTGGACGGTGACCCTGGCCGATACCGGGCTTGAGACGGATAAGGGCTCCCGGATCTTCAGGGTGGCGAAGTACCTAGAGAAGGACCGGTTCTTCGTCACTTACGGGGATGGCGTCGGCGACGTCGATCTCGACAAGCTCCTGGCCTTCCACCGGGGGCACGGGCGTCTGGCGACGGTGACGGGCGTTCACCCGCGCTCTCAGTACGGGATTCTCGAAGCGAATAGCGACGACCAGGTGGTGGGCTTTGGAGAGAAGCCGGTCCTGGAGCACTGGATCAACGCCGGGTTCATGGTCTTTGAGCGTCAGGCTATGGACTACTTGAGCGGCGGCGACGATGTGAATCTGGAGCGCGAGACGCTGCCCCGCCTGGCCGCAGAAGGGGAGCTGATGATGTACCGGCACAAGGGCTTCTGGCGGTCGATGGACACCTTCAAAGACGCGATGGCGCTGGATGCGATATGGCGCGAGAGCGCGCCTTGGAAGACGTGGGGGTAAGACAGGCCATGTCATCAGAAGATAGGGACATCGAGCGAGACCGCCCCGTCTCGGTTGCCGGCTCGCCGGACATCTTGAGCTCCTGGCTGAACCAGCAGGGTCGAGCAAGCGGCACGGATCACTGGCTCGATCGGCCTGTCTTCGTCACGGGGTGCACGGGTATTCTGGGCTCCTGGTTGACCAGCGCGCTGGTCGATGCCGGCGCCGCCGTCACCGGACTCGTACGGGACGAGGTGCCCTTCACGCACCTCCGTCGGTCAGGTTACCAGGACCGGATCCGCGTGGTGCGGGGGGACGTCACGAACTACGCGTTGGTTGAGCGCGCTCTTAACGAGTACGAGATCGACACGGTCTTCCATCTGGCAGCCCAGACAATCGTGCCTATCGCGAATCGTTCACCGCTCTCCACGTTCGAAACGAACATCAAGGGCACCTGGACGGTGCTGGAAGCGGCCAGGCGATCGCCAACGACGGAGTGCATCATCGTCGCCTCGTCCGACAAGGCTTACGGCGCACACGAGGATCTGCCCTACACCGAGGACGTGCCACTGCGCGGATGCTATCCCTATGACGTGTCCAAGGCGTGTGCAGACCGTATCGCCCGGTCGTATGCCGTCACGTACGACCTGCCGGTCAGCGTGACGCGCTGTGCCAATTTGTACGGGGGCGGGGATCTTAACTGGAGCCGGCTGGTGCCGGGGACGATACGAAGCGTCCTACGCGGCAGGAGGCCCATCATACGCTCGGACGGCACCCTGCTGCGGGACTATCTCTACATACCGGACGCCGTCGCAGGCTACATGACGCTGGCTGAGCAGATGGACAGCCCCGAGGTACAGGGCGAGCCCTTCAACTTCGGCCTGGACGACCCCAAGTCGGTGATGGAGGTGGTGCAGGCCATCATCGACGTCTCGGACCGGCCCACCCTTGAGCCGCTGGTGCTGGGAGAGGCGAAGAATGAGATCCAGGATCAATACCTGGACAGCAGTAAGGCCAGGCAGATCCTCGGTTGGGCCCCGCAGCACTCGCTGCGCGCCGGGCTGCGGGCAACGCTCGCCTGGTATCGGGAGTTCCTCGACGTGGAGCGCGATCACAGCGGAGGTTCTTGAAGACCCGCTGGCGCGGGTCTCCGACAGTGCGTGCTTCGGTCGACTGGAAGCAGAAGCGGGTCCTGGTCACCGGGGCGACGGGATTCGTAGGGCAGCACCTGGTCCGGCAGTTGCTCGATCGGGGCGCCCGCGTTTACGCCGCCTCGCCGCCGGAGGGCCACACCCCACCCGCCGCACCAGACCCCGAACCCCACCCGGTCACGCTGACGTTCGACATCCGCGACGCCGAAGCGGTGCGGGAGGCGATCGACAAGGCTCAGCCAGACATCGTCTTTCACCTCGCCGCCGTGGGCGTCACAGACCCAAGCATCGACGCGACGACAGCACTGAGCGTGAACACGGCCGGCGCGGTCAACTTGCTGGAGGGTCTCCGCGGTACGAGGCCAGAGCGGGTCGTGATGACAGGCACGTGTTATGAGTACGGGCTTTCCCGGGGAGCCAAGCTCGACCCCTGCAACGCCTACTCGGCCTCGAAGGTGGCCGCTTGGGCCTTTGGACGGATGTACTGGAGAGCCTACGATCTACCGGTGATGACCGTGCGTCCATTTCAGGTCTACGGGCCGGGGCAGCCGCCGCAGATGCTGATACCATCAGCGATTGCCGCGGCCGTTAGCGGGAAGGACTTCCCGATGACGCCCGGAGAGCAGGTGCGGGATTTCGTCTTCGTCGAGGACGTGGCGAAAGGAATGATCGCTGCTTCCGAAACAGCCGCTTGCGAGGGTCAGAGTCTGGATCTGGGTACAGGCAGGGGCGTTCCCGTGTGGGAAGCTGTGGAAAGCATCTGGGAATTGACGGGTGCGGAGGGAGAGATCCGAGCGGGCGCCCTGCCCTACCGGCAAGCATCTATCATGCACCTGGTAGCCGACGCCGACCAGACGGCCGAGATGACCGGTTGGTGGGCAAGGACGGACCTCCGTCGAGGTCTCCAAATCACGATCGAGGCCCTGATGTCCAGGAGTGACGTTTCTGATGACAACGGAATCATCTGAGAAGAACGCAGACCTTCGAGAGCAGATCCTCGGCCTGGTGGGCGAGTACTACAGGCAGGAGCACGCGGGCCGGGACTTCACGCCCGGGGAGAGCCGTGTCCACTACGCCGGTCGCGTCTACGACGAGGCGGAGTTGCAGGCAGCGGTCGATGCAGCTCTCGATTTCTGGCTCACGGTGGGACCGCGTACGGAGGCCTTCGAGGAGAAGCTGGCCCGATTCATCGGCGTCCGCCAGGCCTTTGCAGTGAACTCCGGATCCTCAGCCAATCTGCTGGCTGCCTCCACCCTCAGATCGAAGCGGATCGAGGGCCGTCTGGAGCGAGGGGACGAGGTCATCACCGCGGCGATGGGCTTTCCGACGACCACAGCGCCGATTGTCCAGAATGACCTGGTGCCCGTCTTCGTTGACTGTGAGCTCGGGACTTACAATCTGGACACCAGCCAACTGGGTCGGGCCCTGTCCGACCGTACCCGTGCGATCTTCGTGGCCCATATGCTGGGCAATCCTGCAGACATGGCGACCGTGATGACATTCGCCCAGGCACACGACCTGTATGTCATTGAGGACGCTTGTGAGGCCCTGGGATCGACCTACCAGGGGCAGCCGGTGGGGAGCTTCGGCGACCTCTCGACCTTCAGCTTCTACCCGTCTCACCATATGACAACGGGCGAAGGCGGCGCCGTGGCGACGAACAACACACGACTGGCAAGGATCGTTCGCAGCCTGCGCGACTGGGGCCGGGCGTGTCACTGCACGCACGAGAGTCCACCCGAAGGTGCTTGCGGTCAACGCTTCGCCTGGCCGATACCAGGGCTGGACGAGCCCTACGACCACCGTTATCTCTACGTCGAGATCGGCTACAATATGAAGATGACGGATGTCCAGGCCGCGATAGGGCTCGAGCAGTTCGAGAAGCTACCCGGTTTCGTTGAAGCCCGGAAGGAGAACTTTGCGGAGCTGTACGCGGGCCTCGAACCTTTCGAGGAGTTCCTCCTTCTGCCCACCTGCGGCGAGGAAGCGGATCCGGCGTGGTTCGCTTTCCCGCTCACCCTGCGGCCCGACGCCCCGTTCACCCGCCGCGAGCTGGTCACCTTCCTGGAGGAGAGAAACGTCGAGACTCGATTGCTGCTGGCGGGCAATTTGGTGCGCCAGCCTGGTTACCGGGAGATCAAACACCGCACGGTGGGCGAGCTGCCGAATGCAGACCGGGTCCTCCGCTCGTCATTCTTCATCGGGGTCTACCCGGGACTGGACGAGGCCCGCATCGCCTACGTGCTTGATACCTTCTCCGACTTCTTCGCCCGCCTCTGAGACGGATCATGATGAGCGAGACACACGTCCTATCAGTTATCATCTGCGCCTACAATGAGCGGCGGACGATCCGACAGGCCATTGAGGAGGCACGACGGGTAGATCTCGGGGAGGCGTGGGACAAGGAAGTGATCGTAGTCGACAATTGCTCCACCGACGGCACCCGGGAGCTTCTGAAGGACCTGGACGTGCCTGACGTGCGCGTCGTGCTCCACGAGCGAAACCGGGGCAAGAGCGCTTCGATTCTCACGGGGGTGAATGAGGCGCGAGGCGACTACTTTGCCGTGTTCGACGCAGACCTCGAGTACGAGGCCGACGACCTGGCCCGCATGACGGCTGCGGTGAACCCGGGCGATACCGTCGCGGTGTTCGGTTCCCGGACCCTCGGCGGTCGTAAGATCTACGAGTACGCGGAGAACTACTGGGGCGTGCAGTTCCTGACGTGGCTAGCCAATCGATTCTTCGGAGGAGAGCTCACGGATATCGCCGTGGGGCTCAAGCTGGCGCGCGTGGACGTCGTGCGATCGATGGAGCTCAGCGAAAGCGATTTCGACCTGGACTTCCAACTGCCCTGCGAACTACTCAAGCGCGGTCACGAGATCAAGGAGATCCCAGTGGCCTATCACCCTCGGACGGCGGCCGAAGGGAAGGGGCTGGTCGGTGTCCACGCCCTGCGCGCAGGACTCCGCTGGCTCTGGATCTTGTTGAAGGTGAAGCTCACGTAGGGCACCAGCCACGCTCAAGGAGCGCGGACAAGACTGAACGGAAAGGGATGGAGAGATGAATACCGTCGTGACCGGCTCGATCGCGTATGACTATTTGATGACCTTCCCCGGACGCTTCGCCGAGCACATTCTCCCCGACCAGATCCACCGTCTCTCAGTGAGCTTCCTGGTCGACGAGATGCGGAAGCAGCGGGGCGGATGCGCGGCGAATATCGCTTACAATCTGGCACTTCTGGGTGAACGCCCTCGGCTGATGGGCACGGTGGGGCAGGACTTCGCGGGTTACCGTGCCTGGCTGGATGGGCGGGGCGTCGACACGTCCCTGGTGCGCACCGAAGGCGACCTGTTCACAGCCTCGTTCTTCGTCAGCACGGACGAGGATGGGAATCAGATCGCGAACTTTTATACGGGCGCCATGGCTCGCGCTCGCGATCTCTCACTGGAGACAGTCTACGCCGACGGAGTAGACTTGGTGGTGATCTCTCCGAACGACCCCGAGGCGATGGTCAAGTACGCGGCCGAGTGCCAGACGCTGGGGATTCCGTACCTTTACGATCCGAGCCAGCAGATCGTCCGGCTGAGCGGCGAGGAACTCAGTATGGGCCTGCGAGGATCATCGATCCTCGTCATCAACGAGTATGAGTTCGAATTGCTGAGGGAGAAGACGAACCTGACCGCCGATCAGATTCGCGGTGCGCCAAGCGAGGCTTGCGTCGTGACGCTAGGGGCCGAAGGCTCGCGGATCTGGTCGGGCGGGGAGACCCACCACGTTCCGCCAGCCGTGCCGCGGTGCGTTGATGACCCGACGGGCGTCGGCGATGCGTACCGTGCTGGGTTGATCAAGGGGATGGCACTGGGTCTTCCCTGGCATCTCTGCGGCAGGCTGGGTAGCACAGCTGCTGCCTACGCACTAGAGCAGCCCGGACCGCAGAGCCACCACTATAGTCTGAACGAGTTCACCACGCGACTTGAGGGGCACTTCAGCGACGCTTTCCGCGCCTGGGCGGGCGGGTCAACCTTGTTCTCGCAGCTGCGGAGCTCGGCCTCTCGACGCTGACCGATGCCGTGCCTCAGCGTCCCAACCCACGGACCGACAGCGGCTGACGGAGTCCGTGGGCGCCAAGCCCGAAGACTAGGGACTCAGTCTCACCAGAAGCGGCAGGTAGAGCTGGTAGTTCCCCTCGCTCCAGATCTCCGAGTAGTTCCCCGCCCGATCCACCGCACGTAAGAAAACCGTACCACTCACGCTGGGCAGCGTTACGGTCGCCGTGTTGGTCACGACCGCCGTCTCAGAGAAGGTGGAGAAGTCGACGTCCCGGCTGACCTGAACGCGGGCCACGCCGCTGCCGTCGTCGCGGACGGTCACCCTAGCAAGCTCGCTCCCGGCACCTCGGGCTGATGCCGCCGCGTCAATGGGGCCGGGAAGCTCGACCGCCATGATCTCGGGCGGCAGCGGATCGTAGATGATGACATCGTGCACGGGCCCGACTTGCTCACCGGTATCCGTCCGAAACACGGCGTACACGCTGACCGGCGCTTGGTGATCGTCCTCCGTACCAAGCTGCCAGATCCCGCTCTCCGCAATGGTGGTCCATCCGCTGTCGCTCTTGAAGCGGCCGTCGCTGCAGAGCTGCACCTGAGGAAAGACTTCGGCACTACGGTAGGCCAGCGTCACCGTCGGCCTATTGGTGTACAGGGCTCCCTCGTCAATGGCAATACCGGCGGTTGGTTCGTAGGCTGCCTCGGCCTCGAGACGGACCTCATTGCCCAATCCGTCCCTCAGCCGGCCGACATTGGAGATGCTCTCCAGCTGCAGGCCATCAAGTTCCTGTACGGCCACGCGGTACTGGATGACGACTGGCGCCCCCGAAACGATTCGGCCCGCCCAGTGGAGCTCCCCGTCTTGATACGTCACATCGCCGCCGTCGCTGGCTTGGGCACTGCCCTCCACGTACTCGGTGTGGGCGGGAACCGGATCCTGGAAGGTCCCCTCAGCATCCACGGGGCTGTTGTTGCGGAGGACGGTGGTGTAGGTGAGGGTGTCACCACTCCTCACCGTGCTTGGGTCAACCATCTGGAACGAGGACGATAGATCGGGCTGCCCCTCCGGACTTGGCTGTTGGACAGTCAGCTCGCGCTCGACCGTCCCTTCTCCAGCGAGGTTGGCAACGGCTGCCGCGACAGTGTAAGAACCGGCCTCGTCGAGCGCAAGCTCAAGATGGTTGGCGTCGCCTCCCACGGGCGAGCCGTTCACGGACCACGAATAGGTGAAGGGCACCGTACCCTGCGCGTCTACGTGGAACCGAACTGTGTTCCCGACGAAGACGTCGCCGGTGGGCGTTTGGTGGAGCGCCAAGTCAGAGACCGGCTCAACCGGGTAGCCGACCGTGATGTAGCCCTCTCGAACCTGGACAGCGCGGCCGGCGGGTCCCGTGAGGGTGAGCGTCACGGTGTAGCTCCCGGCTGCATCGTAGGTGTGGCTAGCGTCACTACAGGTGGAGTCCGTCGTGCCGTCGCCGAAGTCCCACTCACAGGCATCGAAGGTTCCGGTGCTGCGGTTTGTGAAGGTCACCTGGAGTGGCGCAGTGCCCTCCAGGGGTTCGCCCACGAAGCCGACTTCTGGCGGGTCGTAAACGGTCACGTATTCCGACCGTGTTAAGACATCGTTGCCTGTGGGGCCACTGACGGTCAATGTAACGTCGTAGACGCCGCTGGTCGAGTACACATGGCTGACGTCATTGCATCGGGTCACCTTCGCTCCGTCGCCCAAGTCCCACTCGCAGGTCTCGTAGTCGCCGCTGCTCTGGTCCGTGAATGTCACATCCAATGGAGGCACGCCCTCCAAGGGATCGCCGACGAACGCCGCAACTAACGGTTTTCGTACCGTGATGTAGTCTGTTTGGGTGACCGTATCAGTCCCTCCGTATCCCGAGATCGTTAGCGCTGCCGTGTAGACGCCCGCAGAAGCGTAGCTGTGCCTCGCCTCACCACATCCCGTGGCCTTGGTCCCATCGCCAAAGTCCCACGCGCACGTACTGTACGAACCCGTGCTCTGATCCGTGAACGTCACGTCCAGCGGCGCCACCCCCTCTAGGGGTGAGCCACTGAATCCTGCGATCGCCTGATCAACCGTCACGAAGTGCCAGACCGGCCCAGTTTTCTTTGCCCCGTGGCCATCGGTAGCAGTCACCCGCCAGTAGTAGTGCGAGCCGTAGGCGAGGGTGCCAGGATCGCAGGTTGCGGTGCCAACGTCGCTGCAAATCAGCTGATCCGGGCTGGAATCACCAGCCTCGAAGTAGACGTCGTAGGTAACAGGGTCGCCATCCGGGTCACCGCCGCTCCAGCTGAGATCAGCTTCAGGATGGACTCCCACGGCGCCATCCGTCGGGGACGGAGTGCTGGGAGAATCAGGCGGGCTGTTGGGCGCCGACTCGGTCCGGAAATCCCAGGTGTAGCCGCTTGTCGAAGCGCCTTTCGAGTCCGTCGCCACCACACGCCAATAGTACCGCGTGTCGTAGTCCAGCGTCCCCGGATCGCACGCTGCGGCACTGACATCATTACAGATCAGCTGATCCGGGCTGGAATCCCCGGCCTCGAAGTAAACGTCGTAGGTAACGGAATCTCCATCCGGGTCACCGCCGCTCCAGCTCAGGTCGGCTCCAATACCGACTCCCGCCGCACCATCGGACGGAGATGGAGCACTGGGGGCGTCAGGCGGATTGTTCTGACTGTTCTGATCGCCCTGGTAGTTGGCATAAGTGGCTCCAACTCCGACGTTGGAAGTTCCGTATTCGATCCACATGTACCCACTCTCGCCCCAATAGCCACCCCATGAGTTCTTCAGCCTCCACGCCCCGTTCGTCCCGAGACTGTCGTCCCAACCTACAAGCACGATGCCGTGGTTGACATTGCCCCCGCAGGCATCCGATTCGTCGGTAGAGAAGACGCCACCGGGATAGTTCTGAAAAGCGGGCCCAACACATACGGCGGCAGCCACAGGGCCGTTGTCCTGAATGGCTTGCTTGATTGAACTCACCGACGATGAAGTGCCCGACGAAGAGGCTATCATCTCGTGGTGAGGATAGGGCGGATCGCAAGGGGCTTCGGTCGCCTGGTAGTACGCATCGGCCTCGTACACCACGCCGTCGTCGGGCTGGCCCTCGTCGACATAGTCTCCAAATGCCCACCAGCCCCCGGCACAGCCGTTTCCAGCTGTGCTGCAGGAGACGAGATACTGCTCAGAGAGGTCACGCGTGACACCCTCGCGGATCTTGATCGCTGATTCCACCACCGCGTTTGTGGCAAACGCCCAACAGCTTCCACAAGGGCCCTGATTCTTGACCGAGGTGCATCCGCCTTGACTACACCAGTTGAAGGCAGATGCCGTGCCCTTGACCGAACTGTCGGCAGCCACATCGAGCTCACGGGGAACCGCTGATTCCGAGGTCGCGGTCTTTTCGGTGTAGTCAATGCTCTTGGGGCCCTGAACGAACGAACCAACGCCTCTCACGTGGGCGGAGAAGGTTCTTAGGGGCTCACTGCTGACCTCCCATGGACGCCGGTAGTTCAGTGAGAGAACTGTGTCTCCGGGCTCGATCACTCGAAAGTGCATGATCTGCCGCCCAGGAGCTCCAAGACGGTCGGAGCGGGGCTCAAACGAGATCTTGCCAACACGACGAATCGCGGTCCCTATGGTCCGCTGAAGGGCCCACCTGTGCCCTGTTGAAGGATTGGCAGGCAGGCTGACAACGATGGTCTGGCCCTCTTTGATTTCGATGCGCCTTCCCTCATCTGCCTCCTCGAGGACGACTTCGCTGCCACTGTACATTTGCCAGGCGGAGGAAGTTTCCTCTCTATGTGTTGCCGCCAACTGCCCGACAGCTGCCGGCGGGTGAGAAGTATCCCCAAATCCTTCAGTAGCGCGATTCAGCGCAACAGGCGCAAACCACATCGGCAGCGCGGGATCATCAGGCGACCCGGGTTTAGCTAGGGCCGGCGCGGGGATGAGAACGGTGAGGGACAGCGCGATGAGCGCGCCCAATACGGCTGAACTGAACCGCTTGTGCATAGGATGAGCCTTTCGCACTAGATTTCCGAAGTGTACCCTCATGCTAGCAGCGGTGATTGCGCTCATCAATGGGAGATTGGTCCTATGTCATTCTTGCTCGCGCGGGTAGGGAGAAAGCAGAGCATGGTCGTCAGATAGCAGCGTACCGCACAGGAATGTGTGTTGCGGTGCGGCAGGACTATGCGGCGGCCGAACGTCCAGCCAGAAAGCGAGGACTTGCGACAAGAGAGCGAGCGGTCTATTCCTGCGACCGGTTCGATAAAGCGCTTGCCTGGGCCTCGGCGTTGTAGGAGCTGCGGACCAAGGGCGCGCTTTCCACCCACCGGAAGCCCATCTCGTAGCCGCGGCGCTCGAACATCTCGAAGTCCTCAGGTTTGTAGTAGCGGAGAATGGGGGCGTGCTCTCGCGACGGCTGGAGGTATTGACCCACGGTGAGGATATCCACATCGACGTGGCGCAGATCCTGCATCGTCTCCAGAACCTCGTCCTCGCTCTCCCCCAGACCCACCATGATGCCGCTCTTGGTGATCGCCTCGGGCCAGAGCTTCTTCGCGTTGCGCAGGACGTCCAGCGACCAATCGTACCGGCACTGGGGCTGGATGGTCGAGAAGAGGCGCGGTACCGTTTCGACGTTGTGGTTGAGGATGTCCGGCCGCTCATCCATCACGACCTTCAGCGGTTCGAGCTGACCGCGGAAATCCGGGATGAGCACCTCGACGGTGCATCCCGGTTGGAGCTCACGGATACGGCGAATCACAGCGGCGAAGACAGAGGCTCCGCCGTCCTCCTGGTCGTCTCGATCAACAGAGGTGATGACGGCGTGCTTGAGATCCATGGCATGGACGGCTTGAGCGACGTGCTCCGCCTCCTCGGGATCCAGAGGGCCGGGGCGACCCGTCTTCACGTCGCAGAAGCGGCAGTTGCGGGTACAGGTGTCACCGAGAATCAGGAACGTAGCCGTCCGGTTTCCCCAGCACTCACCCATATTGGGACAGTGGGCCTCCTCGCAGACGGTGTGGAGGTGTTTGGAACGCATAAGACGCTTCAGCCAGTGATAGGACTCGCCGTCCGGGGCACGAACGCGAATCCATTCTGGCCTGCGCCGGGGGGGACTGACAGCTTGATCTTCAGACTTCTTCATGAATTCAGATCCTTCTCCAGGCCATCTTCCGATGGCGGAACGTCGCTAGTCGCGTGAACCCGGCCGCTCTGGCCATGTCGAGGGCAACCTCGACGTCCGCACCCACCGCCTCCGGGACGTGTGCGTCGGAGCCCAGGGTGAGGATCTCCCCACCGAGCTCACGGTACCAGCGGAGGATCTCCATCGAAGGGCACGTTTCGGGCTGCCCCCGGCGAAGGGGCGACGTGTTGATCTCCAACCCCTTCCCCCTCTCTACGAGGGCCTCAAGGGCGGCACGGATGACGTCGGCGTAGGGCCCCGGTCCGTCGTAGGGCCTGCCGAACTTTCGGGCGTCCCGCTTCACGAGATCGAGGTGAGCCAGTACATCGAAATCGCCTGATCGAGCCAGTGCGACCACCTGCTGGAAGTAGGCGTCGTACGCATCCTTGAGGGGTTGTTCGAAGTATTCCGCGTACCACGCGGCCCGCATCCCCTGAGCGTAGTGGGCGGACCCGATGACGATATCGAAGTCGCCCGCCGCCAGCACCGCACGGGCCTCGCCGGAGAAGAGATGAGGCTCCCCCACCTCGATACCGGCGCGGATCTCCAAGCGGTCCCCGAATCGGCCGCGGCAGCTCTCGATCTCCTTCAGGTAGTCCGCTACTGGAAACGCGTCCGGCGGGTCGCACGGACCGAAGTCGAGATGATCGGTGAAGGCGATCTCGTCGATGTCCTTGGCGACGGCTGTCCGACAGACGGCCTCAAAGCCCGCCTCGCTGTCGACGGAGTAGTGGGTATGGATGTGAAAGTCCTGACGATACAAAGCCGTGCGCCCTGAGGTGGACGTAATTCCCCCGTTGCCCGTTCTAACGTCGGATCACCAGCTGGCCGATGGCTTGTCCCACCTCCAGGTCGATCCGCTGATCGGCCTCGGCGTAGCCCTGGGACGTACAGACATCGTCCGCACACGTGTAGTCGTCCGGTAGCTGCCGGGCCGTTAGCCCCGTATCCAGCACCAGTCGCGCCTCGACATCCGCGGGGATCACAACCACCGTCTGACCGATAGCGCCCTGGATGGTACCTCGGACACTCCCCTCGCGGGGCAGAGTGACGACCGCCTGTCCAACACCGTGTTCCACGCTCAGGTTGTTCACGGTCAACCCGCGCAGATCAAGGTCCGTAATACCGAGCCCCACGTTGGTGTCCAGATCGAGGGCGACCCGCGGGCTGAGCCCAACTTCCCACCGCCTTTGACTTGCCCAGCCCGTTGTGAAGGGACCGTAGGACGTGGACTCGGTGCGCAGGTTCAGTGCCGCCTCGTCTTCCTCGGTCGAGAAGGTCCGATCAAGCGTCTCACCGCGCCCGAGGGCAAGCGTGGCTTCGATCAGGTTGCTTGAGTCAACAAGCGGTCCCAGCTCGAGGCTGCCGATCCCGGGGTCAATAATCAGCGCGGCACGCTCCACATCCTCCAGGGGATAGGTGACCTCCGTGGTCCGTGCGGCCCTGCCGGGCGTCATCCCCGGCTGGGCGAGCCAGAGAGCCAACGCCACGATCGCGGCCGTCAGGAGAACGGCCAAGAACGATCCCCACAGGGAACGACGTCCCAGTATCAGGTCAAGCCCAGTGGCGATGAGAATCACGGGCCAGAGGCGAAGCAAGATCTCCCAGACGCTCCACTCCAGCACCCCGAGGTTGTTCAGCAGCAAGACAGCGCCAAGCGCGATGAGAATCAGCGGACCGACGATTCCACCGCGACGATTTCGACTGTTTTCGCTCACGTCACCCTCCTCGCTCACGCATCAGCGCGAGCTCAATGCTCGATAGAGCAGGTAGAGACCGCCGAGAATGAGGAACGCCGGCCACACGTAGTTGATCAGCTCGGCGGCCGCGGCAGTGACCAGCGCTCCCACCACAAGTAGAACCAAGGCCGGAATCATCGGCCACGTCATCCGCCCCTCGGACGTGGGAAGGAGAGCCAACAGAACGAAGGTGAACCCAATGCCCAAGAAGAGGATGCCGCCAGTCTCGATGCCCTGGATGTCCTCGGGAAGGCCGGCGATCAGCGCCAGGGTCAGGAGGACACCGGCGGGAATGACGGCCCACCAATTGTCGGTATCCACCAGGTAGACGGCCCAGAAGGCAAGCGAGATACCGCCAAGGAAGAGAGAGCCACCCCAAGCCTCGGCTGCCGCCGGCGCGAGTTCGTCGAACAAGATAGTGCCCGTCAACCCGAGAAGGACGAACCCCGGGATGGCCGCCCACCAGTTCGTCTGGGGCGCTGTTAGAAAGACGATGAGAAAGGCCAAGCTCGCGATGCCGAGCAAGAAGGGCCAGACGACGGCGCCGACTGCGATGACACCGAGGCTGTCCAGCAGAAAGAGCAGACCGCCGGCAATGAGCAACAATCCCCACAGGACTCGGGACTCCAATCTCTTCATACTCGTTCCACTCCTTGTATCTTCCGGTCGTTTGTCAGCGTACGGTAAGGGAACCGACTCCGGCTTCCACCTCTATGTCCACCCGGTCCTCCGCCTTCTCGAAGTCAGGCGAGCGATACGCGTCGCCACGGCGCGGGAAGCGCTGCTGATCGACGTCGACGGAGGCGAGCGCCCCCCGGAAACGGATGCTAGCAGCAACGCCGTCGGGAATCCTTAGAGAGATGGCGGCCGCCCCGGCCTGGACGCGCGCCCGCGAATGTCCAGCTTGCGCCGGCAGGGTGACCTCCACGGAGCTTGCCCCCGTCTCCAGGCGCAGGTCGGTGATGCGCAGATCACGGAGATTGAGCCGAGCCTCACTGGCACCCGTCTCGACCTTGAGGGTGATGGGGATCTCGGGATTGAGTCCGAAGGCCCAACCGATCCCCTCCCTGCCCCAGTTCCACGGTGCGAAGGCCGCAGGGAACCCACGCGGGGCGAGATCCAACTCCACCTCATTCCCAAGGCGCCGCCTACGGTACTCCAGGCCGCTCCCGAATGTGCCCTCCAGCAGGTTCCCGGCGCCGGCGCTGCCGTCCAAGCGAAGGCGGCCGGCCCCGTGCTGGACCCGGATGCGAGCCCCTAAGATGTCACCCAAGGGAAGGGCCACGTGTTCGCCCTCTGCGGCGTCAGGCCCGGTTATGACAGTCCAAAGGAGCCCTGCCCCGAAGACGATGAGGGCGACGGCCAGGACGGCACTCCAGAGATTGACGGTCACGATGTCCAGGTTGCCGAGCAACAGCAGCGTGCCCACGAGGAGCAGGACGATGCCCCAAAGCAGACCACTTCTTCTCACCACGCTCTCCTTGGTTTGCGATCCGGACGATGTAAGCGGTAGTGCCCCCGGGCTGACCCGCGAATCTAGGGGGCCAGGGGTAGACGAGGACCTAGTCCCCCGAGTCCCGCTTCGGGATCTTGGGAATCAGCCAAGTGAGGAAAGCATCCTCGGAACGGGTCTGCAGCCAGAAACGCCCAGGGCCCGTCAGGTCGACCACCAAGCCCTCCCCGCTGAAAAGGGTTGACTTCAGGCCGCCGACGCGGCGGACGTTGAACCCGAGCTTGTCACTGAAAGCAACCAGGTGCCCCGTGTCGACGGTGAAGGTCTCGCCGTCACCCAGCTCCATCTGTTCGATGGCCCCGTAGCTGGAGAGGACAAGGGTGCCGGTGCCGTTGACCTTCAGCAGGATGAGGCCCTCCCGCGCGAAGAAGGTCTTGGCACCTCCCCAACTGGTACTCAAGTCGACCCCCTGGCTGGAGGCGACGTAAGATCCGGACTGAACAAGCAGTGTCTCACCCTCCATCGGGCGGACGACGATGTCACCGGGAAGGGCCGGAGCGAGCAGAACGCGGCCGCCCTTATCGGAGGCTTGGTAGGTGTTGACGAAGAAAGACTCCCCACCAAGCATAGAGCGAGCGAGGCTCTTGAGAATACCTCCCTGAGCCTTGGTCTCGATCGTCATGTCAGCCGACACACCGACCATCGAGCCTGCCTCGACCTGGATCGGTTCGTTGGGTTCGAGCTCAGCTACGGCTAGTGCGTACGACGGACGGTGCTGGACGTTGACTTTCACGCAATCCCTCCCTGGCCTTTCATGTCTACAGCCTCTGCGTATAGTATAACTGAATCTGATAGAAACGGAAGATGGCTTCGGCGGGCGTGCTCGTCGTACGGGATCGAACAGCGTCCGGCTTCCTAGCGATCGCCGGCCGCGTTCTGTGTTTAGTACGATGGGATGGCGGAGAAGTTGCGCTTTGACAGGAGAGATTCTAGGGGTATCCTGAGCCACCATCACCTTCGCAGAGGCTGTTCGAGGACGAGGAACTGAGTGAGGACCGCGAGGCCTCGGTGGATACCCCTGGGATCGTGTCTAGGGCACGACACCCCAAATCTGGATCTCGGCCAGGCAAGTGTCGTCGTACTTGGTGCCCGGATAGACCTCTTCAATGATAACCCGCAAGAAGGTGGTCTCCACGTTGGGCCCGGGAGCGCGGACAAGAGCGACCTCCTGCAGCCCGCGCACATCATCGAATTCGATACTCGTCCGCTCGCCGTTGGAGAAGAGCAGTGTAGCTCGCTTGATGCGGTTGTTCTTCGTGAAAAGATCGCCGCTCGAGTCGAAGCCGACGTCCAGAGCCACTGTATGCAGCTCGACGGCGTCCGGGAACGATAGCTGGATCCATTCACGGATGCCCGGGCCCGAGCTACCTTCGACCCAGGAGGTCTCCCTGGCATCGTCGACGGCGGCGTACGGACTGTAGCTGCCGTACTGGTCGGAGGGAAGGAACGAGGAAGCGCTCACGGCGGCGAAAGGGGTGAGATCCCGCGGTTCGGGAGCCGGCAGCGACAGCAGATTGAGGCTCTCCACCTCGATGTGCCGGGCCTCCCGGGCGGGCACGCCGACGTAGAGCTTGCCGTCGACGCGCACGCGGGCGCCTGTCCACGCCGCGTCGGCGATCATCGCGCGGATGGTCTCATCCGATGCTCCGATGTCATACTGCTCCCCGTCGTCACGGACGAAGATCTGACCAAACTGATTGCCAGCAGGGAGCTTGTCAATCGCGCCGGTCCACCCTCGTACCGGCTCACCCCCTTCTTCCGAGTGGGCTGAAATCTCGACCCGGTCGAGTACAACCGTCTGTGCTTCACCCTCAGATGGGGCGGTGTAGAGCGTCCCCCACACCCGGACCTGGGCGCCCGTTGAGCGTGCCTCGACCACCTGCTCGCGCACCGTGTCCGTCG
>Ga0207797_1000732_pt1 | contig 25021 bp, 27 predicted proteins | sample PRCRCaboRojoPR_6_FD_187275 | JGI IMG/M metagenome (GOLD analysis project Ga0207797, IMG submission 187275) | Marine sediment microbial community from Cabo Rojo, Puerto Rico - PR CR 10% Liquid 1 (SPAdes) | ecosystem: Environmental > Aquatic > Marine > Coastal > Sediment | place: Cabo Rojo, Puerto... | reverse complement strand
AACCAGACCACCGCCAGCGGCGTTGCGACGACAATCAGCAGCAGAAGCGTCACCGCGATAGTAAGGAAGACCATGAAGCGGCGCAGGGGCCTGAACGATCGCGGCTCGTCCAGCAGAGCGATGACCACCTCGCTGAAGGACACTCCAATACTGCGAAGCAGGAAAATGAACCCGGTGACAATCGACCAGACCGCCAGCGAGTCCAACGCCCGCGGCATCCGGCTGAGGGCCGCACTGCTCAGCGGCTCCGCGAGAAGGCGAAAAACTGAGGTCATTGCGAGCGGCGTATAGAAATCGACAAAGGCGCTAGCGGTGAGGGGGTCTTCGACCGGCGGAGCTTCTTTCACTTGGTTCTCAATCACAGACCTGGCGCGAAGTCCCGCGTAGACTGCCTCACTCACCACCCCGGCAACCAAGGCGGACGCTGCAACAATGACACCCGGAATCGTCCCGATTAAGTAACCCGCCAACAGCACGACTCCGTCCGACCCGAGGCGAACAAACGATCCCAGGCCAACCGCCCGCGAATGGCCAAAGCGAATCAAGACCCCTTGCTTGAAACGCCGGTATGCGATAGCCCAGGTCCACGGCACGGTAACCATCAGCCCGATACGAGCGGGCTCGACAATCACTGCCGGGGGCCGAATCAGCCGCACCACGACAACGTCGTAAAGCGGAGTGAAAGCCAGCGCCACGTGAATCGCGGTTAGAGTCCCTCCCATCCACATCATGAATCGGCGGAGCTTTCGGTACGAATCCCAGTCCTTGCTCAGAGCCGTAGATGCAGAGAGGAGCATCATGACCGGCGCCTCGATTATGAGTGCCAAGGGATAGACAATGCCGCCAAACGCCGCTAAATTGATTTCTGGATTACCGAGCCGCGCCACGATGGCATTCAGTGCGGGTCCTTCGGCACCCATCAGCAGCCAACTGAGTGCCAGCGGCCACCAGGTGCTCACTACCCGATGCATGCATAATTCAGCACCCCGGTTCTCGTCCTTGGAGGCTTGTTCGCCACTCACAGAGTCTCGCTCCCTATCATGACAGAAAAGCGCCCCGTGGCTTGAACACCACGGGGCGATGTGACTTCACTGATCGGCCACTAGGCCTCGCCGCATCGTTCTAGCAGCTCTTCCCAGCGCTCATCGACCTCTGCTTGCATCTCGTCGATCAGGTGCCGATTCTGCGGCTTGAAGAGATGGCGGAATCGACCCTGCCGCTTCAGCCACTCCTCCACGGGGGGCTTTTTCCGCGGCTTGTAGCTCAACCGCCATTCACCATCCTCCACCTCGTACAGCGGCCAGTAGCAGGTATCCACTCCCAGCTGGGTGATCTCAATGGTCTCGTCAGTGCTATGTCGCCAACCTCGGTTGCACGATGACAACACGTTTATGAAGGCCGGGCCACCGCAGTTGACAGCTTTGCGGGTCTTCTCCATCAGGTCACGCCACTTGCTGGGGGCCGCCTGCGCCACGTAGGGGATGTCATGGGCGGCCATAATCCGGGTCAGATCCTTGCGGAATTGCTGCTTGCCGGGAATCTTCTCGCCTGCCGGCGAGGTGGTAGTGTGCGCGCCATACGGCGTGGCACTGGAGCGCTGGATGCCGGTGTTCATGTAGGCACCGTTGTCATAACAGACGTATAGAAATTGGTGCCCGCGTTCGGCAGCACCCGATAGGGCCTGCAACCCGATGTCGTAAGTCCCACCGTCACCGCCAAAAGCGATGAACTTGACGTTCTGATCCTCAATCTTCCCCTGCCGTACCAAGGACTTGTACGCCGCCTCGACACCGCTCATAGTCGAGGCTGCGTTCTCGAAGGCGTTGTGGATCCAGGGCACGCGCCAGGCCGTGTAAGGATAGATGGTGGTAGCCACCTCCAAACAGCCTGTGGCGTTGGCAAGCACGACAGGATCGTCGATCGCGGCCATCATCTGCCGCACAATGATCGAAGCGCCGCAGCCGGCACAGAGTCGATGTCCTGGGGCCAGGCGCTCCGGCTTCTTCGCCAATTCTTTAGGTGCTAATCTCGTCGCCATATTAAGTTCCTCACTCTCGCACGCTCAGGTAGGTCACCTTGCGCTCTATCTGGCCGGTCTCGGCCACGTCCAAGGCGTCGCGGAAGACCCGCTCGATCTCGCGGGGTAGAATGTCGCGCCCGCCGAGGCCGTAGACGTAGTCCACCATCGGTACGCGCACGTCGTGGGCGGCCAGCGCAGCCAGCAACTCAAGGTAGAGAGGGCCGGCATTTTCCATAGCGCCGAAGGAAACAGAACGGTCCATCACCGCCACTGCGTCGAGATGGCTCAGCGCCCGGGCCAACTCCTCGCCCGGGAAGGGCCGGAAGAGCCGGATCTTGAGCAGACCGGCTTTCACTCCCTCATCGCGGAGTTGATCCACGACGGTCTTGGCTGTACCCGCGGTCGAGTTGGCCACGACGACGGCGACGTCAGCGTCGTCCAGCCGATAGGCCTCAAAAAGCCCATAACTTCGGCCGAACCGTTCGTTGAACTCCTCCGCCACCTCCAGGATCACAGGCGTGGCCTTCTCCATAGCCTCGACCTGCTGGCGCTTGTGCTCGTAGTAGTAGTCATAGAAGTCGAGTGGGCCATAAGTCTTGGGGTTCTCCAGATCGAGCAGCGGCCACTGAGGCTCATACGTGCCGACGAAGTCCTTCACATCGTCGTCCTCGTAGACCTCGACCCGCTCCAGTCCATGGCCGGTGATGAACCCATCCTGGCAGACGGCTACCGGCAGCAGCACGTCCGGGTGCTCGCCGATACGCACAGCCTGGATGATGTTGTCGTAGGCCTCTTGGCCGCTCTCAGACATCAGGATAATCCAACCGCTATCCCGAATCCCCATCACGTCGGAGTGGTCGGGGTGAATGTTGATGGGACCCGAGAGGGCACGGTTAACCAGGCTCATAACGATGGGACAACGGCTGGAGGCAGCGATGTATACGATCTCCCACATCAGCGCCAGGCCATTGGCGGAGGTAGCGGTCATCACCCGCGCTCCGGCCGCGGAAGCGCCGACACAGGCACTCATGGCGCTGTGCTCACTCTCCACCGTGACAAACTCCGTGTCGACCAGCCCATCATTCACATATTCGGAGAAAGTCTGAACGGTGGCCGTCTGAGGCGTAATCGGATACGCAGCCACCACGTCCGGGTTGATCTGTCGCATACCATTGGCGACGGCTGCGTTCCCGGTCAATGCTTCGAACTTACTCATTGCCCACCTCCTGGAACTTCCCTTCCTCGACCATCCGAATGCAGAGGCGGGAATCGTCTTTCTCCAACTCCTCCTTGGCCTTTTTCGTCACCCGCGTGTTCACCGGGCAGACCGAAGCGCAAATACCGCATCCTTTGCAGTGCTCCAGGTCGAAACCAACCATCTCCTCGTTCTCGGTATCCACCAGAATACTAGAATCGGGGCAATTAAGCCAGCACTGGAAGCAATTAATGCATTCCGCCTCACCAAAAACCGGGCGGAAGGCCCGCCAGTCGCCTGTCTCGTACTCGACGGCGTTACCCGCTTCGAGGATCATCCCGCCAATCGGGATCTCCTTCCATCCTTTCAACTCTGACATGAAGTTACTCCTTCAAGCTCTCAATCGAAATGTTGGATTGCAGAGAGGATCCTGCAATCTCGAATTCGTCACGGCTATCCTTCTTCCACTTCCTCGGCCGCGCGCTTCAGGGCCCGGACGTTGGCATCAACGGCATGTTGAGAAAGCTTCGCGCCGAACCAATCCCGGACCTCATGCGCCAGAGCATCGACAGTCACAAGTCCGGTCGCCGCGGCGAATGCTCCCAACATGGGTGTGTTTGTGATCTCCCGCCCCATCTCCTCAATGGCGATGTGGCTCGCGTCCACGGTGAAGACCTTGCCAGCGTGGAAGCCGAGTTTCTCGCGCACCTCGGCTGGACTCATCGCGCTATTCACCACCAGAACGCCGTCCTCCTTCAGCCCCTCAGTCACCGCGACCGCGCCCAACAAGGTGGGATCGAGCACGAGCACGACATCGGGTTCCTCGACCTGAGAATGGATAGTGATGGGATCTGAGCTGAGGCGCGTGAACGCGCGAATTGGCGCGCCCATGCGCTCTGGCCCATAGTCGGGGAAAGCCTGGAAGTAGTGGCCCGTGTCTAGTGCGGTCTCGGCCAATAATTCGCCTGCGGTAACCACCCCCTGGCCGCCTCGACCATGCCAACGTATCTCCGTCAATTGTGCCATAGTGTCTTCTCCTTACTTTCGAACGAATCCTAGCTGTCCAAAGACTCCCTGCACTCTCTCTGCTCCAGCCGCATCCCTATACCGACCGTAGCACACTCAGCACGCAGATTGCGGGCTGGATCATCTGACGCGGACTAAGGTCCGCTTCGAGCACGGGGAAGTTAAGTATCGAGTTTCTTTTCCGTTGATATCCATTCGTGAAACCTGGAGCTAAGCGGCTCCGACCCGTTATTATGCCATGACCTGGCCATTTTCGCCAGTAAACAATGTTCGACCTATTATTATGAGATTCGTCACACTTACCCATTTGGGTAAACGTCCACAAGTCTCAGGCTCATCCACCTCAGCCCAGCTCAACCCGCATGTGCTGGCTCATGCGCGGCCCAAACGCTATGCGGGATCCTACGCCTAGGCCTCGATCGGTTCTGGGAGAGGCGCATCTGCGCCCTCACGAATTACCCCTAGCATCTGCTCGTGGATATGATCGTTCGAAGCCACGATGCGTCGTCCGGAGACGCAATCGAGACCCCCTTCAAAGTCAGTCGCCGCCCCTCCAGCCTCCCGTACGATGAGGATACCGGCTGCCACGTCCCACGGATGGAGGCGAATCTCCCAGAAACCATCCAGCCGTCCACACGCTACGTAGGCAAGGTCTAGAACAGCTGCCCCTGCTCGACGTACCCCCTGGCTCCGCCGGAGGAAGTTATCCAGACGTTCCACGTTGTTGTCCTGTGCCGTGCGTCGGTCGTAGGGAAAACCCGTTGCCAGAAAGGCTTCAGACAGCTCCGCTACATTGGTGACGTGAATCGACTCGCCATCGAGCGTCGCCCCGCTTCCCGTCACCGCAGCAAACGTCTCGTCCCGCAGCGGATCGTAGATCACCCCCACGACAGGCTGCTGTTCCTCAACCAGCGCCAGAGAAACGCCCACGTGGGGAAAACCGTGGGCGAAATTGTTCGTCCCATCCAGGGGGTCGATAAGCCAGATAGGAAGGCCGGCTTCACGCCAAGCGTCGCCACCGCTCTCCTCGGCCAGGATCCGATGGTCTGGAAAGTGGTCCTGCAGATACCCACGAATCAGATCGTCGACCGTCGTATCAGTCTCTGTGACTGGATTTACTGCTCCCTTAAAACCAATCTGTTCAAGGGCGCTACTTGGGAAGCTCTGAGCCACCATGCCACCGGCCCTATGCGCAACAGATATCGCGCCCTCAAGGATCTCCTGATAGTCCATAATCTGCCCTCAGATTGTCACTTAACGACGTAAGCCTCTGGACGACGGTCCTCGTAGACGGTGAGGTAGCGACGAGCCTTCTCGACCTCGCGCAGATTCGCCTCAGCGATCAGCAGTCGCTCCTGACCATCCCCCTCAACCAGGGTATTGCCCCAGGGGTCGACGACGATGGAACGACCGGGGAAGGCCACGTCTTCGTTCTCGCCCACCCGGTTGCAGGCCGCCACAATCAACTCATTCTCGGCAGCTCGCGCCCGTGCGAGCAAGAGCCATGCCTCAAGGCGCTTCACGGGCCACTGAGCCGGGATCACGAACAACTTCGCACCCGCCAGCGCCATCGTCCGGAACAGCTCCGGAAATCGCAGATCATAGCAGATGCCCAGCCCGGTTGGCCCCCAGGGTGTAGCACACAGGGTCGCGTGATCACCCGGCGTCAGGTACCGATGCTCCTCCATCAAGCGAAACAGATGCATCTTGCGGTAAGATCCCAAGAGTTCACCGCTGGGGTCATAGAGCACCGCGGTATTGGAGACGCCATCTCTATGGCGCTCCAGGATCGACCCGACGAGGTGAATCTCGAACTCGCGAGCCATCTCAGCCATCTCGGCAAAGCCTCCCTCGCCGAGCGGTACAGCCCATTCATCCGCCCGTTCCAGATCATAGCCGTGAAGCCACAGCTCCGGCAGCAGGAGCAGATCAGCGTCGGCATCGTGGGCTTGGGCCGCGAACTCGCGCGCTCGAGCCAGGTTCCGTTCCGGGCGGCCCTTCGGCACGTCCATCTGAGCGAGAGCAATGGTCAGCAATTCAGGTTCCAAATCTCGAATCCTCTCCTACGCGCAGTCGCGCGCCTTACCCCCTGTTGTGGTGACCGAGCGGGATGTTGACCCTAACGCACAGTCGGCTTGCTGGCACTCCCAAAGCCAACGACTACTCCAGCGCCTCCACGCTGACTCGCTGCCCTTCGTCCGCGTCCAACTCTGTCAACTCACCGGTCGCTGTGAAGACAACGCGCTCACAGATGTTCGTCACGCGGTCGGCGGCCCGCTCAAGGTTATGAGCTGCCCAAAGCAGATAGTTAGCCTGTTCTATCCTGCTCGGTTCAGCCATGATGAGGCTGATCAACTCCCGGTAGATCTGATCATAGAGAGCGTCGACCTCATCGTCGCGAGAGGGGATATCCCGGGCCATTTCCGCGTCTTGCCGGGCAAAAGCCGTCAACGCTTGATCGAGCATGTCCGCGGCCTTGGAGGCCATCTTAGGGAGATCGATGAGAGGCTTCATCAACGGTTCTTCGCCGATCATCAGATTGATTTTAGCGATCCCCTTGGCATAGTCGCCGATCCTCTCTAATTCGGATGACAAGTCGAGCAGGGCAGCAATCATCCGCAGATCCCCAGCCATGGGCTGCTGCCTTGCAATGAGAGTGAGGGCATCGGACTCGATTTCGTACCGCTTCTCGTTGATGGCTCGGTCTTGTGCAATCAACTCTTCAGCAGCCTCCCGATCCCTCTCCTTCAGAGTTTCAACGGCACCCGTCAACGCGTTCTCCACTCTGCTTCCCAGCGCCAGGACCTCGTCTAACAAGCGCTGTAACTCCTTATCGAACGTTTCACGAACCATCTCACCCTCCGTCTCTCGGTCAGGCTGTCGGCATCCCCGCGCTACCCTGCTCGCCCGGTAATGTAGTCCTCCGTTCGCTTCTGACTCGGATTGGTGAAGATCTTTTCAGTATCATCGAACTCGACGAGTTCGCCCAGCCAGAAGAGGCCAGTTCTGTCCGAAACCCGCGCTGCCTGCTGCATATTGTGCGTGACGATGAAGATACAGTAATTCTCCTTCAACTCGCGCATCAACTCCTCGACCTGCAGCGTGGCGATAGGGTCCAGAGCTGAACAAGGCTCATCCATCAAGATGACCTCAGGCCTGACGGCAATAGCGCGCGCGATGCACAGCCGTTGCTGCTCCCCAAGAGAGAGGCCCAGAGCATCCTGTTGGAGATCGTCACGCACCTCATCCCAAAGAGCAGCACCGCGCAAGCTCTCCTCCACAATCTCGTCGAGGCTTCGTTCTCCATGCAGTCCCAGAATACGGGGACCGAAGGCAACGTTATCATAGATCGATTGAGGAAAAGGGTTAGGGCGCTGGAATACCATCCCTACTCGCCGACGGAGATCAACCACGTCCGTCCCAGACGCGTAGATGTCCCGACCGTCGAGCAAAACCTCTCCCTCCAGTCGAGTGTCTGGGATCGTATCGTTCATTCGGTTCAAGCAGCGCAGAAAGGTCGACTTACCGCAACCCGAAGGCCCGATCAGCGCTGTGATCTCCCGGTCTCTGATCGACATTGAGATACCCTTCAGTGCCTGCTTGTCTCCATAGTAGAAGTCCAGATGCTCCGCCCGGATCTTTTCCATATTCTAAGACCTATCCGAATCGGCCGGTAATGTAGTCTTCAGTGCGCTGCTCACGCGGATTGACGAAAATCTCCTCGCCAGGACGGTATTCGACCATTTCACCCATCAGGAAGAAAGCCGCACAGTCAGCCAGGCGACCCGCCTGTTGAATACTGTGAGGCACGATGACGATCGTGTAATCTGCCTTCAGCTCTTCCAGCGTAGCCTCTACCTTAGCTGTCGAGATCGGATCCAACCCGGACGTAGGCTCGTCCAGGAGCAGGACCTCGGGCTCCAACGCCAGGCTGCGCGCAATGCACAATCGTTGCTGTTGCCCACCGGAGAGCGCGCTGGCTGGATCGTCCAGACGATCTTTCACCTCTTCCCACAGGGCCGCCCGCTTCAGACTCCGTACGACGATCTCATCCTGTTCGGCGCGATCTCGAACGCCGGCCAACTCCGGGCCGTAGATCACGTTTTCGCGCACAGTACCCGGCAAGGGGAGCGGCAGAGCGAAGACCATCCCCACACGCCGCCTCAACGCGGGAAGGTCGACGTCCGGGGCGTAGATGTCCTTCCCATCCAACCATATTCGCCCCGACATCCGCGTCCCATCCACCATGTCGTTCAACCGGTTGACCAATCGGAGCAGGGTCGTCTTCCCTCCACCGGCAGGACCAAACAGAACCGTAACGGCCTTCGCCGGTATGTCGAGTGACACGTCCGTCAGTGCCTGGGTGTCGCCGTAGAAGTAACTGACGTCTTCGATTCTGATCTTGACGTTGCTCTCATCTGACATAGATAACGCTCTGTGATCGGTCTCCGCGGAGGAGGGACACCGGCTGGCAGCCGGGGTCACCTTCTCCGCCCAAACGGCTCTTCAGTCCTTGCCTCTCCTTGCCTCACCACTCTCGCCGTCTGCGATAGGTGCTGCGGATGATGGTAGCCACTATATTCAGCGAGAGAACCAGACCCAACAACACCAATGCCGTCCCATACTGGATCTCCTCAGGCATGCCTGGCACCTGGGTACTGATAACGTAGAGATGATACGGCAACGCCATCGTCTGATCAAAGGGCGACTGCGGCAAGCGCGGCAAGAAGAAAGCCGCCACCGTGAAGAGAATAGGCGCTGTCTCTCCGGCTGCCCGGAGCAAGCCTAATATGACCCCCGTGATGATCCCCGGCATAGCCTGGGGTAACACGATCTGGCGAATACCTTGCCAGCGCGTCCCTCCCAGGCTCGCACTGACCGTGCGGAACTCAGTCGGCACAGAGCGCAGTGCCTCCTCGGCCGTGCTAATGATGATAGGCAAGGTCATAATGGCCAGCGTGAGGGAGCCGGCCACGATCGAGGTGCCAAACTGAAGAAACAGCACAAATAGCCCGAGACCGAACAGACCGTATACGACCGAAGGCACCCCTGCCAGATTGATAATTGCCAGCCGGATCGCCCGGGTCAGCACGTTGTCCCGCGCATATTCAGACAGGTAGATGGCACCACCCACGCCAATCGGGATAGCTGCCACCGCCGTCCCCAGCGTCAGCCAGAACGTGCCAACGATAGCCGGGAATATGCCGCCTGCTCTCATACCGTCCCGTGGCATCGCGGTCAGGAACTCCCAGCTGATGGCTCCAATCCCTCTCACGGCAATAGCGCCGATGACGAGCAGAATAGGAGCCACGACAATAACGGCCACGACGGCAAGCAAAATGAACCCGACCTTCTGAACCTGATATCGATTCATTAGCGCAACCCTCCCCGCCGCCGCTTCTGGAAGATTGTCACGGCCGCAGTCAGATTGATAATGAAGGTCAGCAGGAAGAGAATAAGCCCGATGCCAAACAGAACGTGGTAATGGACACTGCCCTGAGCCACCTCCCCCATCTCAGCGGCGACGGTGGCCGTCATCGTCCGGGCAGGACGGAACAGGGAGTCGAAGGTGACAGGCATCCGAGCCGCGTTCCCGGTCACCAGCATCACGGCCATCGTCTCCCCGATAGCGCGTCCCAAGCCCAGCATAACCGCTGTGACGATACCGGAGCGGGCTGCAGGCACCACGACGCGCCAGATAGTCTGCCACTCCGTCGCTCCCATCGCCCGGGCTCCGTCTCGGTAGGACTTTGGCACGGCGTCCAACGCGTCCTCGGCCACGCTGATGATCGTCGGCAGGGACATATAAGCCAGGATCAGGGCCCCCGTGAAGGCCGTCAAGCCTGTCGGCGTGCCCAGAGTCTCTCTGACAAACGGGGCAACGATAGTCATTCCGAAGAAGCCCAGTACGACCGAGGGAATCCCGGCCAGAACCTCAATCATCGGTTTGAGGATCTCACGGGTCCAGTCCGGGGCTACCTCCCGGACAAACACCGCCGTCGCCACGCCCAGGGGGAGCGCAATCACGATGGCGGTCACGGTCACCAGCAGTGAGCCCAGGATCAGCGGTAGGGTGCCGAAGAAATCGAAGGTAGGGTACCAGCGGGTGCCGAACAGATTCGGCAAGCGCACCTCGAAGAAAGTTGGCACACCTTCCCGTAGCAGAAAAATGAAGATGAGAGTCACAAAACCAATAGCCGAGAAGCCCAACACGCGAATGATCACCTCAATCGCGAACTCCGACCAGCGTGCTCTGTCGTTCTCTAAGCTCTTGTGCTCAATCAGGTGATCCTCCCGAGTCTCAATCCGCGCGACGCAATCCTAATCAGACATAGATGGCGCTACCATCGCGTCCTCACTGCAGAGGCACGAACCCCAGCTCAGGCACCACGGCTTGCCCTTCATTTCGTATCCATTCCAGGTAGGCCTCTACCCGCCCCGTGGGCTCACCAGCAGTATACATGTAAAGTGGGCGCGCGATTGGGTACGAGCCATCGTTGACTGTCTCCACGGAGGGCAGTACGTAAGGACCTCCGGGCCCACTAGAAACAGCCACCACCTTCTGCTCGGGTGTTACGTACCCCAGGCCATCGTATCCGATGGCGTTCGGGTTCTCGGTCACCTCGGACGTGATACCCTCCGAGGACGGCATCAACAACGCCCCGGGGGAGAATAGCAGATCGCTGTCCTCGCCCATCCGTACCACGTTTTCCAGGAAGTAGACATAGGTCCCAGAGTTTGACTCGCGAGACAGCAGCACGACGGGTCGATCTTCCCCTCCCACTTCCTGCCAATTGGTGATCTTGCCGGTGTAAATGTCCGAGATTTGTTGAAAGGAAAGCTCATCGACCGGATTGGATGGGTGGACGACGACGGCGATTGCATCTCTGGCGACGACAAACTCTATCGGCGTGATTCCATTCCCTTCAGCCGCCTCGACCTCCTCCGCTTTCATCTGACGTGAGGCATTCGCGATATCCACCGTGCCGTTGATCAAGGCCGCTATGCCGGTACCTGACCCGCCACCGGTGACCGACAACCGTACGTCCGGGTGCAGATCCATATACCGCTCCGCCCATGCCAGCGCCAGATTGACCAGGGTGTCGGAGCCTTTGTTCTCGATCGTCTCAGTAGCTTCAGGTTCGGTGGTCGCATCCGTCGACGGAGGAGCAGCACACCCGGCGAGACTGGCAACGAGGATTAGCACAAACAAGCCGGCGATCGGGCGCCGGCGTCGGAGTGCAAGCGACACAATGTAATTGTCAGCGGTAGGCAGATGACTCATAGATTGACTTGTCAGCGGGAATGATTCCCCACTCAAGGATAGTTTTATCATAGGGAAGCGTCGCTGTCAAGTCAGATATCCTGCCATCAGCGGATCAGCGCTTCATCATTCTTCTGCTCAAGGTGAACGGCGCTCTAACGACGTCCCACACACGCTGAAGCCCCGTGCTAAGAACGGGGCTTCAGCCAGAACACCTCGGCCTTTGGGGCCGCCTGCCCGTCGTTACCCGATGCTTTCGACGCCAGACTCCTCCATGTCCATCTCCACCATCTCCCCGCTTACGGTGAAGATCACCCGCTCGCAAATGTTCGTCACCCGATCTGCCGCGCGCTCCAGGTTGTGCGCCGCCCACAGGAGGTAGTTGGACTGATCGATCCTGCTCCGATTGGACACAATCAGATCGATGAGTTCCCGGTAGACTTGGTTATACAGAGCATCGACCTCGTCATCCTTCTCCGGAATAGCGCGCGCCAGGTCGCCGTCTCCCTGCACGAAGGCCTCCAGCGATTCGTGAAGCATATCCCGCGTCTTGGACGCCATTATCGACAGATCGACCAGTGGCTTCACGAAAGGTCGTTCATCCAGCATCAGATTGATACGAGCGATCCCTTTTGCATAATCTCCAATTCGCTCCAGCTCAGACGCAATGTCCAGCACCGCAGCGATGGTGCGCAGGTCGCGGGCCATCGGCTGCTGGGTGGCGATCAGGGCCAGCGCGTCAGCTTCCAGCTCGAACCGTCTCTCATTAACCAGACGATCCTGAGCGATGATCTGGTGCGCCGTCTCAGCATCCCTCTCCCTCAGGCTGTGTACTGAATCTACAATCGCGCCTTCGACCTGACTTCCCAATACCATGACGGCGTCCTTGAGCCGCTCCAGTTCCAGGTCGAAGCTTTCACGCGGTTTCACCGCTCTCTCCCTTCTCCCCCGCCTCGTCCTTCTCCTTCAAGTAACCGAACACCTCCCGACGAAGCCCATCTCGTACCTGGCGGAACACCTCCATCCGCTCCTCTTCGCTGCCGGTCGCTTCGGCCGGATCTGGAAAACCGATGTGATGGACGTTGCCCGACCCAAGCCATAGCGGGCAGTTCTCCGCCGCGTGGTCACAGACGGTGATCACGACGTCGAAAGCGATATCTCGAAACTCATCTACCGATTTTGAGCGCTGATCGGAGATATCGATGCCCAGCTCCGCCATAGCTTCGATTGCCAGCGGATGAACGTATCCCGACGGTTCCGTACCGGCTGAGAAGGCCCCCCACCCTTCACCTAGAAAATGGTCAACCAGGCCCTCCGCCATCTGGCTCCGGCACGAGTTGCCCGTACATAGAAAAAGAACCTTCTTCCTGGTCATCTCGTCCTTCTTAGTCATCCTGTCGCTCCTTAGTTCCGCGACTCTCCAGCCAGTCTAGAATGCGCTGCTCGATTTCGTCTCGTGCTCTACGGAATGCATCCAGCTTTTCCTCCTCCGAGCCTTCGACTGCCACCGGATCCTCGACTGGCCAGTAGTGACGCTCACCGAGGCCGGGGAACGTAGGACATTTCTCCTCCGCCTTCTCACAAACCGTGATCAAAATGCCAAAGTACATCTTGTTGAAGAACTCATCAACGCCCTTGGCAGCGTGCCCTTCCAGATCCAATCCTACTTCCTCCATAACCTGGTAGACGGTGGGATGGATGGGACTTGGCTCCAAGCCGGCGCTGTGGATCTCAAATTCGTCGCCCGCGTAGTAGCGCAGGAACGCCTCGGCCATCTGGCTGCGGGCCCGGTTCTCGATACAGAGGAACAATACTCTTGGTTTCTTCACGCGTTTGACTCCCACTCTAGCCGAATCGTCCGGTGATGTACCGTTCGGTCATCTCATGCTGTGGATTGGTGAAGATGCGATCCGTCGGCCCATACTCCACCAGATATCCAGCGCGGTCGTCCTCGTCCATCATGAAGAAGGCGGTGTAGTCGGATACCCGGGCCGCCTGCTGCATATTGTGTGTGACGATGACAATCGTGTAGTTCTTCTTCAACTCCCGGATCAGTTCTTCAATCTTCAGCGTCGCGACCGGGTCGAGCGCCGAGGCCGGCTCGTCCATCAGAATCACGTCCGGCTCCACCGCCAGGGCGCGGGCGATGCACAGCCGCTGCTGCTGCCCGCCGGAAAGCTCCAGCGCTGACTTGTTCAGGTCGTCCTTAACCTCACCCCAGAGCGCCGCGTCGCGCAGACTTCGTTCCACGATCTCGGCCAGCTCGGCCCGATCCCGGATCCCGTGAGAACGAGGGCCGTAGGCAACGTTGTCAAAGATCGACTTAGGAAAAGGATTCGGCCGCTGGAAGACCATGCCCACGCAGTGCCGTAACTCCACCGGATCCATCTTAAAGACGTCCTGGTCGTCTATGTACACGTCTCCCTCGACGCTCACACCGGATATGAGGTCGTTCATACGGTTGAACGTCCGCAGGAACGTGCTCTTCCCACAGCCGGAAGGTCCAATGACCGCCGTAATGCGGTTCCGTGGGATCTCAATGTCGACATCCCGCAGCGCTTGGAAGTCGCCATAGTACATACTATAGCCAGCCGTCTCCAATTTAACGTCTTCGAATTCCATTTATCTTCCCCCTAGTCGCGCAGTCAAACGTCGCGAGACCACGTTAATCAGTAGATTGATCATGATAATCGTAATAATAAGCACCGCTCCGGTCCCCATCGCTTTGTCGAAAGCCCTCGTCTCCATTGCCAGATAGTATACGTGAAGCGCCATCGAGCGCCCCGGCGAAGATAGGTCGAATACTGTGTCCGGGGCCCGCACGGTGCCCCCAAACGTGACGAAGAAGACCGCGGTCTCGCTCACCACCCGTCCAACACTGAGTACGATACCCGTAATCACACCCGGAGCGGCGGCGGGCAGCACCACCTTCCAGGTCGTTTGCCATTTTGTAGCGCCCAGGGCCAGGCTTCCCTCTCGATAGGAGCGCGGTACGGCCCGGATGGCCTCCTCGCTCGCCCGGATGATCACAGGCAGGACCAGGGCCGCGCCGGTGACTGCAGCCGAACGCAGGGAGAAGCTCCAGCCCAGCCCTTTGGCCGAGACGAAGAGGGCATACCCGAAAAGGCCGAAGATGATGGAGGGTACACCGGCCAGGATCTCCACGGCGAAGCGAACCACACTCACGAGAATCGGAATCAACCCCGTCTGACCTTCCACCTCCTCGGCGTACTCAACGAGGTAGATCGCAGCCAGGACACCCAGTGGACCGGCGATGACGATGGTCCAGAAGACCAGGTAGACGGTGGAGATGACGGTCGTGGACATCCCACCCACATCGGAAGCGGCCAGCCCGCCAGCGGGCGGCGTCGTCAGAAACTCCAGATTGACCACCTTGGCTCCTTGCACCACGACGTAGCCGACGACTGCTAGAAGGATAGCGACGGCTGCCAGGCCGGACAGCCAGAGGAGCCCGAAAGCAAGTTTCTGGACCAGCTCGCGGCGGGCCAGATGGGTCTTCTGGTGTGAAGTCTCCCCCCCGGAAACCGCTAGCCTCAACAGGTGCAAGAGCGAAACACTCTCGCGCGTCATGCCCTTCGACGTCACCGAGTGCTCACTCATACCGACCTCCTCTGCACCAAAGCGCGCGCCGAGCCATTGACCACCATGATGAGGACGAAAAGCACCACGCCGGTGGCGAAGAGCGCGTCCTCGTGGATGCCAGTAGCGTACTTAATCTCCACGGCGACATTACCGGTCAAGGTGCGAGCCTGACTGAGGAAGAGGGTCAGAGGGTTGCTTCCCAGTGGCCGCGGCATACGGATCGAGTTGCCGATGACCATAATCATCGCCATCGTCTCTCCCAGCGCGCGCCCCACGCCCAGGATGATGGCGGCGATGATGCCCGAACGGGCAGCGGGTAACGTGACGCTGATGATCGTCTGCCACCGCGTAGCACCCAGCGCCAAGGAGCCCTCGCGATACTCCCTTGGCACCGCCCGTATGGCATCCTCGGCGATATTCGTGATGGTGGGCAGAACCATCACAGCCAGAACCATCGAAGCGGAAGTCAATCCGAAGCCGGTGTTGCCCGGCACCGAGAAGAAATTCCGTACCATAGGCACCAGCACAACCATCCCAAACAACCCGTAGACGACCGAGGGGATTCCGGCCAACAACTCGACAGCCGGACGAACAACCTCCCGCACCTGCGAGGGCGCGACCTCTGCCAGGAAGATCGCGCCCCCCAGCGAGAGCGGCACGCCGATAGCAATGGCACCAAACGTGACCAGGATCGAACCCGCGACCATCGACAGAATCCCCAGCTCTCCCTGCTGCGGCCGCCAGACGGTCCCGGTCAGCATATTGAGCACCCCGATCTCCTGGAATGCTGGCAAGCCCTCCCGCAATGTGAAGAGCAGGATCAAGAAAACCACGAAGATCGAGACCAGTGCGCTCAGAAGCAGTACGTACCGGACACCTCGATCAATAATCTGTCTCATAGGTTACATTATCTCCCGTTATCGTGCGAAGAATCTGCTAGACACGGGCAGCAGTCAGACCTTAACCGCTTCCCGCTCGAACGTCTCGAGCTGTGCCGCCTCCTCGCGAAGCTTCTCCACCAAAGGATCCACGTGCCTCTCCGCCTCCTCCGCACCCATTGCCTGGAGTCGGATAACCTCCGTTATGACCCCCTCCAGCTCATTCGACAGGCTTGTCAGCTGTGCCTCGACGCGATCCAGTTGAGTCGAGACCACCTCAAGCTTCTCTATCCGCCCCCGAAGGGCCCGGCACGAATCCTCATACTCTTGCCTCGTCATCAGATCCTCCGTCCTGTCGACGATGTCGTTCAGTTCGTTCAGTTCCGCCTCCAGATCGGCTTGAGACTGCGTGACGAGGCGATAGTTCTCAAGCGCCGTCATACGCCGGCAAAGCGCATAGGCGTCGTCGACCACGCGCCCCATCTCTTCCTGCACCGGCTGTAGCACCCGCCGCACATCAGGGGAAGCGGAACCTAAGCTGTTGAAGATGCTGACCTGAAATCGCTCCAGGCGGTCGAAACGCTTCTGGAATCGCTGCGCAAGCGGCTCGCGTCTGTGCATCCGATGACTCATCCGCAGCGAGGGATCGTTTGAAACGTTGAAGACCATAACCAGCCAGCAGATCAATCCCACAGGGAAAAGCCACCAGGCCGACACGAGACCGGCGAACACGGACACTCCCAGCATCAGCAAATTGAGAGGATGAATCAGCCCGGTGAGCAACGGTGAACGGATCGACATAGCTTATCCCACCTGCCCCGCTGCGGCGCACTCGGTGTCGCCCCGACGGGAGATCCGGGAGACCTCGAAACGTCTAGAAGAACGTGGCAATCTCAGCATAGATCTCATTGATCGTCTCCGGATCACTGTCGTACTGTCTCCCGCCTGTGATTTCCGCGATCTGCTCCATCACCTCACGATCGGCCGCTCGCCCAAACGCGATGGTGAAGATCTTCGTCGCATCCCCACTCTCGCTCTGTGCTCCGATCCGATCGAGCAATTCAGGCAAGCTTACTGTCGAAGCCGTGTCCTTCCCGTCCGTGAGGGCCACGATAGCGCGGATATGGTCCGGGTTACCCTTCGTCTCTACCTCCCTGTACGCGAGCTCTACGGCCGAATACAGCTTGGTGTCGCCCCCTTCAATGACCCCGGAGATGCGATTCCGCACCTCTTCGCGTTTCTCTCCCAACGGTGACAGGTCCGTGAGTGTAATCATCTCATCGCTGAACAAGATCACTTCCAGGCGGTCCCGATCATCCATCAGATCGACGAACTGGATCAAGCTGGAGCGCGCCGATGCGATCTTTTCCCCTTCCATGCTGCCGGACGTGTCCATCAACACCACCAAGTCGACCGGCTTCTTAGCTTCGCTTCGCCACAACTCCTGAATCCCCACCACGACCTCGCCAGAGGGAACCTCGAGGATCGTCTGCGGCTGAGTCGGGTCGACGCCGTGCCGCGTGTCCAGCGGAGACGTGAGTGCGATCCCCGGATCTGCCGGGCGGAATCCGTACTCAATCGATCGCCGCTGCTGGGGCTCCCCCAGCAGGAAATCCTCGAAGATTCCCGCGGCCTCTCGTTGCGCCTCACTCACCCAGGGGGCGTTGAGGATGATGTACGGATGGTTGCTCCAGAACGTCCCTTCCCTGGGATAGATGGCGACCACCGGCGGCTGGTCACTCTCCCCACTCAACCGCTTCGCCTCCTGTGCCGCGACCAGGTTCTCGTACATCACCGCTGCACTGAGGTAAGAGGGGCCCCGCTCGAACATCCTGCGCGCGAAGAATCCCGTGCTCTCGCCATAGTGGATAACGCTGCTCTCCACGTCGGCCATGAAAGCCTTCAATTCAGGATCTCGAAGATCCTCCAGCGTCAAATCGCGCTGTTTCCCGGCGCCCGCATAGGCCTCGGCGATCACCGAGATGATGCCGCTATTGCTGAAATTGGGATGCGTATGGCCGAACTTGAAGGTCCCCCATTCCGGATAACCGAAGGCGGCCCACCCCTCGTCGGACGTCGCCATCTCGGCGATATCGGTCCATCCAAGCGCCTTGTCGGGCCAGCCCAGTGCCTCAGCCATCGGCCGCCACATCGCGATGACTACCGGACTCAACACCAGGTCATTCGGCGTGTCCACCACCAGATCCTCGCTGTGTTCTTTGCGCCAATTCGTGTTAGCCACGGGCACGTACGCCGACGATGCCGGACTCCATATCGTCGGCTGCAGCGTGCCTGCGACGATCCCATCGCCCGAAGCGATGGAGCCCATCGGTGTTGCCTCGACCACGATGGTCGCTCCGTCCTCGATCTTGTTCTTCTCTGCGTTGAATCTCTCGATCAAGGGCACCAGCCATGCTTCCTTCTCCGACCCGTAAATCATACTGATGGTCACTGTGTTGCCGCCTGCGAGCGGAAGCACGCCGCCGCTACAGGCGACGACCGATATGGAAAGAAGCAGTAAGCCGATCACTGATCGCCGTCTTCGCTTTTTCATCTCTTCACCTCTCACCTCAGAACGGCCCCCGGGCTCAACTGTTGCTTAGCCACCCTCAAAGACAAACCCGACTCCAGACCCGTTTAGGGCTGTACAGTCCGCGCCCAGAGTGCCAACATCGTGTTCAACACGTCCCCTTCAGGAACTTCGACCTCGGCGGGCAGATCTAAGCGGACCCCGTTAGACGTGTAACGGGGGAAAGGACTACCTGGTCTCTCCAACGAAATACCGTCATCCACAGGCCGGAAACCGTGTTGAAGCGCCAGTTCCTGCATCTCGCGGCTCGTAAGAAAATCCAGAAACGTCCGAGCAGCCCGTGCTTCCTCTGGTGTGACCCAGTCACCATTAACGACACAAAACGGATGGTCACTCAGAGATGTGGTCGGCGGGTAGTAGACTTGCAGACCGCCATACCCCGATCCATACCGGGCCACGGCATTCTCGATGTGCTCGATAGCCGTGGCCTCGTAGACGGCGACAATGTCGTATCGGCTCGGACCATAGGCTACGATTTCCTCCATAAATGTGCCCGTGCTGTCGCCGAACTTCGTCACGTTCCGCCCGAACTCACCGTACCAATCCTGATAGCTGGGATCCAGGATATCCTCGTTGCGGAGGCTATCGGTCTTCTCGAAGTAATTGTAGGTCATCAGCAAGAAGGTCTGGAACCCGCTGTTCGACTTCAAGGGGTTCGTCTGGCCGAACTTGATAAAGCCCCATTCCGGGTGCCCATAGGTCTCCCAGGTCTCCTCGGTGACCGCCTCGTGAAGGCGCATCCAGAGCTCCCCATTGGGATTCTCAGCCCAGAGAACGTCAGCACGGTTCTCCCAGGCCACAAGCACCACCGGTGTCTTCAGGACAGGACGGCACGTTCTGGGATCCGTCCGATCCACTACGGCGGACTGGAAGCGATCGGTACGAGCTGCGGAGAGATCCTGCAGAAGCGATATCTGGAGCATGCTGGCCGGGCTGATCAGATCCGGCTTAGCGTCGCCGTCCAGGACAGCCAGATACATCTCCCGCGACCCAGATTTACTCAACGCGAGCTGGATCGAACGGCCACTCAGCCGTGTGCCAGACGCTTCGAAGCGCTTCGCTACTTCGGCAATCCAGGCGGCCTTCTCAGTCGAGTACAGCACATCGACGACGATTGGCTGGGGCGGCGGCAGGATCAGTGCTCTCAGAGGCGCATATGCCCGATCTCGAACCGTGGGGGAGACCAGCGCCGCAACGAGAACGCCCACCGTCGCCAGGGCATAGACGATGAATAAGACCCAGTTCAGGCGTGGGGTAGAAAGCATCGTTACATAGATCGAGCTGCAATCTGCCCGAGCATCTGAAGGGCAGCCGGCGTGTTCAACAGCGTCTTCACCGGCTCGACGAGCCAGGGAAATTCCTCTCTCAGCTTTTGCCGTGCTACTTTGACGTCTTCTATTGTCGAAGTGGAAGAGGCGAGCTGACCGAACAACTCATCGAGCGCAACTCGTGCCTTCTCTCTCTCCTCCGGGGACAGCGTGAGTTGTTGCGCCACGAGGTTTCTCAAATTGGCGAACCCTTGCTCCAATCCTCCATCGCCGACTGATGCCGCTCCACCAGCGGAGGGACCCGTTCCTATGGCCCCCTGCATCGACTGACCAATAGCGCTCGCCATCGCTGTGCCCAACCCCACGCCGGCGCCGAGCCCGACCCCCAGCCCTGCCACCGAGCCCTCTCCCCCGCCGCCGGCCTGCGCGGCGTCTCCCAACGCGCGTGCAGCCTTGAACTGCATATAGGCCTGCATATCGCCCAGGGCCCCAATCTGAGCACGCTCGTCTAGAGCTCTCTCCACATCCTCAGGTACGCTGATTGAGGTCACGTACACGCTCTTCAGCAACAGGCCCATCGCTTCGAAATCGTCAGAGGCTCTCGCCCGGAGACCTCCACCGAGTTCATCGTACTTCGCCGGCAGATCCAGCAGGTTGGCTTCGACTTCTCCTAGCAGATCGGCGAACTTGCTAACCAGGATGTCTTGGAGGTAGCCGACGATATTCTCGCTGCTGTAAAGCCCTTGAGTACCCACGATCTGGTTGACGAAGAGCTGGGGACGGCCAACCTGGAAGGCGAATTTCCCTTGAGTTCCAAGCCGCACCACACCCAAATCCTCATCACGGAAAGCAATCGCCTTCGGTGTCCGCCAGGACATATCGACGTAGTCCTTCACGTTGACAAAGACTACCTCAGCTCGGAATGGGCTCTTGCTTCCGAACGGGATCTTAAGGTAGTTGACAAGCACCGGAATGTTCAGTGTCGTCAGTGTATGGCGACCAGGGCCGAGCATATCCAGCGCGCGGCCATCGCGGAAGAAGATGGCCACCTGGTTCTCCCGGACCACGCATTGTGATCCCAGTATGATCTCGCCCGACCCTTCTTCGGGCACACGGTGAACAATCTCCTGTCCCGTCGGATCGAGGTACTCAATGACCTGCAGGATGCCCCTGACTTTGTTTAGCACGCTAGCCTCCATCGGCCGACTCATCAACCAAAAGCGAATGCGGAACTAAGAAACATCAATCTGAATACGTCAGGTTTGATGCCAGCCGATAATGTTACCACAGTGCTTTTCAGTGCGAATTAACGACTTGTTAACGATTTGTTAAATAGAGTCTTGCCCAGATCATGTACGATTCCAGCAAGAGTGGCTCACGATCCAGTCAACCGAAAGACTAGAACGACCATCGTCGCCGGACGAGGGACGCGATGTAGCGAAGATCTCATCGGAGTCCAGGGCCTGGTCAGCCCGGAGAGGATGGTGTGCCGTACTCAGGTCGATTCGAGACGTCAGATCCAGTGAAAGGGGCGTGACCGAGATCATCTTATCCACCATCACGGCGCGGATGTCCGAGTTGGGCTCGGCCTGCGTGGGTTCACGGATCATCTCGTAGCTCGGGCGCCCCTCACCATTTGCGCGATCCGGCGGGACCGGCAAGAAGTAACGTCGGCGCGACAGATGCGTGAGACGCCAGGCCGTCTGCAGCTCGGCAACCGCGGGGATATTGACATTCAGGATGTCGACGTCCCGGGGCAGCCTGTTAGCCAGCAAGTACGCCGCAAACTCACGAATGACGGCCTTCGAGACAACGTAGTCGGCGGCATCATCCCCCGTCAGGTGATAATGAGGCCCCATCTCGAGCGAGACGGCCATCGCCGGGATTCCAAAGGCGCTCGCTTCCAGCGCAGCACCTACCGTGCCGGATATGGTCACCTCGATGCCCAGGTTAGCCCCGTAGTTGATCCCGGAGACGACGATCGTCGGAGCGCGTGGCGCTAGCTCTATGACCGCGTGGTCCACAGCAAGCGCCGGGCTGGCATCGACCGCATAGGCGGCGACCCGCTCCCCCTCGATCTCTTCGAAAGCGGGCCGTATACGACCCGTCACGTGCCGCGGCATCGACCGTCCACCACCAGACCATTGCCGGTCTGGAGCGACGACGAGCACGTCTCCGAGTGGCAGAACCGCTTCCGCAGCGGCCCATAACCCATCTGAATCGATCCCGTCGTCGTTCGTCACTACAATGAGAGGTCGTTCCTTCAACAAAGATCCAACTACTCCTTGGGCCCGGATGGCCCCTGTCTGTTGCGCCGGGCGCTGCGCACGCCAGACGCAATCTGATCACTTAAAACACTCAGTAGACGGATTACGTCGGGTGTGAAAGCCCCCGGCTCTCTGCTCTGTACGTCCAAAACACCAACGACGGTGTTTTCAACCAGTAGAGGAAGGGCCACCGCCGAATATGTCTCCATCAGCAGCGGTGGCTTGAGGTGGACTGGCTCCGTCTTCACATTCTGGATCACCTGGAGCCGGCCGGTTGCGGCGGCCCTGCCTACCGGACACTTGGATCCAAACGGGATTCGCATATGCCCTCGGTAAGGTTCCTTCCCCTTCTCGTCGACCGACTCCCTGAGAACAACGACGTCGGCGTCCGGTTCCACGAGGAAGATCCCGACTTGACACGCACTCGGACACAGAACCTCCAGACACGTTCCGATGATCTGCACAGACTGCTGCAAGATCGTATCCAGTTCCAATCCTGACGAAAAGGCCTTGGTGATCTCTGAGATAGCCGTCAACTCGACGCGGCGTGCCACAGTCTTTGTCTCCAGGTCAGCGCTCAGCTCGCGGAGCTTCGTTGTCAGGTCATCAAGGGAGCTTGCGAGCACGCTGATCTCGTCTTCTCCGTTGACTACCGAGCAACCTTTGACCCCGAGTTCTCCATCTGACTCGCCTTTTGCCGCAGCGCGCGCCGCCGTCGACAGCGCACATATGGGGGCAGCGACTGACCATGCCGCGATTCCGTTCGCTCCGGCCAAGAGCGCTATCGTTAGCAGCGAGCTACCGAGCATGACTGCCAGTCCTGCGTTAGTGACACGCTCAATATCCTCCGTCCGGCGGAGCACGAGAAGTCCCACGGTGCTGGATCCCACCGTGACGGGCTGCTCCCAGGTGTGGGCAGGCCTTGGCAAGCCAGACGAATCAAATGGCAGTCCGGGTCGCGTGGCGGCATAGGTACCACGGAAATCCAGCCCAACATCGGCAGGAAGACGACCTGTGACCAGGATGCGTTTCAACTCAGTTTCCAGATCAATGCCCGCGATCACTGTTCCGGCCGACTCTGGCATCGGAGCCTGACTCAGGAGAAGCAGGCGGCCGCCCATAGACCGGATGACCTGCTCGTGTGGCTCGGTCAGGTTCAGCAAAGATGATTCTCCTGAGGAGTCATACACCGTGAGTTCTGTCTCCATCTGCCCCTGCTGCTCGTAGACCTGGATGAGGGCCAGGTCAAAGCAATCCTGTACCGCTTCCACACGCGTGTCGAGCGCGCTCACGGCTGCTTCACTCCCCTCCCTAAAGGCCGCGAGTGCAATGGAGTCATTCGCTAGGAAGGATGCAGCCCTCGAGACAGTCGCCGCACGCTGATTAAGTGCTTCTACAACATAGTCGACCTCGGTTCCGATTTGATGGCTCAGAAACTGATTCCGTGCCAGCGCAGATCCCCCGATGGTGGCAGCACCACTCAAGAGGAGGCAGAGCAAGGTCACCACTCCGTTGGCTACGAGGAGCTTGCCGCTCAGTGAGCGCACTCGCCAGGGGGCACAAAAACGCTTCAGCAGCGAGCTAGACAAGCGTAGACCCCAGGGAAGGCTGGCTACGCCTCCACCCTCCGCTGTCCCAAGCGAAGCAACTTGAGATAAGGGACGGTCTTTCGAGAGGTCCCGATCTAGGCGAGACATGCCAACACCTTGTCAGCCACAAAATTCGAGGAGAACATCAGGGCCATGGCTGTCGACAGGTCTATAACCACGTGCATTGGACGACGGCCTATCTGATTGGCGCCAGTGTGGTCACAGCGAAGAAGACGATAAAACCTATGAGGGCACCGGCGAGTGTCTGAGGAAGAGTATGATGTCGGAGCCGAATCCGCGACCAGACAATGAGAGGGACCACCAGCAGAAAGGGTATTCCGTTTCCCAGAAGCGTCCAGATTAACGTCGCACCACCTGCTGCGGCCGCCGTGTGCACGCTGATCTTCCATCGCAGCGTAACGAAGAATATCGCAGCCACCTGCAGCCACATTGCGGCTGCCACCGTCGTCATCCCCGCAGGAGCCGCACCTAGCGCCAGTACGAGCCATCCAATCCCGGTACAGATGAGGGTAACGAGCAGAGGCCGCCTCCGCTGCTCCCGCAATCGAACGTCGATATCCGTGATCTGACCGCGCATAAATGACCAAACCACGTACAGAAACGGAATCAAGACACCGAGAGACACATAGACAGCTCCCCAGATCCAAGTCCTCAATCCAGGGATCTTGAATGCCGCTAGCATAACGGTTGCAGAGGTTAGAATTGGAGGACTACCTACGTTAGAGACCAAGCTCGCCACTCGTCGGTCCCAGGAGTGAGTCGCTGATGACTCAGGCGATCCGAGGCTCTCCCGGAGCCGTTTTCCTCCCGCGTATGCCACAGAATTGCGGGCGGACGCAGTTGAGCTTGAGGCTCTGGTTTCAGTCCCTCTCAGCACTAGAACGCTCCAGTTACTCGTACAGTCACAGGTACCCCCCTGGTGAGAGTGTATCAGAGGGCTGTTAATTGCGATTTAACGCGCCGTTAAGACACAGTCAAGATGGGATTAAGCGAAAGTCAATAGCTTGTTCATTGAGAAGCCATTCAATCGCGACGCTCGAGTATTCACTGATGGAGCCCTCTAAAACGAAAAGGTGCGATGTGCCTTCGGGCACATCGCACCTCAGATCCGGGTTCAAGCAAAACGTTACTGGACCGGGATGTACTCCTCGGCCACGATCGCCTGGCCTTCGGCGCTCATGATGAAGTCCAGGAAGTCCTCCGCCAACCCCGTCGGCTCCCCCTTCGTCACCATGTTCAGCGGTCGCACCACCGGGTACTCGTCGCTCTGCGCGTTCGCCACCGTCGGCTCCACCCCATC
>Ga0207797_1000731_pt1 | contig 25059 bp, 22 predicted proteins | sample PRCRCaboRojoPR_6_FD_187275 | JGI IMG/M metagenome (GOLD analysis project Ga0207797, IMG submission 187275) | Marine sediment microbial community from Cabo Rojo, Puerto Rico - PR CR 10% Liquid 1 (SPAdes) | ecosystem: Environmental > Aquatic > Marine > Coastal > Sediment | place: Cabo Rojo, Puerto... | reverse complement strand
CAGGGTGATTCTCATAATATTCCTCGTATTCAGGGGTATTCGGGAGGAGTAAATTTCTGGAAAACATGGTATCGCGCTCATCAATCCGAATCGCGGGGACAATAAATTCCTTTTTCCTGACTCGCCCCAGTGGAAGAAAAAACATCAAAGCCGGAAAACAGAACATCAAGAGAAGAAGCCCGGAAATAAAAAAAGAAACATTATATAAAGCAGCCAGAATAAAAGGCCATGGCAAGATCAGTGCCAGTAATATAAACCTGCCGGATGCGCGTTTTTCTTTCTCAGTGTACGAAACCCCGGCTGAGTAAACAAAAAAGCCAAATATGATGGCAGAAGTAAGGTAAAGCGAAAAATTCAGCATGCTTGTTCCCTTTGGGAGGTAAATATACGGATTGTATAGAAATCCATAATGATATATGGAGGTGAAAAATGGACCCGAATGATTCGGGTACATTTTGTATATTGGACCCAAATAATTGCTAAAAATGAAGAAAAAAGTAAAAAGCCTATTTGAGATGCGGTATTTTCTCAGGAAAGCCGGGAAAATACCGGGTGACCTTGAACCGGAAAAATCCGCATATGAAAGTTCCTCTGTAGAATTGATTAGTTTCCATAAGGACCATTTTAACCAGGCAGTCATAGAGGATGTGGATGGATTAAAGGAATCGCTCGATAAGGACATGCAAAACTGGCTCCATGTTGTGGGATTAAATGATATACAAACCCTGAAAAAGCTGGGCAATGCGTTTTCACTTCATTCGCTGACCATGGAGGATATTGTTAACACCGATCATCTGCCAAAGATTGAATTGTCTGACGACCATCTGTTCTTCACTCTTAAATACCCCATTTATGATCAAAACAATGATCTACTTGAACTGAAACACGTCAGTCTCATTCTTTCTGACCATTACCTGATCTCTCTCCAGGAGGGGAATGAGAATCACCTTTATGCCATAAAGGAAAGGATCCGGAATGCCAAAGGTAAAGTCAGGCAGAAAGACATCCATTACTTATTTTACATCCTGCTCGATTATATAGTTGATCAGTATTTCTACATCATGGATACGATAAGGGATAAAATAGAAGATACAGAGGATTTGCTGATCGATGAACCGGAAGAAAACCATATCCAGGAAATTCACATGATTAAAAAGCGCATTGTATATCTCAGGAAATACATATCCTCCCTTAACAAGGCAGTGAGCTCACTGATGAACAATGATACACACTTTCTTGATGAAGATGTGAAAATATATATAAGGGATGTTTACGACCATACGGTACATATCAATGAAGCCCTGGTAACATCAAAGGATCTGCAGACCACCCTTCTGGAAATGAATATGGCCAACGTGAGCAACAGCATGAACCGGGTAATGAAAACCCTGACAATCGTGGCGACCATCTTTATACCGCTTACCTTCTTAGTAGGGATTTACGGGATGAATTTCCAGTACATGCCTGAACTACAGTGGAAATACGGTTACCCTGCGGTACTTGGAGCAATGATCATCATTGTATTCATCATGATGGTCTTTATGAAAAGGAAGAAATGGTTCTGAGATATTTAATTAATACTTTAAATGAAATTCTAATTAAAATTAATTTTTAATATCATGAAATTCTATATTAATTTCTCATTTGAAGTATTAATTAAATTCATATTTGGAAATTTCTTACTGTGATTTTATTATATAATAATTCTTTTTCCCTTTCTGAACAAGCAGGTATTTGTCATTTAAAAGCCGGTCAGAATTTACCCGGGCATCCATCGATTGAACTTTTTCCTTGTTGATGCTCAGTCCCCCGTTCTTAATCATCCGCTTCACTTCTCCTTTTGATCCAAAAACGGCAGACTCACCGGCCAGCAGCTCCATTACGTTCAACCCTTCCTCCAGTTTTCCACGTGGAACGTTGTACACGGGCACCCCTTCAAACACGGAAAGGAAAGTTTTTTCGTCCAGTGCCTTGAGCTCTTCGGTAGTTGACTTGCCGAATAAAATCTTGCTGGCTTGCACGGCCCGGTCATATTCTTCACGGGAATGCACCATAACAGTGACCTCTTCAGCCAGTCTTTGCTGTAAAAGCCTTTTGTGCGGCGCCTGTCGATGTTCTTCGATCAGCTCATCAATTTCTTCCTTTGAAAGGACGGTAAATATCCTGATGTGCTTTTCTGCATCTTCATCGCTTACATTGAGCCAAAACTGGTAAAATTTATAGGGTGAGGTCAGCTCCGGATCCAGCCAGACATTCCCTTCTTCTGTTTTCCCGAATTTACCGCCATCGGCTTTGGTAATCAGCGGACAGGTTAAAGCATAAGCTTCCCCACCCAGCTTACGGCGAATCAGTTCTGTGCCGGTTGTGATGTTGCCCCATTGATCAGAACCACCCATCTGAAGCTTACAATTTTTTGTTTTATACAGGTGATAAAAATCGGTGGCCTGCACCAGTTGATAGGAAAATTCAGTAAACGACAATCCATACACGGCATCTTCACCAAGCCTTTTCTTAACCGAATCCTTGGCCATCATATAATTCACTGTGATGTGCTTACCAATGTCCCGGATAAATTCCAGAAAATAATAGTTCTTCATCCAGTCATAATTGTTCACCATCTCGGCAGCGTTCTCCTTATCCGAATGGAAATCAAGAAAATTGGAAAGCTGGTTTTTGAGCGCAGCTTCATTTTCACGCAACTCATTTTCATCAAGCAGGTTTCGCTCCTTTGACTTTCCCGACGGATCCCCAATCATGCCGGTAGCGCCTCCCAGTAAGGCAATCGGTTTATGGCCTGCCCGCTGAAAATGTTTGAGAAGCATTACAGAGGTCAAATGACCTATATGTAGCGACTTGGCAGTGGGATCAATGCCCACATAGGCTGCAGTCATCTCCTTGTTAAGCTGTTCTTCCGTGCCGGGCATGATATTGTGCAGCATGCCCCTCCATCTGAGTTCTTCTACAAAATTCATGGATCTCCAAATTTTGCGCAAAGATAATAATTGCTGTCAAATATTTTGCCCCTTTTTCACAGATCAAAATTTGAGTTCAAACAGCTTTCAGGCCATTTTTCCTTCTGCCTCATCCTCCTCCTTTTTTTCCCTGTCCTGGTCCAGGCCATCCTTCAGGTCTTCAAACCTGAGATAGGGGAAGATCATGGGAGCAAAATCGGAGAGGGGCTGATACAAATAGGAATTATTGGTCTTTTCCCTGGGGATAAAATTGTATTTGTCGTTGGCTTTGTTTACGAGTACCAGTATAATACTCAAGATAAACGCTGTTTTGGCAATTCCAAACACGATACCCAAAATACGGTCGATAAAGCCCAGGGCAATGGCCTGGATAAGCTTCTGTATAAACGTCGCCAGCAAATGAATGGCCACAACAATAATGATGAATGTAACAGCAAAAGCAATTACATTGATGTAATTCGGCGAGATGTGGAAATTGTCTTCCAGTAAGCCAGCAGTAACATCTGAGAATTCTATGGCACCCAGTATTCCCAAAAGAAGCGCAGCCAATGTGGAAAGCTGGAGGATGAACCCTTTTGTAAAGCCCCGGTAGGCACTCCAAAGGAGTATCACGATAAAAATCAGATCGATAAAATTCATTTCAACCCTTTTTGGATGATAAAAATAATAAAAATTGAACAGGTGGCTCAGTATCCATGAAATACCCGATGCATCAATATGTTGAAAACAGTATGGCTTACGAGGATTTTGTTAATTTAAGGAATTGTGATATTTTTGCGGCTATAATAAACGGCCCCATAGTTCAAGGGATAGAATAGGAGTTTCCTAAACTCTAGATTCAGGTTCGAGTCCTGATGGGGCCACATCCTCTCTCTTAATCAAGTGCGGACATATCTTTCCCGGAAATAAAAAAATACCTGTACCTCCCATCACGATAAACAACGGGCACTTTATTGCTCCATAAATCGCTTCTTAACGTAGATTCACCACCAAATAATCACTTTACATCAAAATTATTGTATCCTTTTTTCTAAAATTTCGAAAACCAAACAAAAAATGCTACTTTTATTTATTTGATTAAAACTTTAAAAATTCTTAAAACCAAACCTAAATCAGAGTTTTCCGGGGTGAATATTCTTCAAAAGTATATACCAAACAAAAATAATACGGAAGAAGGATTCCAGGAAAAGGAAATGCATGTTGAGCATGTGGTCAATAAAATCCGCTTTTCCATCCTTTTTGCCATTGCATGTTTGGATATCATATCAGGACTTGTCGGTGATATAAACGTGCTGAATTCCATAGAAGGATACAAAGGCTTATGCGCCTTTCTTATTCTGCTCCCTTTAATTGTTGTGCTTCACAAAAAGACCAAAACCCAACAATATCATGGATGGATTAAATATCTAACCGTGAGTTTGGATCTTTTAATTGCTTTTCTTATTGCCTTCCCGGTAATTTTAACAGATTCCCCGGAACTTACAATATCAAAACTTGAATTTACCCTCATCATATCCTTTTTACTGGCGATTCTGAATTCCACCAGCGTATTAAGGCTAAGCCGATATATCATTGGATTTAGCGCACTGATTACTCTTTTGCTGAACACCATGCTATATATCGTACAGGGCGAATTTATCATGATGGGAGTTTATACCTCACTGCTGCTTATATTTTTGAGCATCTTCAACGGTTGGGTTACCAATTTTATCCTGGAATATTTCACTACCAACCGGAAATTAAGCAACGCATATGAAGATCTTCAGAAAGCACATCATAAAATTCAGCAGAAAAACGAAGAGATAACGAAAAAGAGTGAACAGATCGAGACCCAGGTCAGCTCGCTGGAAGAGGTACATAAAGATATGATGGATAGCCTGTTGTATGCTCAAAAAATTCAGGAAGCCCTGATCAATCATAATGAAATCATTTATCCCCATGTAAGGGACCATTTTGTTGTGTTCAGACCCAGGGAGCATGTCAGCGGCGATTTTTACTGGGCTTCCTGGATAGATCAAAAGCTGATTCTCGCTGTATCCGACTGTACCGGCCACGGGGTACCCGGGGCATTCATGACCATGCTCGGCACAAGCTTCCTCAACGAAATTGTGAACAAGGAACAGGTAACCGAACCCGATAAAATCCTTAACGATCTTCGGGATTCCATTATCAAGGCACTCCATCAAAAGGGAAAAATGTATGAAACAAGAGATGGAATGGATATGGCCGTTATCCAGCTGGATATGAAAAACCGCAAGATGAAATTTTCGGGGGCGAACAACTCCCTTTGCTACATCCCCAAATTGAATCACCAGGAAGAATCCAACATTTATGAATTCAAGGGCGACCGGATGCCCATTTCCTTTCACTATAAAATGTACCCCTTCTCGCTGCTTGAATCCACTTTTTCGGAAGGAGACCAGTTTTATCTCTACACAGATGGCTATATCGACCAGTTCGGAGGTCCCAAAGGAAAAAAATTTAAACTGGTCCCGTTTAAACGCATGCTTTTAAAAAACCACGAAAAAGAAATGGAAGAGCAGAGGAAGACGTTGGAGAATACAATGGAAGACTGGCTTAGAGACAAATATCAACAAATAGACGACATTACTGTGCTGGGATTACAAGTATGACCATTATTAACAAATAATGCTGAACTCCGGTTAAAATCCCTACCCGTGATTTCCCGGTACCGGATCACTTACCTGCGAAGTATTATCCTGAAAGTGCTGCCTTTATCAAGTTCGGAATGATGAACAAAAATTTTCCCGTTGTGGTATTGTTCCACAATACGTTTGGCAAGGGATAAACCCAGGCCCCATCCCCTTTTCTTGGAAGTATACCCGGGTTGAAAGATGGTTTTGTATTTCGATTTGGGAATGCCTTTTCCTTCATCGGTAATATCAATATAAAGCATGTTGTTTTTCTCGTTGACGGATAACTGGATTTTTCCTTCTCCGTTCATGCTGTCGATGGCATTCTTAAACAGGTTTTCTATGACCCATTCAAACAATGCCTTATTGACCGGAACATAGATTTCCCTGTTTTCATCAAAATGTAAGATAAACTCTACCTTCCTGGAAACCCTTGATTTAATATAATGGACTGCATTCATCAACACGCCGCTTATATTTTCAGGCCGCAGGGATGGCCGGGAGCCAATTTTTGAAAACCGCTCGGTAATCTTCCCCAGACGATTGATGTCTTTCTCAATTTCAAGCACAAGTGAGGGATTATTCAGGTTTTCCATCTTCAGAAGTTCGAGGCTGGCCAGCAGGCTGCTGGTAGGAGTTCCGAGCTGATGAGCCGTTTCTTTCGACATCCCCACCCAAACCTGATTTTGCTCGGCCCTTTTGGCAGTACTAAATGCATAATAAGAAATTAAAAGAAACAAAGCCACCACAGCCAGTTGTATCAGTGGAAAAAAGGAAAGGCGGGTAAGTAAAGTGGAATCTTTATAAAAAATATATTGCTTACCATGTGGTAAATCAATTTCAATGGGCTGATGCTCATTTTTCATCTCTTCAATCAACCGATCCAGCTCTTCTTCACGATTTTTACCAGATAAACTGACATTCCGCATGTCAATGACCTGTTCATTTTGGTCCGTTAAAATCATGGGTACCGTTTCATTATCTTTGATCACCTCCAGAATGAAACTGTAATCGCGGTCGAGATCCCTGTTCTGGGTAAGCTCTTTCATGCTTTTGGCCCATAATTCAACGTTTTTGCGTTCCTCTCTTGCAAGTCGGCGGGTAAGGTCATTGGTATACATAAAAGAACCTACAACGATAAAAAGTGCGGCAATCAACAGATAGATCTTCCATCGCTGTTTACGGTGATAAATGTTCATTGGTCAATTCTCTTTTTCATTTCTTTTCTGAATCAGTCCAACGTATCATCCTCCCACTGGATAATAAATTTTTCCCTTTCATTCCGGGTAGTATCATCGGGGAGGTTATTTTCAGCTGATTCACCAACCTGTGATTCATTACCCTCCCAGTTTATGTTAAATCGTTTCCTGTCGTTTCCGGTTTGTGCAGACTGAATTGCAGTATCTCTCCTGAACCAGCCAAACTCTTCATTCAGTATGGCCTTGAGTTCATTCTTTTCTTTCCTTAGATTTTCCTTGATCTTATTTTTAACCCCTTCTTTATCATACTGAATGGCATATTTCTGGGGAGTCCCTTCTAACTTAAGTAAAAGCCGGGTCTGGCCTACACCGTCTTCCTGGATGTTGCCGAATTCAGTTTGAAAATCATTGTTCTGGCGTGCTTTTTTTGAAAGCACCTGGGATAAAAGCAGGCTTACCTGGTAAGTAAACTGGTTGTCAAATGAATGGTAGCCGGACACGGTTATATCAAACGCGGAAGAATTGATATCCATCTCAGGGATGTAAATGGTCCGGTCTTCTATGGTAATTTTATTGGATAGTTGGGAAAAAGTAACGTGTTTTAATTCAGAGAGGCTTACAAAATTTGCCATTTGTATTAAAGGCTCAAAATTTACCAGTTCACCATCATTAATTTCAAAATCACTTAAAGTATATAATGAATTCTTGTTTAATTGTAAGTGTTTATTCATTCTAGATTGAAGTTCTACTTCACCATTAATAAATCCTTTTACATGATTATGGGTGATGTATTCCTGACCGAAATCCCGAAAGGTATTAAATACCGTGTTTATATTGATATGATCGAGGTATAACCTTGAATCAAGCAAAAAGGAAGTATCCCGGGCAGGATCTTTGAGGGTGGCATGCGCGTATGTCTGCCCCTGGAATGCATTGAACCTAAGCTGGCTCATTTCAAGCAGGCTATCGGAGAAAGAAATGCGTCCACTCATTTTTGAAGACTGGAAATTCTTCCAGTGAAATTGGTCTGTATAAAATTTAACATTCCCAGCCATTTTCCGGGGGAATTTAAAATTCACCAGGGAATCTGAAGAACGCCGGGATCCGGTAAACATACGGCTCATATTGATCCGGGGACTGTTCACGGCCAAATCAAACCGATAGGGTTCGGATGAATCGGAAAGATTTTCATAGATCCTGTAAAACCGGCCGTTTACACTCATCTCGTTGCCGTTAAGATCCAGCTGAAGGCTGTCGAGGTAAAGATTCTTGTCCAGATAGGCAAACCCACTTCCAAGACCAATGTTAAACTGCTCACTGCGCATGGTAACACTATCAAAAGTGGCATCACAGGTCAATCTGCCGGATCGGATAAGATGATCCAGGTCATCCAGGTTCTCCATATCATCGTTAAGCTGGTAGGTAAGATAGGCGGTACCTTCAGAATTCCCCAAAATTGAATTCCTGAAATGCCTGGAGAGCTGACCGAAATTCAGCGTGGCGGTACCTTCGACAACTACATGGGGCTGTTTAAAGTCGGTAAGCTCAATATCGCAGTTAAGTTCATTATTTTTCCACTCTGCATGCAGGTTATTAAGTGTTAAAAAGGAAGAAGAGGGAGAATTGTAACGTCCGTTCGACACGTAACCGGTAACAGCAATGTTTGTTATATGCATGGGTTCTTCTGAATCCATCAGCATTTCTCCTTCACTGAGGCTAAAATCGGCCTGAAATTCCGGTCTGCCATTTTTTACGGGTCCATCCAGCCGGGCAAAAAAGTCGAGGCTTCCACCTTTGACCGGCAATGCCTCCAGCTGCTTTTTTATCTTCCAGGGAAGGTATAAGCTGGTATTCTTAACATCCAGGCCATTCCCCCTTAAACTCAGATCAACCACCTGTTTTTCTCGGTTAAAAGAGCCCTCCGCGGCGAAGGGAAGTCCTTCATAGTATATATGCCCTGATCTGACTGAATACCTGTCTGGTGTTACCAGAAGGCCCAGGGTAAACCGAAGGTTTTTCTGCTGAATGTAGGGAAAGTCGTCAATTACTAAATTATCGACAAATATCTCTGAATCAACGTTCATATCAAACTTACTTGAACTAACATTTCCACTGAGAACCGTTTTGGGCGTATGGCCTTCCAGCGCGAAAGTCTGATCATTATTTAAAATGGAATAATATAAATCTTTAAATACTAATTTATTAACATTTAAAGTGACCTTTTCGGAAGGTTTCTTTTTGAATTTCATCCGGGTTCGTTCCGGTCCTGAAATGATGTTCAGCTGGGCCTTATTAATATAAATGTTATCCAGGTGATATTTGCCGGTAAAAAGATCGACTACATCAAACTGAAAATAAACTTCATCAGCTGAAAAGCTGAGCGATCCTTCGCCTTTCTTTTCACTTCCCGAAGAGGAATAAAGCTCAAAAAATTCCAGCTCAACGACAGCACTGGGAAATTTTTTCAAAAGGGAAAGATCCACATTGCCTGCCCTGATGTCTTCTTCCACACGGCTGTTGAGCTCCTTTAGGAAAATTTCCGATACTTCATCCTCGTATACAAAGGAAATGATGAAGGAAACAACAATAATCACAAAAACGGAAAAAAACAATCCCGTAATGACTGACACCACAACCCTCATAATCTGATTTCTTTAAATTACAAGCGCAACAAACTTACTGAATACTTAAACGAAAACCATACCAAAATGGTACAGTACAATAGGAAAGGATTTCACAATGAAGACAATTTTCTTCCAATTTTACGTTACATCCGTTTTACATTTCCCCGAATGACTCCCAAAAAAATAATTCGGATGGCCCTGAATCACCAGGCTATATGTGAGAACGTCTTACTTCTTCTTCATACATTGATTTGAGGGTTCGCATCTTTTCCAGGCTGTTGTCACGGTCATAAACCCTTACCACATCTACTATTCCCCTTAATCTGTAGAACACCCCCAGGGCTGCATCAAAATTGTTATCAATAAGGTTGTTTTTGATATGGAAAGTAAAATCCCTGAATGTCTCCCAGTCGAGGTTTTCAGGCAGTTCTACATAAAATTTAGACGGGTTTTCCAGGTCAAAATAAATACCTTCTTCATGCTCCTCAACAAGAAAATTTTTGTTCACCACAATAATGCCCATATCATTAATTTTTCTATACCTGGCAAACTTTACTCCTTCCTTTTGAAGCATATCCTGCAGCTTAGGGAGCAATGAAAAGCTCGAGAGATATTTGATCCTGACACAATTGTAAGTATAAGGCTGAATATAAATGGTACCAATAGAAGCATTAAAGTCCTCTTCAAAATTTCCGGCGATCTTCTTGGTTAACCTGGCAATATCTTCAAAAGTATAATTGTTTGTTATAATAAAAAAGAGCGAGCGGGGCTCAGATTCATCTGGTAGATTTTGTCCATGATAACCGGGAAATGGAAGCAGGCTTTCCAACACACAAGTATTGGGAGCAATATTGCTCTTAATATTTGCAAGGTTTTCTACTTTTCTAATATACCCCGTAACTTCAACAGTACGACTCAATGTTCCCATAGTACACTTTTGTGGCTAAATTATGAAAATTATACATTGAAGTCAATGGTTTTCCAACAAATATGAAAGAATATTATAATCCTTTAAAAATAACAATCCCGGCTTTCGTTCCATTGTAAGGAAACAGACATCATACAATACAAATTACCTGCATCCGATTATTCTTGATTTGGTTTAACTTTGCAAAAAAATTGCCAGCAATAATTGAAAAATGACACGAGACGACATTGAAATCATGGCTCCGGTGGGTTCTTACGAGAGCCTCCAGGCCGCCATCCAGGCAGGAGCCGGCTCGGTATATTTTGGCGTGGAAAATCTGAACATGCGTTCCAAATCTTCTTCCAATTTTACCCTTGACGATTTAAAAACGATTGTAAAACATTGCCTTAAGCATTCCATAAAAAGCTATCTCACCCTGAATACCGTATTATATAACGATGACCTTGATGAAATGCGCACAATTATTGATACAGCAAAGGATTCAGGGATCACCGCGGTCATTGCCAGCGATATAGCAGCCATTCAATATGCCAGGTCTGTGGGGATGGAGGTCCATATTTCCACCCAGCTAAATGTAAGCAATATAGAAAGCCTAAAATTTTTCTCCCGGTTTGCGGATGTCATTGTGCTGGCTAGGGAGCTGAACCTGGAACAGATCAGTGAGATCTCGGAAACAATCAGGAAGGAAAACATCAAGGGTCCTTCAGGTCAACCCGTTAAAATTGAACTTTTCGTTCACGGAGCCCTTTGTATGGCCATCTCCGGTAAATGCTACCTGAGCCTGCATGAAAAAAATCATTCTGCCAATCGTGGAAAATGTCTCCAGATCTGCAGAAGATCATATATTGCCAAAGACAGGGAAACGGAACGTGAGCTGGAGATCGACAATGCATTCCTCATGTCTCCCAAAGATCTATCGACAATAGGATTTCTCAATAAAATTCTTGACGCCGGAGTCCAGGTTTTAAAGATAGAGGGAAGAGCCAGAAGCCCGGAATATGTGAAAACGGTTACGGAATGTTACCATGAGGCTGTAGATGCATATTTTGATAACACTTATACAGAAAATAGAATCAGGGAATGGCAATCGCGCCTGGCTACCGTTTTCAACCGGGGCTTCTGGGATGGCTATTACCTGGGGAAAAAAACAGGCGAATGGAGCCACCAATATGGTTCCCAGGCTACCAAACGCAAAATCTATGTGGGCAAAATAACCAACTACTACAAGAAGATCGGTATAGCAGAACTGTTGCCTGAGGCCAATACAGTAAATGTAAACGACGAAATTATGGTTATCGGGCCAACCACAGGGGTTATTCAGTCTACAGTGAACGAAATCCGTGTGGATGACAAAAATGTAGAAGAATCGCCGAGAAAAATCAGATGCTCCATTCCCTTTCCGAAAAGGGTAAGACCCCGGGATAAACTCTACAAAGTTGTAAATGCTTCATCAGTGAAAACACAATAACAGCGGGAGTACAACTGCCCGATTATTCTTCATCCCAGGCAGATACATTTCCACCCAGCGCTGTACTGACATCCTTAACTTCGGGAGTGCCAAAATAGCTGAAATCTGAGCCTGTATTGATTTTGGCCTCCAATTCTTTTTTAACAGTTATTTCCCCTTTTCCCCCGGTATTCATCTTGATGTCAGCTTTCTGGCAAATCAGGTCGGTTCCGGTGAGAATACCCCCCGTATTTGCATAGCCTTCTAAAGTATCTGTTTCACCTTCAACCAAAACCTTGCCGCCCTGGTAAGCTCTTATTTCAAGAAACCTGGTATCCAGCGTGAGGGTGACGTTGGTCCCGGATGTGGCCTTAATCCTGAAAGAATCCTGAACAATGGGTTTGTCAAATTCAACTTCTGCATCTGCAAGAGCCGTTATTCCTTTCAGATTATTATAGGTAACCCTGATAAAGACATCGGGCCTTTCACTCTTTAACAGTTTGGAAGTCATTTTGATCTTCAGCTCCTTCTCTTCAACTTCGGTATCAATCTCATCCAGGTTCACATTCTTGCTTTCGATATGAACGTTATTCTCTGTTCCAGGTACCATCAATACCTTCAGTTTACCAAATACACGAATCTCATTGAACTCTTCAACTTTCCTGTCTTCAATATCCTGACTGTATGATACCCAGGGAATCATCAGCACTAAAATTCCAATAACCCATTTCTTCAATACTTTCATAAAAATTTCTCTTTTTTTTGTTACAACAATTTGGTCACATTCTCTGATACGATATGGCCATCAAAAAGATGCACAATTCTTCTTGCATATTCAGCATCTGAGGGTGAATGCGTTACCATGACGATGGTCGTACCTTCATCATTCAGCTCTTTGAGCAGATTCATGACTTCCTCACCGTGGGCCGAATCCAGGTTACCAGTAGGCTCGTCTGCAAGTATCAGCTTTGGATTTGCGACCAGTGCCCTGGCAACAGCCACCCTTTGCTGCTGACCTCCTGAAAGTTGCTGTGGAAAATGCTTTTTACGATGGGTCATCTTCATCCTTTCCAGTACTTCTTCCACTTTTTTCTTTCTTTCTGACCCGGGGATTTTCATGTAAAGCAAGGGCAGTTCAACATTTTCATAAACGCTCAGTTCATCTATCAGATTAAAGCTCTGAAAAACAAAACCGATATTTCCCTTCCTGAGGTTGGTCCTTTTTTTCTCCTTCAGCCTGGAAACCTCATTTCCCATAAAATACAATTCTCCATCCGTAGGATTATCTAACAAACCCAGAATATTAAGCAATGTGGATTTTCCACAACCAGAGGGACCCATCACTGCAGTGAATTCGCCCTCCTCAATGGCCAGGTCAACCTGGTTCAAAGCCGTCGTTTCAATTTCATCTGTGCGAAAAACTTTGACGAGCTCGTTTGCTTCTACCATTTGTGCCATATCTGTATAAAATTAGATGTTAAAATTAACTATTTCGCAAAAATTATTCAATACAAGATCTGTTTACTTCTATAACTGTTTTTTATAAGACGCATAAACCGAATAATCGTTACAAGATTCCAATGAAATTTTAGAGCCATGGGAATATTTATAAATATTGATATACAGGAATCTTTCCGGTAAAAATAGAAATAAATGGTCAAAAAATCCAGAAAAAGGAAAAATCTCTCAGGGAAAAATAAATATCCCCGGAAGTTCAAACTTCCGGGGATATACGAGATATTATCTATTTTTACTCAAATAAAAAATCAAAATCATCCCCGGGGGCGAGCTCAAAGGGTTCATCTCCATTTTTAAATACCCGTGCATTCTTATTCCCCAACAACCTGACTTCGCCTTTTTCAACAAGCATCTTGCTACCTTCGCGCAAACCAACTGTATAAACATAGGGGTTAACAACCAGAAACTCTTTTATACGCATTTCTCTGGTTTCCCCGGCATGGCCCTCGGGATGTGCATCCAGGTAATGAGGATTGATCTGGAACCTTATCAGGTTCAGGGCATGAAAAGATTCCGGTTCGGTTATCGGCATATCATTGGTAGTGCAAATGGTGGGGCAGGCTACATTGGCTCCTGCGCTCCATCCTATGTAAGGTGTACCGGCCAGGACCCTGTGCCGGATCACCTCTATAAGTTGTTCCTGATGCAGGAACTTAAGCAGATGGAAAGTATTTCCTCCTCCAACGACAATGGCTTCAGCTTCTTCTACTGCTTTGTGCTTTTCGGCAATGGCATAATTGTGAAGGGAATCTATTTTAACGCCAAACTCATCAAATTTCTGACTGACTTTTCTTTCATATTCATCAAATGAAAAGCTCACGGCAGCATAAGGAATAAACAAGGCTTTCCTGACCTCACCTCCCAGGAAATTTTCTATGTCACCTCCTGCATGCTCCAGGTAAGATTCTCCTGCATTGGTAGAATTGCTTATCAATAAAAGTCTCATAAAAGTACAATTTTCGGTTCAATTCAAAAAGATGTAAATATATAAAAAAACCCCCGCGCAATCAACAGCGGAGGTTTTTCCAAACGATGGTTAACTTTTCTCAGAAACTAATCATGAACCCTATGGTGAATGGATGGAGCTGTGGTCCCTTGTTCTTTTCGAACAATGCGGTGTCGTAATAATTGGCAAAGATTTTAAGAAAACCGTAACCTGCACGGGCAGTATAGCCATAGCGGAATGGTGACAGGAAAAAATCGCTCCTGTTTTTGTCCTTGTTCTTATCTCCCCCGTCTTCATAAACCACTTTTGTGTGTGACCCGATTTTCAGACCTCCAATAAGGCCAAGTGAAAAGAACAATTTATTGTCGTCGCTGACTTCAGCCTGATATTCAAAAATTACGGGAACAGTGATATAAGTTGTTGTCAGCTTGGCTTTATTCAGGCTGTATCCGGCATAGCTTGAATCTACCATAATCTGGTCATTGCTCTTTTTAATTGGCAGCTGACTATCAAAACGGTAATCATTAAATTCAATGCCCATACCTGTTCCCACTCCAAAACGTTCACCAATCAGGTTCAGATCATATTCAATGAAATTCAGATTGACATTCCAGCTTTTACCAGTGTTTAGGTCCATGTAACGATTGGCTTCGGAAAGGGATAATGAAAAATCACTGTTCAGGTAATTATTCAGCCCGATTTCGAATCCAGCCCAGTGGACGTCAAAATCTTCATCTTCACCAAAATCCCAGTCAAAATCAGGGTCATCTTCATTCCATTCATGCTCCCATTCTTCCTCATCTTTCACTTCAATGCTGGTACCATCTTCATCTTCGGTGATACGAATGTCCTTCCCTTTAAATTTGATGTGGGTGGTATCTTCTCCCGCGCCAGGCTCAAGGGTGTCTTCAGATGCAACGAGAGAATTATCCGGGTCCAGGTAAGCGTTATCAATCAAACTACCTGTTGACTGACCAATATTATATAACATAATACTTAAGGTCAAAACGGTTGTAATCCATATCTTTTTCATATTTCACTGATTTTAAATAGTTATACACTTAATTAAAAGGTTCAACGGTAGGACGACCGACCAGGGAAATTTGTTACAAGTCCCTGCTTTATTTTTTCAGATTGGTTGAAAAACTAAAGGATTCGGTTTGAAAAGCAAGCTTTTCCAGGTTTCCCTTTTCGTTATAATGCCGTTCCAACAGGATCTGCTTTCCAGTCAGCTTGCTGATGCCTTCAAAACTCAGGTCAGCTATTTTCCACAGGCTAAAATCGCTGTTGGCAAGGTTTTCCCTGATAGGATTATCAAGTGTTTTTGCCAGGAAACGATTCACCTTGTCATAGCTATTGAACTGTCTACCTTTGACTTCAAAACTCCTGTTGATATTTTGCGGTTCAATAAGACTTGCATAAACAGGCTCCTGTGAAATCTGAATGTTATACCGGGTATGGATCGGCTGAGGTGAAGGCTGATCCATTCGTTTATTGTCTGGCAATGGTTCAGGAGACTTTTTCTCAACTTTTATTTCATTTGAAATCTTTTTATCAGCTATATTTGAATTATCTAAAGCTGTTTTATCATCCATTTGATCTATTTCGGAAGGAGGCATTGCTTTACTATTATTACTCTCATTATCAACATTCACCTCCTGGTTACTTAATCTATCAGGATAAGGAATGCTACTTTCTTTCGGATAAAAAAAGTATACCCCTGCAAGTATAAGTATTGAAGCAGCAAGCGCTACAGAACGATAAATGGTATTCCTGTATATCTGAATTGTTTTTCCTCTTTTCAAACCGGCTTTACCAGTATAGCGCAGCTTTTTATCTGGTTTCAGCAATGTCTTTTCATACAGCTCATATTCCTTTTTTTTCTCTGGATCTTCGCTGATGAGCTGATCAAATTCCCGTAACTGGTTTTCAGAAAGCTCGCCTTCAAGACGGTCGAGAGCCAGTTCATCAAAAAGGGTATAGCCGGGTTCAGAAAGTGTTAAGCCTTTCTTCAGGGATGTTTTACCGGCAAAGTTTACCTGATCCCGGCCAAACCGGATGGTTTCCAATCCATTCACTTCTTCTTTTAAATCCGGGTTTTCGTTGAGGAATGAAATTAACTCTGCCTTCCGTTTGTCATCCAGATTGCCTTCCAGATAATCCAGGAAATATGATTCGTAATTGTTTCTGTTGATCTTTTCCATATTGTTCCTGTTTATAAAACAGCCTCCATACTCCCGATGAATTTCTTAAGTGCAAGCCTGCCCCTGTATATATAAACTTTGACCTGCGACTCGTTCAAACCGGTTATTTCTCCAATTTCCTGGTATGAATATCCTTCATAGTCCCGAAGCAGTATCACCGATCTCTGTATCTCCGGGAGTCGCTTCAACGCCTGCTCCAGAATTTCATTCAGTCCCTTATATTGATCTGTATAAGCATGTTCATTGAAATTGACCTCATCAAGACCGGTCATTCGTTTCTCTCTTCTAATTAAATCGATCATCGCATGATAAGCAGTAGTGAACAAATAAGATTTTGCCTTTTCATAGGATACATTATCCGCCCGTATCCACAGTTTTTCATAGGTATCCTGAACGATATCCCTGGCTTTTTCCTCTTCCCCAAGATTTTTAAGGATAAACCTGTAAATACCGTCAGAAAAGTCATCCACACATTTGTTGAACTCTTCTACTGTCATTGTTTTGCTTTCAATTCATATAATACGACGCCCGGCCCCCCTGAATAGTTACAGGTCAATAAAAAAAAAGTTTGCGAATTCGCTTTATCCGTGATGTACTGTTCTTTTATTATTGGAAATCATCTCTTATCTTTGCACCATATAAAATACAGCAAGCAGCTCATGCCAAAAGAAACGACAAAAACCATTCACTTTTTCGAAGCATACGAACACGTCTACCAGGAACCTGTGGAAGATACGCTGCAAACAGATACCACCGGCACAGACACAACTGTCATCCAACAGGATACTACCCTGCAAGCCGATCCTGCTGAAGTTACCGATACCATCGACCAGCAAGATACAACTGAATTGCAGGAACAGGTAGTCCAACAACAAGATACCACCTTGGCAGATACAACAGTGACAGATACACTGGTAAGCGAAGCAGATACCACATTGCAGGCCCCGGAACAACCTCAACCACAGGTACAGATGCCACCACAGGGACAGCCTGAAATAACGGATACCTTAGCAGATCTCTATAATATTTTTGGCGTTACAGAATTACCCATATCAAATAGACTGGAGAATGACCCTGCACATCACAATTTCCTTTATAATATTCCTGAAGTAAAGCCCCGGCAAAATCAAAAAGCCGATAAAATCTACCAGCCCACTGAAAAGTCATTAGCTACCACAGAAAAAAAAGTAGATCAGATTATAGAATTACCCATTAAAAGAAACCGGCATGGCGACTACGACTGGCTTACATATGTATTGATTGCCAGTTTTCTCTTAATCGGCTGGACCCGGCTTTTCTTCTCAAAATATTTTATGGCATTGATGAAAAGCTTTCATTCGTATAATTATGCTTCATCACTGTATTACGGAAAAAACTCTCTCACAATAAGGGCTTCGACACTGCTTAATTTTACATTTTTCATTACTGCAGGAACTTTTCTTTTCCAGGCCCTGAACCATTATGATGTTTCTGTATCCAGGCTGAACCCGGTTATTCAATTCTTATTGCTACCGGCCTTCTTCCTTTTCTGGTACATCTGGAACTACCTTACCACAAGTTTTATTGGTTTTGTATTTCTTCGGCAGCGGAGTTTCCAGGAATATTTTCACAACTACAACCTGTACAGAAAAATTCTGGGTATAGCTTTGTTTCCGGTAATTCTTGTTTTGCAATATATATCGCCGGAATATAAGCCCGTGATCTTGCTTATTGGAAGCATCGTGTTTGGTATTTTATATTTCACCCATATTTTGAGGGGTCTACTTATTTTTGTTAAGAAAAATGTTTCAATATTTTATTTGATTTTGTATCTTTGTGCTCTCGAATTTTTACCTCTGGTGGTGCTTTACGAAGTATTTATCAGGGGCTTATAATATAAAATAGCAATTACCTTTCAGTCCGGTAACCCAATAAATATAAAAAGTACATGAAAATTCAAAAAATCCTTGTATCTCAACCTAAACCGGAAAACAACAAATCTCCTTACTTTGATCTGGCTGAAAAATATGATCTTCAAGTTGATTTTCGGCCGTTTATCCATGTGGAGGGGATTTCTTCAAAGGAATTCCGGAAATCTCGGGTGAATATACTTGATCATACCGCCATCATTTTTAAAAGCAGGACGGCTATTGATCATTTTTTTAGGATATGTGACGAACTGAGGGTCAACGTTCCCGATTCCATGAAATATTTTTGCACCAGTGAAGCTACTGCTTTTTACCTGCAAAAATATATTGTCTACCGTAAGAGGAAGATCTTCTACGGGAGCGGGGATTTCAATGATCTTTTAACAGTCATAAAAAAACACAAGAAGGAAAAATTCCTGGTTCCTCTTTCTGACAGCCACAAGGAAGAGATCCCCAGGAAACTGGATAAAAACAGGATCAAATACACCAGGGCAATTTTTTACAAAACCGTATGTTCCGACCTAACTGATCTTTCGAGTGTTAACTATGACATGCTGGTATTTTACAGCCCTTCGGGCATTAAGTCGCTGATGGAAAATTTTCCCCAGTTCAATCAGAACCACACCAAGATTGCAGCTTTTGGAACAAAAACGGCCAAGGCATGTAAAGACGCGGGATTGAGGATCGACCTCAAGGCACCGACCTCTAAAGCGCCCTCCATGACCATGGCCATTGAACATTTTTTGGAGAATGGAAGTGAAAAATAATACATAATCAACATACAACAATTAAATGAAAGGTTACCTTTTTACCGGGTAACCTTTTTTATTGCCGGGGTAAATAAAGACTGAACCTATAGGTCTTCCGGCCCATAAATTTTCGAATCAAAGAGTAAAATCCAGATGAGCACCTTCAAAAAGCACGAAAGGTTATCAAGCCAAAAGCAAATTGCCAATCTGGTTCAGGAAGGAAATACTTTCCTCAACTACCCGTTTCGTGTATTGTGGAGTATATCAAACAATGAACGAAGTGAATCCTTTCATTTGCAGGTTGCTTTCAGCGTACCCAAAAGAAAATTCAAGAAAGCAGTAACAAGAAACACAATTCGGCGGAGAATGAGGGAAGCCTTTCGGCTTAACAAAGACCGGTTCATTGAGGAAATGGCTCTTTATCCATTCAATTTATCTCTTCTGATTATCTATACGCCTGCGAAGGAATTGCAATACAATACCATTGAGGCTGGCATGAAAAAAAATTTTGAGATCCTCAAAAAAGCCATTGCAGATAAAACACAGTAAGCAATTTGTTGTTTTTATAAATGAAGCAGGTTAAATTTGCCTTCAAAACATTAAAACATCTATTAACTGGTTTTACCACATTAGATACTGGAAATTGAAAATGTACAATACAATGAAAAAATTAGGAAGAACGAAGTGGATCATTGGAATTATCCTTCTTGTTGGAGTTGGTTTGGTTGGATTCAACAACAAAGATGATTTCAAGATTGCCAAAAGCCTGGAGATATACCATTCTCTTTTCAGGGAGCTCAACATTTTTTATGTAGAAGAAACCAACCCGGAAAAGCTTGTGGAAACAAGCATCGAATCCATGCTGAACAGCCTGGATCCCTATACCAAGTATATTCCCGAGAAAGAAATGGACGATTTCAAGTTCATGACTACCGGTGATTACGGGGGTATTGGTGCCCTGATACGAAAAGAAGGTGATTATGCCATCATTTCACAGCCCTACAAAGGTTTCCCGGCAGATAAAGCGGGACTAAAAACCGGAGATGTGATCAAACAGATCAACGGTGAGTCCATCAAAGGCTGGGAACTGAATAAGGTCAGTGACGAGCTGAAGGGCATACCGGAAACCAAAGTAAAAATTACCATTGAACGGTTAGGTTTTGATGAACCGCTGGAAAAGGAAGTAGTAAGAGATGATCTACACATCAACAGTGTGGCTTATAAAGGTATGGCCGATGAAGAAAAAGGAGTCGGCTACATTCGCCTTTCAAAATTTACCCGGAATGCGGGCCAGGAGGTCAGAAATGCCTATAAAGAACTGAGAGAGGAACATGAGCTCAATGCCATGATTCTGGACTTGAGAAACAATCCCGGTGGTCTCCTTATGGAAGCCGTAAACGTTGCAAATGTTTTCATCCCGGAAGGTCAGGAGATCGTTAGCACCAAAGGAAGAATCAAGAAGTGGAATGAACAATACATTACGGAAAACCAGCCCCTGGACACCAACATCCGTCTGGCTGTGCTGGTAAACCGTGCTTCTGCATCCGCTTCAGAAATTGTTGCCGGGGCCGTTCAGGATCTTGACCGGGGTGTGATTATCGGACAGCGCACCTTTGGTAAGGGACTGGTTCAAACCACGCGACCGCTTAGCTATAACTCCCGGCTCAAGGTAACCACTGCCAAATATTACATCCCGAGTGGCCGGTGCATTCAGGCCAAAGATTATTCCAACCGCAATGAAGACGGCAGTGTGGGAGAGATTCCTGACTCCCTCATTCAAACCTTCACTACTGAAAACGGCAGAAAAGTATATGACGGCGGTGGCATTCGCCCGGACATACAGGTGGAACCAGAAGAACTCAGTAAAATTGAGATCAGCCTGCTGACCAGTAACCTGATCTTTGATTTTGCCACCCGTTTTACAGTGGATCACGACACCATTCCCCCGGTGGATTTATATGAGATCAATAACGAAACCTATTCGAATTTTAAAAAATTCCTGGGAGGTAAAACCTGGGGCTATACTACCCAAAGCCAGGAAAAACTTAAAGAGCTTATAGAAACGGCCAGGAATGAAAGATATTACGAGCAGGCTGAAGCCCAGCTTAAGGAACTCAGGGAAAGGCTTGCGCCAGATAAGGAAAAAGACCTGGAGCGTTTCGAATCATCAATCCGGCAGTTGCTTGAGGAAGAAATTGCAGGCCGCTATTATTACCAACAGGGTAAGATCAGGGCCAACCTGGAAGATGACAGCCAGTATGACAAATCGCTTGAGGTAGTTAACGACCGGCAGTTATATACCAGCATCCTCACCGGCGAATATCAAAGAGACAATATTGAGCTGGTAAAAGAATAAAAAGCCATTGTTCCACGTGGAACATTTTAATGTAAATACTGATTCCCCGGGGATTTCTTCTCCGGGGTTTTTTATTGAGGCTAAGGTATAGATGGCTAGGGTTTATTGTTAAAATATTACATTGTAGAATGATTCTATGGTTGAGGAAGGAGCTATAGGGGTCTGCCAACTGCTAACTTATTTAAAATGAGGTGAAGAAGGAGAAACATTCGATTTTTGTTTTTCAATTGTATGTACTTTGTATTTAACCACAAAGTAGCTCCAAAGATTGCTCAAAGGACACAAAGGTAATTTTAGGACAGCCTTTAGATTTTGTTTTAAGATATATACTGAACTAAAGCTTTTTTACCATTTTGTTGAATTCTTCCGGTGATAATTCAATTTCTCTAAGTATTTGCCTTAACAAAGATCTCCCGATTTCCTGATTGCCATGATGGGGTAAGGTAGTATATCTCCCGTCAGGATGCCGATAAAAAACATGACTGCCTTTTGTCGTTTAATTTCGAATCCAAGATAAAGCAATACCTTTTCCAAAAGTTTTACTTTGACAATTGGTAATTTATTGCTCATGCTTCAACTGAAATATGATGAATACCTATGAACTCAGGCAAATTCTTCTTTTCTTCATCTGTCATTTCATCAAGGCATAAGTGAATCACTTCCCGGAGGTTTTTATAGAGTTGATCAAGAGTTGGTGCCTGAGTATGAGCTCCAGGTAGTCCAGGTACAATACCTATGTATTGGTTTATTTCCGGATCTTTGGTTATTTCTGCAGTGAAGTTATAATTTTTCATTTCTAGGGCTTTTTGCTTACAAATTTAACGTATTTCGGACATATATAGTTTTTGATGGTGAAAATTTTATTTCTTGATGATTGGATTGTTATAACTTTGCAGACATCCTATACATTAGATATTCCCTAGGAAATAAGTATTATCTGAAGGATATATACAGAATGAAGCATTTCAATATAATGATCCGGAAAATCCTATATCGATCAGGTGTGTTATAACCAACAACCGTCAGGACAGTGTCCTGGAGGCATTGCATATAGATCATTCCCTTCAGGACAGTGTTTTGGGAGGCACAAGCACGTCATGATATGGCTCTGCCAGGGTTTTCCCGGTTTCTCGTTCCTTCGTGCCATCATCAAACAATCTCCTGGAGTCAAGCATTGTGTTTTCTACTGCTTTGCCGGTAGCTACATCGCTGCTTACCAGCTCCCTTCTAAACAGCTACGCCCTTTTCTTTAAATTCTTATATTATTTGACCGTCTGATCAAGATGCCATAATGGTACAACTGGAATCCTCGAGCCTACTTTCTTATATCTATTCAACAATTTAACAATTTGATCATGTAACAATGCAGGATTCAAACACCATACTGTTGACTCCCTGTCCTTAGCCTTAGCCTCAGCCTCAAACAACAATTTGACAATTTAACAATTTAGCCATATAACAATGGTTAACCTGAAACCTGAAACATCACTATTTAGCGGTTGCAAAATGATTCATGATGGCTTTGGCTTTAGCTTTGCCTACCTCCTGTTCCAGGGTTTCGGAATCCAGCTTTTTCACTTCGGCTGTGGAACCGTATTTTTCCAGAAGTTTCTGTGCCGTTTTGGGACCTATGCCTTCAATATTCTCAAGTTCATTGGAGGTAAAAGACTGGGAACGTTTCTGCCGGTGAAACCGGACACCAAAACGGTGGGCTTCATCCCGCAGGTGCTGAATGGTCTTCAGGCTGGAGGAATTCTTATCCAGGTACAGGGGCACCGGATCACCGGGAAAATAAATCTCTTCCAGTTTTTTGGCAATGCCAATGGTGGTTATCTGTTTGTGGATATCGAGTTCCTGCAGACTTTCCAGGGCAGCAGAAAGCTGGCCCTTGCCGCCATCAATCACTACCAGTTGCGGCAGCTCTTCTCCTTCATTAAGCAACCTACGGTACCTCCTGAAGACCACTTCCCGCATGCTGGCATAGTCATCCGGACCCTCCACAGTTTGAATATTAAACTGCCGGTACTCGTTTTTGCTGGGTTTGCCATTGCGAAACACCACACAGGAAGCAACGGGATTGGATCCTTGTATGTTGGAGTTGTCAAAACACTCAATATGCCCGGGTAATTGCTGCATGCGCAGATCACTTTTTAGTTGTTCCAGTTCTTTGGACTTGCTGAATTTTCTGCTGATCTTTTCATTCCGTTTTTCCTTCTCAAAGTGATAATACTTCAGGTTGCGCTCGGAAAGCTCAAGCAGCCGTTTCTTATCCCCTTTTTTGGGAACGGTCATCTTAATACCTTTCATGGGATAGTCAACCGCATAGGGTACAACCAGTTCTTTTGAATGGCTTTGCAGCTTTTCCCGTATCTCGGTGATCCCTACCTGTAGCAATTCAGCAGGATCTTCATCCAGCTTCTTCTTTAATTCAATGGTATGCGATTGCACAATCCGCCCGGAAGTAACCTTCAGGTAATTGATGTAAAAGCTTTTTCCCTTTTCCAGGGTAGAAAAAACATCCACATTGTCAATTCTCGGGTTAACCACGGTTGAACGGCTCTTATATTTTTCCAGGAGCTGGATCTTTTCCTTGAGTGATTGGGCCTCCTCAAACTTGTAACCGGAGGCATATTCCTCCATCAGATTTTTCATGTAATTGATCACCTCCTGGATGTCCCCTTTTAAAATCCTTCGGATGTTTTCCATGGAATGGTTGTAATCTTCCTCAGATTGTAGCCCTATACAAGGCGCCTTGCAATTGCCAATATGATATTCCAGGCATTCCTTAAATTTACCTTTTTCAATGTTTTCTTTGGTCAGGTTATAATTGCAGGTGCGCAAAGGGTAAAGCTGACGAACCAGGTCGAGCAACACCCGAACCATATTGGCAGAGGTATAGGGGCCATAGTAAACCGACCCGTCGTTTACCACATTCCGGGTAGAAAAAACCCTGGGAAAAGGTTCATTTTTGATGCAGATCCAGGGGAAGGTTTTGTCATCCTTGAGCTGAACATTGTACCGGGGCTGGTATTTTTTAATCAGGTTGTTCTCCAGCAACAGGGCATCCGATTCCGACTCCACAACGATATACTGTATGTCGTGTATACGTGACACCAATACATACAAACGGTGGTTTTCGTAGTGTGACTTGTTGAAATAGCTGGAAACCCTTTTCTTTATATTTTTCGCCTTGCCGACATATATCACTTCCCCGTTTTTATCAAAATATTGATAAACTCCAGGCTTATTGGGTAGCGTAGCAACTTTTTCGTTTATGAAATCAGATTCATTCAACATACTGCTAATCTAACAATATTCGAAAATTTGAATAATTGTTCCACGTGGAACAAAATCCTAAGCCAGAACCTAAATAGTGATTGTCTATAAAGTCCTCCGTGTTCCTTCGTGATATCCTTTGTGTTCTCCGTGGTTAATATTAAATATTTGAACCACAGAGTTTCACAGAGAACGAATATGGAGTAACACAGAGATAATTTAGAAGAACTTCAAAAATATTTCGACTTTATGGAAAGGCTCTAATTAAGACCCAAAGGT